>Ga0115013_10002302_pt1 | contig 10677 bp, 8 predicted proteins | sample SouAtlMetagenome_2_FD_88686 | JGI IMG/M metagenome (GOLD analysis project Ga0115013, IMG submission 88686) | Marine eukaryotic phytoplankton communities from Atlantic Ocean - South Atlantic ANT15 Metagenome | ecosystem: Environmental > Aquatic > Marine > Oceanic | place: South Atlantic Ocean...
CCTCCTCGTCCTCCTCCTCGATCTGCAGCCGCCGCAACGGAGCCTTGGCAACCTGGGCGGACCCCGTAGCCTCCTCCTCCTCCTCGTCCTCCTCCTCGATCTGCAGCCGCCGCGTTGTCGAGGGATGGGGCCCGAGCGCATTTCCGTGCGAGCCCCCAGAGCGCGCCGCCGCGACGGCGTTCTGATCCCGGTAGTAGCCGAGGCCCTGGGATCCGTGCTTGAACACTTGCCCCGGTCGTGGGCCGTCAAAGCACGACGAAGGCGTGAACTCCTTGTCGGTCGCATCCTGAGCTGGCTTGGCCTTCTGGCGGATGGGCTCCGTCTGCGGAAGCGGCTGCGCAGCCAGGCCGGTACCCATCATGGCCAACGAGCCGAGCAGCTCCTCGCTTTCCTGCAGGGCTTGCGGGTCGACGAAGCGGCCTGGCCGCTGCTTTCCTTGCGACTCGTTGCGCGACGCGCGCTCGCGCTCCTGCCGGTCCTTTTCGGCCTCCTCGCGGTACAAGCGTTTCAGCTCCTCCTGCTGCGCCGCACCGTCGCCGCCGGCATCTTCGTCCGAGTCGCCGTCCACCTCTTCGATGACCAGCTGCGACTTCTTGGGCGCGACGGCCGCGCCGCCGCCCGCCGCGGCGAGCTCGCGCTCCGCCTTCTCGAGCTCGAGCTGCGAGCAGCGGCGGTGCTCCGAGGCCTCCTGGTTGCGCGGCTCACGGCCGAGCACTACGTCCAGGTCTGCGAGGGCCTGCGAGTGCTGGCCGAGCCGCCGGTGGGCGATGCCGCGGCGCAGGTACGCCTTAGTGTAGGCGTCGTCGATCTGCACCGCGGCCGTGCAGTCGGCGAGCGCCTGGCGGTACTGCTTGAGCTTCAAGTAGCACATGCCGCGGTTGGCGTAGACGATCGCGTTGTTCTGCTGCAGCCGGAGAGCGTGCGTGTACGCTTGGATCGCCGGGCGATACTCGCCCGCCTTATAGTGCTCGTTGCCCTTGGCCTTTTCGTTCATCGCGCGGCGCTCTCTCTGCGGAGACGACGGGGTGCAAGCCAAGGATGGGGGCAGTGAGGATCGGGGTGGCGTGTGCGTGTGTGGGTTTGTTTGAGCGGAGAGCTCGGTCGTTGTGGCACCTCGATGGCCGACAATCCCTGGAGGTCGGCCGCGGTCAGACCAGGAGGCAGGCCGTCGTCAGCAGCCTCCTCGGAAACCTCGACGATAGCTGGGTTTGGCTCCAGTTTTTCGAGCTCTTTGTCGACGTCGTAAGAGTCCCACTCGTTGAAATACTCGTAGGCGTTCTTCCGGTGCCGCGGCTTGCTGTCGGCCGCCGAAGGAAGCTCTGGGGGTGCTGGCTTTGCCGCCACTACTGGGACTGGCTTGGGTGGCGCTGGCGTGGCGCTGGTGCCACGCACTGGAGGCAGCGCGTCGGTGGAGTTGACAGCCGCGTCAATCTTCCGCAGGGCGGCATCGCGCTCGTTCAAGCCAGACAGGTCTAGGTCGAGCATTGGCGGCTCGCGTGACGTCCTCGCTGGTGCCGTTGGGTTCGCCGACGGGGCAGAACGCGCGGCCAGAGTATACGTCGCAAGTCAGTCCTATCGAACGGAGCGGAGGAGTGCCAGGAAGGAGCTGCCGCATCTATCGCTCACGGGCGCGGTGTCTTTGTTTCTTTCCGCTTTCCGCGGAAGGTGCCTCGCACGCCACGCCCCTGACCTTTTCTTCGTCGTCCGCGGAAACTCACCCCCTGTTTCGTGTTCGTAGCTGCCGCAGGTCCCGTCCTTGTTAATAGTGTCGGTTAGTAGCCCCGTTCGTGTTTTATACCCCCAGCTGCCCGAGTATGGACGCGCTGCGTGCGCTCACGGGCGCCGGCGTTCGCCGGCCGCCTCGGCGCAACGAAGACTCGGCGCGGCCGTCGCTCTACTCGCCCACGCCATTGGCGCTCACCTTGGCGCCTGCGCTGCAGGAGTTGCGCTTCAACTGGGGGCCCGACCCCTTGCTGGGCTCATACGAGGTTGATCTCGCTGGGTGCAGCGAGCCGGCGGAGGACACCGTCGCCTTCTTCGGTGCCGTCGATTCCCGCCCACTGCTCTTCCTGATGTCGGTGGCACTGCTCTCCACGCGCCGCTATCACCCCCAGGCTGGCTTCTTCATCCTCGTGCCAGCGGAGCACGTCGCAGCTTGGGCCCACCTTGTCCACGGCTGGACGGGCGGCGCCGTGCGCCTGCTCGCGCTGGAGCGCGCAGCCGCTGCCGACTTCGGCTCGCAGGAGGGCGGCTACTCACGCATGACCTTCCATCGGCACCGCGTGCCCGAAATGCTCGTGCAGCAAGGGTTTGCATACAGCGTCAACCTGGACCCCGATGTCTTGTGCGTGCAGCCGTGGGACCTGCGGATCCTCTGTAAGGTGGGCCTGATCGCAGGGCGGCGGGTCGGGAAGGGATCGCGCACGGTCGGTTGGCTCCATCAACGGCTGACGAGCCTCGGCACTCCGGCCGATGAGTCCGGCCTCATCGGCTTTTTGAACCGTACGCTGGGTATCACGCCGGAAGCGCTGAGCCGCATCCCCGAAATCAATGGGGGGGTGGTTGTCTTCAACAACTTGCGGGCCATCCGCGAACGATGGTTCCACATGGTTCGGCAGCGTTTCTCCCTGCTCGCCAACGTCCTCGAGGGCGACCAGGACTTGATTAGTGCGCCACGCGCCACGCCCTGCAGCTGTGTGTGCAACCTGCAACGTGCTTAGCTCGCCTGCACGCAAAGGTGACGATGCGCGTGTCTCGCACGGCAGGCATGGTGCTGGCCGCCAACCCGCAACTGCCCCGCTTCGCGCTCCCCGCCACGTACAACTACGCGTTCCGGCGTGACCGCGAGCGGCTGCCGCCCCCTCTCAGCCGCAGGCTGAGACACGGCATGTTTGGGCAGGCTGCGATCAACATCCACTTTGTGATGGACGGCAAGCCCTGGCAGCGGCAAAATCTCTCGACCTATCCGATGTGGCTAGCCGTTGGGCGCATGTACCAGGTCTACCAGTGGCACCAGCTTGCGCAGGCTCTCCAGCCGAGCCTGCAAGACCTTCACCTGACCCGGGACGAGCAGGAGTCCCTCGGGCCGGACGGCCTGCGCCGGCCGCTCCCGCACGCGGCCTCCAAGAGGAGCAATGACACGCTTGTCGGCTTGGTGGGCGGGCGGGCGCGGCTGGGCTGTCGGTGCTACCTCCGCAGCCTCGCTGCGGACGCGGAGAACGACCCACTGGCAGTGCTGCAGGAGGAGTCTCGCTTGGGCGCCCCGCCACCGGGTGGCCCCGCAGCTGAAAGGGCGGCGGCAGCGCTGCTTGAGCGCCGTCGCCGCCAGGTGCAGGCGCAGCGCCGGTTGCTGCTGCGGGTCTGCGGCGGCACCAAGCGTTCGGCCAAGGGTGAGGCTCGACGATGCTCCGAGGCGATGGCAAACGAGCGAGCCACCCGTGTACGGCACACCGAGGAGGATCAAGCACAAAGGTACGACGAAAGGCCGAAAACTCAATAGAAAGCCATCGCGTGCGACCTAATAAATTACCAACCTTCCTCTCCTAAATTTATTACTCTAGGGTGGCACCCCACTGTGAGAGGGGATATAAGCAGCCACAGATAAATATTTCCTTCTGTTGACTAAGCGAGAAACTAACTCGACTTTTACTTTAAATTTACTTAACTTCAATTTTGCGCCTGCGAGGCTCGACTGTAGTAGCTTGCTTGCGTTGGTGCCCGGGCCCTTGACGCATGCCTTGACGTGAACGTCGGAGCACATATGTACGATGATGAGATGTAGACAGACTCGCTTCACCGTTCACGAGATCACGACGGTTGATCAGGGTTGATCCGCGTCGCACCTGCGTGGGAATCGCCGCCCGCGACCTGAATTCACATCTGAACTCACGTACACGTTCACACCTGAAGTCACAACGTTCTCACCAGCTGGCCCCCCGCGCCCATGCTCCACCCCATCCCGCCGAGCCACTCCGCATTCTCGCGCGTCCACTCGGCGCGGAAGGCCGCGAGCCCCTCGCGCCGCCGCCGCTCGCGCTGGCTCACCAGCGACGGCTGCTCGTCGCGTCGCCGCTGCAGGGTCGCGTCGTGCTGCTGGACGGTCGCGCGCAGCCACGTGCCGAGGACGTGCGCGGCGCGCGAGACCTGTGCCATCCGGTGGAGGTCGAAGTCCTCCGCCTCCACCATCTCGCGCACCTCCTCCATCACCTGCGACGGCACCTGCCAGGGGCGGGCAGACGCGGCTAAGATGCGAGCGAGGTGCAGGCAGGGTGTGGGCGAGATGTGGGCGAGCAGCTGCGGAGGTGCGAGCAAGGTGCGGGCGAGGTGTGCGGCGGGGGTGCGGGCGAGGTGCGGCTGAGGTGCGGACGCGAGCACCTCGCGCACATCGAAATGCTTGAGCAACATCAGAAAGTTTCTGATGTCAGGGCGTGCCTTCCGGCGCAGCTCTTCCCAGCTCCGATGGGGCTGGTCGCCGAGCAACTGCTGCCATCTGATGAAGCGCGTGAAGTCGTACTCGATTGCAATGTCTGCAATGTCCGACGGCCTCACGTGTGGCGCGACGCGCGCGTCTCCAAGGATCAGGTAGAGCGGCCGGAAGAGGACGTACACGTAGCGAGGCGGGCGGGCGAACGAAAAGAGCTCCATCAGGTCAATCTTGGTCATCAGCTCGAGCGCTCCGGAGGCGTCGCTGCTCGCCGCCCTGTGCCGCTCCCGCGCCGCCTCCTCCTCCGCCGCCGCCTCGCTCAGCGCGGCCGCGGCGGCGCGCTGCGCGGGCGCGAGCTCGCGTGCGAGGCCCAGGTCCTGCCCGCAGTGCGCGAGCAGGTCAAAGGCCTCGGCGCGCCGCATGCCGCTGCTCACCAGCTCGTCGAGCGCCGCAGCCGCGCCCGCCGCGCCCGCCGCGCCCACCGCGCCCGCCGCGCCCGCCGCGCCCGCCGCGCTGTTCAGCGCGTGCACGAGCCCCAGGCGCGCCTCGAGATGCGTCTCGAGCTGCTCCGCCAGCGCGTGCGTCGCCGCGTGAGCGCTCATGCGCGCCTGCGCCCAGCTTGTCAGGCGCAGCAGGCTCTGCATCGCGGCCCCGCTGCTGCCGCTGCCGCTGCCGCTGCCACCACCGCTGCCGCCACCCTCACCGCTGCCGCCGCTGCCGCCCTCGCAGCCGACGCTGGCGGACGAGGCGGACGAGCAAGAGAGGCGCAGCTGCTCGTCCTCTCGGTCGCCCTCGTCGCAGCCGTTCTCAGAAGAGCAGCCGTCGTCATCACGGAGGAAGCTGGGGGCGGCCGCCGCGTGGAGCGGGCGGCGCTCCGCGCGCGGCGAGGCGAGGCGGGACGGCGCGGCGGAGGCGGCGGTGGAGGCGAAGGTGGATGTGGAGGTGGAGGTGGAGGCGTCGGAGGCCGAGGCTAACGCGGTCGCCCTGGTCGGCCTCAGGTCGAGCCGCTTGAGGGCCTTGCGGAGGTGCACCGCCTGGGGAGCTCACGCGAGATTCGGGTCAAGACAGAGGCGGGACGTCGGGGGTGAAGCGGAGGCTACAGGGCGGGGCGGAGGGCATCTCGGCTGAGGCGGCCTCCGCGGCAGCTGGGCCGCGCCTGCAGAAGGCGGTGGCCGTGCGGCGCGCAGTGCACGCGAAGGAAGCGGCGCGCGATCTCGACGTTCCTCACGGCGCAGACCACCTCGACTGCATCGCGGCGGTCGACGCCGAGCGTCGCCACGAGGTCGTCGACGCCGAGGACCTGCGCGGGAGCATCTCGGTGGACCGGAGTCAGAATCGAGGCCGGAGCGCGACCCGTTGGGGAGATCGCGGGAGATCGCACCTCGTCCGGCGAGAGGGCGCGGAGCTCCGCGGCGAGCTGCACTTGCGCCGCCACGCGCGCTTCCCACGCCTGCACCTCCTTGAGCGCGGCTGCGTGCATCTTGGCCCACGCCGCCGCGCATGCGAGCTCGAGGTGGCCCGCCTGCTTTGGGTGAGGGCGAGGGGGTGGGGGAGCGCGATGGGCAGGGCGAGGGCGAGGGGCGAGGGGGAGGACGAGGGCGAGGGGGAGGGTATAGGGTGAGGGGGAGCTGACCTTGGCCTCCTCCGACGCCTCACGGTGCAGGTGGAGGAGGGCCGCCGCCCGGATGGCACGCAGCATCGTGCACGCGGCCGAGGCGTCGGCAATCTTCGTCACGAGCCGCGCCTCTGTTCCGACCGCCGTGGCCTCGCCCGCGCCGCCGCCCTCGCCGCCGCCCTCGCCGAAGCCCTCACCGCCGCCGCCGCCCTCGCCGACGCTAGCCACCTCATACGCGAAGCGGCCGTCGCTCTGCATCGCACCCTGCCGCCACTCGGTCGAGGGTTCTACGACGCGCAAGACGCGCCCGATGGCGAGGCCGCTGCCCTGCGCGCCGCTTGGCTCCGTGGGAAGGAACACGCCGCTGCCGTGGCGCGCGGCGGCGGCGAACTGGCGCGCCAGCCGCTGCGCGAGCGAGCTGCCGTTGAGACGCAGCCACTCGGCCGCGCCGTGCTCCGCCTCGCCGCCGTGACGCGCCTGGTGAGCAGCGGAAGGTGGTCAGCGATGGGCAAAGGGGACGGGCTGGGCAGCGGGCGGGCGCGGCTGCGCGCCTTGGCGGCGGCGGCGAGCGCTTGGGCCTGGCAGCCGAGCTGCAGCCAGGCGGCCCAGCCGTTGGCGCTCGGCTCGAGCTCGAGGAGCGCCTCGAAGGCCTGCGCACGGTGCGCGAGCAGCTCCTGCTTCCGCGCGGCGAAGTTGAAGGCCTTGCCGCACGGGCAGACCACCGCGTCGCAGCCGTCGCCCTTGACGAGCGGCACGAAGCACTTGGGGCACGAGACGATGTCCGCATCGCTGGGCTGGCTCGAAGGCTGGCTGGAAGAGGAGGGGGCGGCGCGGCGCGCCTGGTACCTGTGGTGGGGTGGAGGGGGTGGGGGTGGAGGGGGTGGAGGGGATGGAGAAGGTGAAGGGGGTGGAGAAAGTGGAGGGAGTGGGGGAGGAGGGAATGGAGGGGGTGGAGGAGGCGGGAGGTAGGCAGCGTACTGCTCGCACGAGAGGCCGGGGTGGCCGCCGACCACGTGGCAGTTGAAGCAGTGCAGGCGGCGGCAGCACGGCGTGCTGAACTGCGCGAGGCCGCGCAGGAAGGCGTGCGCGACGGCCGCACGCGCGAGGGGGTCGCCGATGGCCGGCAGCACGTCGGAGAACATGCGCTGCTGCTGCTGGCCCTTGGGCACGGCGAGGGCGGCGAGCAGCTGCGGCACGGCGGCGGCGGCATCGAGCGCGCCTGTCTTGAGCTGCTCCAGCGTGAGTAGGACGCCGCTCTGCCAGCACGGCGCGGGCGGCGCGGGCTGCTCGTCGCCGCCGACCAGGCCGTCCGCCGCAAGTGGCGTCGCCGTGTCCTCCGCCGAGCGGGCAAAGTCGTTGATGGGGTCGATGGAGCCGGAGGCCTCCTCCAGCTGATCCCGCGCCGCGGCCGCCGCCTCGGCCTCCGCCCTGGCCACCTCGGCCTTGGCGTGTGCCTTGCGCAGCCGCGACATGGTGCTCGGTTTGTAATCAACGTGCAGCTGCTGCTGCTTGTGGCATCCGCCGCAGAAGAAGGCCAGGCACGACGTGCCCAGCCGGTGGCAGCGCTCGTACTCCTTGGGCCGCAGCGCGCGCTTCAGAGCATCGTGCGAGACGAGGCGACGGGGCTGGTTGCGCTGGGGCGGGCAGAGCGGGCACGTGATGCGCGGCGTCGTGCCGTAGGGCGCGTCATTCATGCAGTGGGTCGTGTGCGTGCGCACGCAGCTGATGCAGCAGACGCTCTCCTCTGCGCACGCCTCACACGGCCTGACCATCTGCCATGTGGTGTTTGGCTTGCAGCAGATGACGCACTCCTGCGTAAGGTTGGACGCCCGGCGCATCGTGCCCGCCACCGGCTTCTGGTAGGTGGACGCGTCGGTCAGCTTGGCCTTGGCGACCTGGACTGCGGCGCCGAGGATGTCCTCCATGGTCTGCGGCGGCCCACGCTTTGCCGCTGCCTTTGGCGGCCGCGGCTTGTGGCTCAGGCGGTGAGAGGAGAAGTTGCTGATATGGACGGGCCGGGACATAGCTTCGTCGAAGATGAAGCAGGCCGGTACGGCGGCCATGACCTCAATGAGTGTTCGCGTGCGACGGCGCGTCGGAAGTGCTCGCGAAGCAGGACTATTCCCGGGGGGGGGGGGCAACAGCGGCTTCTTTGGTGTGCTTGCGGGTTGCCGAACATGGAGTCGAACGCCGGTCTACAGCAGTGGTACGAGGGTAGCAGGCAGTCTGGACGGCCGCCGCTCAACGGCCCAAGGGAGGACCGGCCCCCCGCCCGGCGACGGCGCAACCCCTCCCCCACATCCGCCTCCTCTGTCGGCTCAAAAAAATAATTGCTCCTGCTTCGGTTGCTTGGCGCTTCAAGATTCGCTTCAAAAAAAGCCGTTCCGCGTTCTACACCCCCAGGCTCGGCAACCGCCAGCAGGCGCTCGACGGCGCGTCGCCAAATAGCAGCGCAAGACAGCAACTCACAACCACCAACCGCAGTTGCGACAATATGGTGGCGGAGAAGGCGCGGGCGCAATCTGCTCGTCGGGCGTCGGGCTTGCGTGGAGCCCCGCCGCCCGTCTTGCGCTCGTCAGGCTTGCGCTCGTCAAGCCTGGCGGAGGACGCCACCAGCAGTGCGAGCGCTGTTAGTGCCACCCCAAGTTGTGCGAGCGCCACCCCGAGTGCGAGCATAATCAGTGAGGCGGACGGCGAGGCGGCTGAGAAGCACGACGCGCGGCCCATGACGGTGGGCGTGCGCGTGCGGCCGCTCTCGACGCGAGAGAAGAATAACAAGGCCAGATCCGTGCTGACGGTCACCGACGGCAGCAAGGTCTTCGCGTCGGATCCGGACGAGAAGATGGGTGGGCGCGACTACTTGCGGCTCGACAAGACGAAGGACCACGCCTACCGCTTCGACAACGCCTTCGGACCGGAGGCAAGCAGCCTCGACATCTACCGTGCCTGCCTGCAGCCGGTGGTGCGCGCGGTGGGGCAGGGCTACCACGGCTCGTGCTTCGCGTACGGCGCGACGGGGTCGGGCAAGACGTACACGATGATGGGCGAGAGCGCCGCGCCCGGCGTGATGCCGATGGCCGTGCAGGAGCTCTTCGAGCTCTCTGCGAAGGAGGACGACTACAACTGGAGCTTCGCCCTCACGTACGTCGAGATCTACAACGAGCGCGTCAAGGACCTGCTCGCGCCCGAGACGGGGCACGACCTGGACGTGCGCGAGGACGCGCGGCGCGGCACGCACATCCAGGGCGCGCTCGAGGTCTCGGTGGGTTCGCTGCACGAGCTGCTCGAGTACATGCAGCAGGGCGCCGTCTACCGCACGACCGAGGCGACCAACTGCAACGCGGTCTCGTCGCGCTCGCACTGAACCCAAACCCTAACCCCAGCCCCAACCCCAACCCTCCTAAACCCTAACCCTCCTAACGCTTACCCAAACCCAAACCCTAGCCCTAACCCAAACCCTAACCCTAACCCTGACCAGGTCTCGTCGCGCTCGCACGCGGTGCTGCAGGTGATCGTGCAGGCGCTCGAGAAGTACGGTGACAAGGGCGGCAAGACCAAGCGTCTCTCCAAGCTGTCGCTCATCGACCTGGCCGGCTCGGAGCGTGCCGACAAGACCGACAACCGCGGACAGCGGCTGGTGGAGGGGCGCAAGATCAACCAGAGCCTGCTCGCCTTGGCCAACTGCATCAACGCGCTGGCGGACCGTACCAAGCGTAGCTCGCACATCCCGTACCGCGACTCGAAGCTGACGCGGCTGCTGCGCGACTCGCTCTCGGGCACCTCGGTCTCCGTGATGCTGTGCGCGGTCTCGCCCTCCTCGGACCAGGCGGTCAAGGGCCTCCAACCCTAGCCCGAAGCCGAAGCCGAAGCCTAACCCTTAACCATTCCCTTAACCATAACCCTTACCCTTGCCCTAACCCTAGCCCTTACCCTTGCCCCGACCAGTTCGAGGAGACGCTCAACACGCTCAAGTACGCCAACCGCGCCAAGAGCATGAAGGTGCCGCTCGCGCCGCAGAGGCAGCTGCAGCACCACAACCCGGTGCAGGAGCAGGTCGAGGTGCTCGCCGAGCTCAAGAAGTCGCTGTTCGAGCTCACGGTCGACCTCGGCGCGCCCAAGACGCCCTCGGCTGGCGGCGGCGGCGGCGGAGGCGGAGGCGGAGGCGGAGGCGGAGGCAGGTTCGGCGCCGCCGCCGCCGCCGCGTCGGCTGCTGCGGCTGGGCCGCCGGCGCGTGAGCCTTCTGGCTCCACCGCGCAGGCGGAGCTGCCCGAGCTGCAGCGGCAGCTCGATGCCCTGCGACAGGCCGATCCGCAGGTGCGGCAGAGCGCGTACCAGCTAACCTAACCCTAACCCCAACCCTAACCCTAACCCTAACCCCAACCTGAACCCTAACCAGGTGCGGCAGAGCCCTGCGGTGCAGAGCGCGTACCAGCAGCTTGACAACATGGAGGCGGAGGAGGTGGAGGCGATCACGCAGGAGGCGGCCCTGCTGTGGCGCGAGCAGCAGGCCATCTTCAAGGAGATGACCACCATCCAGCTGCAGAGCAAGGTGGCCAAGGTGCGCCTCGCCTGGCGGGAAGCGGCCAACGGGCCGGCCGACGGGCCCGACTCCAACGGCTTGCCCGACGACCTCGCCGAC
>Ga0115013_10002303_pt1 | contig 10675 bp, 7 predicted proteins | sample SouAtlMetagenome_2_FD_88686 | JGI IMG/M metagenome (GOLD analysis project Ga0115013, IMG submission 88686) | Marine eukaryotic phytoplankton communities from Atlantic Ocean - South Atlantic ANT15 Metagenome | ecosystem: Environmental > Aquatic > Marine > Oceanic | place: South Atlantic Ocean...
CACTTTGAGACCGCGGCGCGCGCGCACTTTGGCAACGTCTTCTCCGCGGCGCAGTTTCCGGCCTTCCGCCTCGGCTCCGGGACGCTCGCCTTTGTGCAGCTCTCCGGCGGGCGCGGCTGGGCGTGGGCGTCGCGCATCCGCGTCGCGCACCACGACCAGTTCCCCATCCACAACGCGTCCATCGGGGGGGACTTCCTCTTCCTCTGGCCCGTGCCGATGGCGATCAACGCGTACCTCGGCTTCCGCGAGAAGGCGCGGCGCGTCGCCGGCGTGCCCGCGCACCTGGCGTGGTTCGTGCGCGCCGTTGAGGGCCACCCGCCCTCGATGAGCTTCGTGGCGCACCCACGCGCAGGCGGCGCGATCAGCGCCACGCGCGAGCTGCGCGCCAAGGACCTGACCGTCGCGCAGCGCCTCTTCGTCGCGTCGCTCGCGCCGCACACGACGGCCTTTTGCGCGCGTGCGCCGACCGACCGGTGGTCCGAGGCGCTCGGCGCCCAGGACCGGCGGCACCTCCACGACTTCCTGCTGGCCGCCGCCGGCGGCGGCGGCGGCGGCGGCGGCGCTGCTGCCGCCCCGCCCCCCGGCGCGCGCGCACGCGCCACGCGCCGCCGCCGGCACGCCGCGCGCGCCGTCTTCGACCTGCCCGACGACGTGGTGGAGCGCATCGCGTGCGTGCACCTGGCGCAGAGCATGGCGTCGCTGGCCGAGATGGGCGAGGCCGTCGCGCGGCTGCGCCTCGTCGGCCAGCAGTTCCGCCGCGCGACCGACGTCGCGCTGCAGCAGCTGGTGCGCACCGTCGCGGTGGCCGCGCGCTCGCTCCTCGGCGACCGCCCGCGCGAGCCGGTCGACGTGCAGGCCGTCGTGCACGCCGCCGGGCTCACGCTGCGCCGCGCGCTCGCGCTCCGGGACGACGGCGGGTGGCGCGCGTACGCCCGCGCGCGCTTGCAGGTGGAGCGGTGCGACGGGGGCGAGCGCGCGCCCAGGTCCACGCTCGCACGCTCGCCGCGCGAGCGCGAGCGGCTGCTGTGGCGCGTCGGTGTGGTGTAGCGGGCGCTTGTTGAGTGTCGGTTGGCTGGTTATTACGAACTGCTGGCCCCTGGTTTGACCCGGCCCTGCAACAACGATCAGGGTCCCTACTTTTCCGACCAGGGTCCCTGATCGTTCGGAGACAGTTTTTCAAAATACTGTGCACCTGGACACTGGCGGCCAAGGGCCCGCGCCCTTGGGCACACAATGTTGCTCAAGACGACTCATTTGTTGTCCGAACGATCAGGGACCCTACTTGAAAAAGTAGGGTCCCTGCTTTTCCAGGTTTGTCGACGGTGGCGGCTCGGGCGCCTCCGCGCCCACGTAGACGGACTGGTAGGGCGGCACGTGCGGGTTCTTGCGCATGCGCTTCGCGCGGGGCTCGTCCTCGCCCAGCTCCAGCATGAGGTCGCGGAAGGCGGGGTTGCCCACGGTCGTGCGCGTCACGTACGCGGCGGGCAGCGGGTCAAACTCGGCGCCGGGCTCGCCGCGCGTGCGCTCGTCGCGCACCAGCTTGGAGGAGGCGATGTTGCTGTTCGTCCACTCGTCGTGCATGTACACGGTGACCGCGGGGAACCCGTCGTAGTACACGTTGGGCAGCTCGCGCAGCAGGTGCCACTGCAGGAAGGCGAAGGTCCGCTTGTGGCCGCCCGTGTTCCGAAACCACACGCCGCGCGTGAGCGCGGGACCGTAGCACGGCGAGGCGTACGGCCCCCACCGCTCCCTGTACACGAGGAGCTCGACGTCGGTCAGCGGCTCGCCCGGCTCAAGGCGCGCGTACGGCTCGTGCGCGCTGTAGCGCACGTGCTCGACGGGGAACGTGTCGGGGTTGACCGCGTAGTCGTTGTGCCGCTTGAGCACGTTCAGGATCCGCCAGAGCTGCTGCTTCGTGTCGTAGGGCACGACGTACTGGTGCTCCTCGACGGCCTCGACCAGGTTGTCGACCGGGTCGTGAGCGCGGGCGGCCGGCTCCTCGGCCATTGTCAAGGCCTGCAACTTGTGCCGCCGGACCCCGGAAACCGCGTCGACACGATGCGCGGCACGCTGCGCCGCGCCCCCCGTGCTCCCGACCCGGTCGACAAGCCGGACGCGAAGCGCGCCAAGAAAAAGGCCGACGCCTCGTTCGCCAAGCTGCCGCACGATCTGCAAAAGAAGATCTTTGAGCTGGTCTACCGCGAGGCGGGGATCAGCATCCAGGAGCAGATCAAGCGCCTCTGCGCCATCCGGTTGATGTGCCGGTGCACCAACGAGTGGGCGCGGCTCGCCCTTGCCTCCCACGTCATGAAGCGCGAGCTGGAGCGGCGCAAGGAGCTCGCGGCCCTGCTCGAGTCCGCCACCTTCTCGGCGGTCGCAAAGGCGATCCTGTCCAAGGACGCGAGCCTGAGCATCTTCTTCCACCACCTGGTGGTCGGCACCGACGGGAAGAACGCGCTCGATGGCCTCAAGGTGCTGACGGGGATGTTTGACAAGGAGGAGAAGTGGCTGCGCAAGTGCCACGCCCACACGGAAGCCGGGAACGTCAGCCTTGAGGGCGTGTATCCGGACGAGGATTAGTCGCGTGTCACACTCTTTTCAAACAAGAAATACACACACGCACGCACGCACGCACGCGCCTAATTCGACCAGTTGGACCAGTTTTGCCCGTAGATCAGCCGAAACTTGTCGCGGAGCGCGCACAGCTCCGGGTCTCGCTCGTCCTGGTCCTCCTTGTACATCTCGTCCAGGATGACCAGGTACGCCACATCCACGCCGGGCACCGTCGCGTCGTAGCCGTTGGCGCGCGCCCAGTGGACGCACGCGCGCGTCGCGATGCGGCCGTGCGGGTGCGCGACGCACACCATCTGGTACACCAGCGACTCGTGCCACTGGCCGCCGTTGGCGCGCAGCCATTTGAGCATCTCCAGCCGGCCCATCTCGGCGGCCAGGGTGCAGCACACCCAGTCGCTCGGGCGGAACTTGCCAAGCTCCACGAGGAGCTCGACGCACTCCACGGCGCCGCTCCCCACCGCGGCGCGCGAGGCCTCGTGCAGGCACGTGGCGCCGTTCTCCAAGCACCACCGGAGGCACTCGACCTGGTTGGTGCCCGCCGCGTGGTTGCACGTCTGGTAGTCCCAGTGCGCCTGGGCGACGTTGCGGAGCCACCGCAGGCACTCGAGGTGGCCGCCGCCCGCCGCCACGTAGCAGCAGCGATTGTCCATCGGGTACTTGCGCAGCCACAGCGCCTCGAGGCAGCGCAGGTGGCCCTTGCGCGCCGCCCAGAAGCTCGCGTAGCGGTCCACGGGCGCGCCCGCCTCGTCGAGCAGCCACGCGAGCATGCGATCGTGCCCGCTGTTGCACGCCATCGCGACGGTGTGATCGGTCGGCTTCAGCCCCTCGGCGCACACCCACTGCAGCAGGTCCAGGTTGCCGGTTTCCGCCGCCACGTGCGTCGTGCCAGCGGCCCACGGGCAGCAAGTGATGCGCCACGAGTCGCGCGGCTGGCGCAGGTACTTGAGCATCTCCAGGTGGCCGTACCGCGCCGCCGTCTCGCACGTGAGCGAGTTCCAGTCGGCAACGATGCAAAACCACGAGCTGCACTGGTCCACCAGGTAGCGCATCACGTCCACGTTGCCCGCGGCCGCGACCGCGAAGCCTATGTACCTGGCACGGTTCAGCGGCATGCCGCCGCCCTCCGGGTCGATCGCCCACTTGAAGAGCGGCACCGACGTGCACAGCGCGCGCGACGACGTCATCGTGTGGATCGGGGCGGCGCTCTGCCTGAGCACCCGGTAGCAGAGCGCGCGCTTGTCCTCGAGGCTCGCCGCCGGGCACGCGTCGCGCAGCGCGCGGCACGCCAGGCGCATCGGCAGCCGGTGGCCCTTGGGCACCTGCGCGCAGACGAGCTTGAGCGCGTCCTCCTCCAGGCGCATGAGCGACGGCGCGCCGTGCGTGGCCACGGCGAACGTCGCGGCCGTCGTCGGAACGGCCACCTTGGCGCGCACCCGGCGCTCGCACTCGGACAAAGTGTCGCGCCGCTCGTGCATGATCTTCCTGACTTGTCGACACTGGTCCTCCCGGTCGTGAGCACGGGCCTCGTCGCCGCTCGACACGTCAACCGTTCCGGACATGAGCGCGTGTCGAATGCTGAGTTTGTTTTGAAACCTCGGAGACACGCACACACACCCCACACCCCACCCCCCGCCCCGCACCCCGCGAACCTTTGCGTCCACTCACTCGTCGTCGCTCGGGTCGCTCGCGACCTGCGCTTGGCGCTCCTGGCGGCGCTCGCCACGCTCGTCGCCGTCCAGCCTCCCGATGCGGTCGAGGACCCGCGCTTCAACGCGCCGGCGCCGCGCGCTCCGGGCGTCCTCCACCTCGTGGCGCGCTTGGAGGTCGGCCGCGTCGGGCGGCAGCACGCCGGCCACGCGGCGACGCTTGCGCCAGAGGTTTGAGCCGTTCTGCGGGCCCTTGCCGGCGTACTCCCAGTCGTCGCGGATCATCTCCAGGTTGTCGCCGCTGCCCGCGAGCACCGACCAGCAGAACTGGAGCTTCTTGTCGTCCTCCGGGCGGCGCGGGTTGTTCGCGTCCGACTCGGGCCACGGCCGGCGGAACCAGCGCTGGCCGTCCCTGTCCAGGCCGCAGTAGTTCCAGCCGTCGTCCAGGTTGGCCACGTTGGAGGCCCACTGGTAGATGTGGTTGTGGTCCTCGCTGATGTTCCGGGGGTTGCGGCTGTCGATGGGCGTGTGAACCGCGTGCCACGCCCTGCGGAACCAGTGCCAGCCGCCCGTGTCCTTGGTGGTGAACGAGAAGCCGGCCTTGGTCCAGTGCACCATCTCCTCGTGGGTGAAGTCGCGCGCGCGACCGATCCACTGGTAGAGCCGGTTGGCGTCCTCGCGCGGCGTCCGCGGGTTCTTGGGGTCGATCACGGTCGCCACGGGCTGGCCGGCCGCCGGCGGCGGCGCCAGCGCCGGCGCGGCCTGGTCCGCCGGCGGCGCATTCGCATCGTCGTCCGAGTCGTCGCGCTCCGCCTGCTCCCTCGCCGCCCGCTCTCGGCGACGGTCCTCGGCAGCCGCCGCCTGGTTAGCCTGGCGAACGTGTGCGCTCGACATGCTCGGCCTGCGCGGGCGGGGAGGGGTCGACACGCGGCACTCGTGAGCACGGGTCTGGGAGCAGGACGGCGTGTCGAGGGAAGGGGAAAGGGGGGGGAAAGCACCGGATTGTTGACGGCGGTGTATGGGTTCGGCCGCGAACACAGGGAGTGGCCGGCGAACGATCAGGGACCCTACTTTCCCGATCAGGGTCCCTGATCGTCCGCCGGCAGCTGCCCGCGAAGCTGCCCGCGCAGCTCCCGGCGCAGCTCCCGGCGAAGCTCCCCGCGCGCTTGTCGACGCAATCCGCGCCCTCGTCGCGCCCGAACCGTGCTCACGAGTCGACACATGCCCCACGCCGGCGCCACCACCAGCGGCCACCCCGCCACCGCCCAGGCCGTCGCGACGCCGACGAAGCGCGTGACGCGGTCGGCGTTCAAGACCCCGCCGGGGCAGACGATCGCGCCGCCGCGCAACCCGCCGGGCGCGCCCGTGCGCCCCGTGCGCAAGCTCGTGTTGGGCCCGTAGCGCGCATTAGCCTCGCGTGTGCGTGTGTGTACTAAGAACCAGGAGCGGTTTGATATGGCGCCCCCCCTTCCGATGCAGCCGGTGGCGTACCGGAGCCTCCGCGGCGCGGAGGAGCAGACGAACGCGCTCGCGCGCATGCGCCGCAAGCGGCTCAACAAGGAGCCCAACGACTGGGGCACGGCCATCTTCCTCGACCTGCTGTGGGGCGCGGGCCCGTGGATCGCCGGCACGTGCGCGGTGGCCGTCGGGCTGTGGCTCATCCACGAGCACGTGGACGGCGCGCCGGCCACCTTCCTCAAGTTCAACGCGCCCGCGGCCATCGCGGCCATCTCGACCTTCTCGGCCTTCCTGCTCGTGTCCAAGATCCAGGCCAACCTCGCGTGCAACCGCACCGTCATCTCGGAGTTTGGCAACCTGACCGGCTCGGTGATCAACCTGGCGCTCTGGGTCAAGTCGCAGATGGTCGCGGGCAAGCGCTACGCCAAGCCGCTCGACCTGCCCGACGGCAGCGGCGGCACGTACGTCACGAACAAGATCGGCCTGACGCTGTCGTCCGTGCCGTACATCGTCAAGTACGTGGGCCGCGGCGTCGACATCATCCCCGAGGGCCTGCCGCTCGGGCAGGACCCGGAGCTCGTGGCCACGTACAAGCGGTACACGAAGCCGGGCGGCGCCTCGACGGCCAGCATGACGCCCTTCGCCGCCGCCGTGCTCATGCTCGGCGAGCAGATCGACACGATCCAGCGCGGCGAGCGCAACGAGAGCGAGTACGCCGTGCTCTTCGTGCAGCTGAACGCGGTGACGGCCGCCGAGGGCACCATCGGCGCGACGACGGGGTACAACCCGCCGTACATCATGGACGGGCTGCTCTACGTCGTCTTCGTCCTCTTCCTCGTGCTCACGCTCGTCTCCGACCTGATCCCGAACAACGACGCCAACGCGGTCTGGCTCGCCGCGGTCATCGCCTTCTGCACCGTCGTCTTCTTCCAGATCTCGGACCGGTACTGGAACCCCATGGCGCTGCGCAGCAAGCGCAGCGGGCAGGAGCCGCTCATCTCCAAGATGTGCGTGTCGACCGAGCTGGCGATCACGGCCATCTTCTCGCGCGCCAACCCGTACATGCCGACGCTCGCCGAGGGCGCGCCCACCGCCCCGCCCGAGCCGCCACCGGCGCCTACGGGCTTCCGGCTGCGCTTCGCCTGACCGGCCGCCGGGGACCGATTATTTAGAATCTTCTAAAAAATAGTAGGGAACGACTTTGTTGACCACTTGGCCTCCCGGTCAACAAGTGGCCAGCGCGAAAAAAAAATGCTTCTAAATAATCCGACCATTAATGCCTTCTGAATTATCGCGATTATTTAGAAGTCATTAATGGTCGGATTATTAATTACCATTTTTTTTTGGGGCCTGCCACTTGTTGACCGACCGGCCAAGTGGTCAACAAAGTCGTTCCCTACAAAAAAGTAGGGAGTTTCTAAATTATCCTAAGGGGCGGTAACTGCCCAACCTAACTTGTCGACTAGGTCTTGCCCAAGGAGTGCACGATGCTCGCGATCGCCACGACGCTGGTGACGAAGCTGACCACGGACACGACGAGCGCCAGGCGGGCCGTGTTGCGGTCGACGGCCGGGGACGCCTCCTCCGCGGCGACCGACACGTACCCGCCGCTCGACATCGCCTTGGCGCCCGCGCGGCTACCCGCCGACGAGGGGCGTTATCAGCACGGCGTTCCGCGCGCCCGCCTTGGCCACCACGGGCCGCACCGTCTGGCCGCCCACTAGCGGTTGCGTGGCCTGCGACACCAGGCCTGCCTGATCGGCGCTGGGCACGTCGAGCAGCGTGCAGCAGCCCGAGGGCGACAGGTGGAAGGCGGCCGTGTGCGCATGCTCGTGCGCCAGTCGGCAGCACGCGTCAAACGTCAGGCCGCACGGCTCCTTGAACGCGACGGGGTAGGCGTTTCCAAAGGAAAGGTCGGTGTACTCGTGGCAGCCGTACGTCGACGCCGGCGGGTCGGGCGGCGCCGTGTACGGCGGCGTGGGCGGCTCGGGCGGCGGCGGCGGCAGCGAGGGCGGCAGCGCCTCGAGCGTGCGCCACAGCACGCGCGTGCCCATGAGCCAGAGCATGCGGTGCTCGCCGAGGAGCGTGAGGCGCACGAAGCGCACGTGGCGCATCGCGACGTACGCCGACTCGTCCGCGAGCGCATCGAGGCACACGTACTGGAAGCTGGTCATGCCCTCGGCGTAGAAGTCGACCGACTGCTTGTGGTACGGCTTGCACTGCGTGGCCAGCGGGTTGTGGTTCTCGTCAAAGACCTCGAGCTCGTAGAAGCGGTTGGTCACGTCGCCGCGGTCCTCGGAAACGCCCTGCGCCGACTGGAAGAAGAGCTGGCCGAGCTCGGGCACGGCCGGCAGCGCCACCTCGAGCGCGAAGAAGTGGTAGTCGCGGTCGGTGGGCCGGTCGCCGCGCAGGTCGAGCTCGATCCACGGCGCGCGCGTGTTCTCGTCCGTCGTGCCGCAGTGGCGCGCGCCGTTGACGCACCGGTGCGGGAAGTCGCCCGTGCGGCACGGCAGCACCGCGCCCTCGTGGATGAGCGCCTCGGAGCACTGCGCCCACTGCGGCTTGTCGAGGGCCCACGTGATTGCCTGGAAGGCGGCCTCGCGCGTCGCGTTGGCCACGTTGTCGAGCGCCATGGCGTTGCCCGTCTCGACCGACGCGGTCGTCGGGTCCATCTCCGGGCTGCCAAGGAAGTAGGTCGAGAGCTCGACCGCGACGGGCGACTGGACGACGACGCGCGCGAGCTCCTCGTCCGGCACCGTCGCAAAGGCGAGCGGCGAGGGCGGCGGCGGCGGCGGCTGCTCGACGTCCTCCTGCTTGATCACGTCGATCGGCGGCGGCGTGGGCGGCGAGAAGCCGTCGCCCAGCACGAAGCGCGTCATCATCGCCGACGCGAGGCGCGAGCAGCGCGCCTCGGCGCTCAGGATGTACACCGAGTCGCAGAACTGGCGCTGCGCGACGAGCGCCATGGCCTTGCCCACGTCGGCCGTGATGGCCACGGGCGGCGAGGGCGGCGGCGGCGGCGCGGGCGGCGAGGGCGGCGGCGGCGGGTTGGGCGAGGGCGGCGGCGCGGGTGGCGGCGACATGCCGCGCAGGCGCACCAAGAACTCCTCGCCGAGCGTCTCCTCGTTGGTGTCCGCCAGCTCCAGCGGCCCCTGGTTGCACTCGGGCCGCGACTGGTACGTCTGCACGGGGTTGCACGACTGGCCCTCGGGCGCCTCGAGGCAGCAGTGCACGTTCTCGTCGTCGGGGAACGTCTTCTTGAGCAGGTCGGAGCAGCGCGCCGCGTAGAGCGCGAGCTGCCCCGTGCGGTAACCGGCGGGAGCGGGGTCCTCCTTGGCCGTGTTGATCACGGACGTGATGAACTTTGGCTTGAGCTTCTGGCGGATCAGGTCGAACTTGAGCATCGCCTCCGTGGGCGAGAGGCCCCAGTATCGGTCGGTGTGCTCCAAGCTGCCGTCGTTCGCTGTGGCCGCGATCATCGCGTCCAGGTCGTAGACGCCGTCGGGCGACACAAAGAGCGCGCGGCGCACGTGCTCCGAGGTCCGTTTCGACATCTCGCGCTTCTGCGCGAGCCGCCGGCCAAACCATCTGCCGACCACCGAGTTTTGGATTAGGCCCTTTAGTTTGGCGCGATTCGCGGCCTGCCGTTTGGCTTCCTCCGCCTCTGCTGCCGACTGCTTCTCGGCCAGAACGGTCGCCAGCCTGTCCTTGTACAGCTCCTTCTGCTCGCGCTTGAACTCCTCGGCGACGGCCGTCGCAAAGTCAAAGTTCTCGCCGACGGTCGCGCGGTTGATCTCCGACTTGCACGTCTGGCCCGAGTTGGCGCTGCAGTCGGCGAGCGTGAACGCCTTGAGGTAGAGCAGCCGGTGCCAGCCCGGCGTCACGTCGGGGTCGTGCGAGCTCGTCACGTACGCCCACGACCACAGGCTCGAGTCGTAGTAGGTGGGCGCCTTGGCCGGGTCGCAGCCGCCGCTCTCAATGTTCAGGCCGCAGCCCTCGGGGTGCGGCCGGCGGATGCCCGACGCGCCGAGCAGGCCGTTGGGCACCCACATGTCGTACTTGGGCAGCTTGGGCTCGGAGGCGTCCTTGATGAGGTGGTCATCGTCGACGCCCCCGGCGATGTCGTTGCCGCCGATGGGCGGGTTGCCGATGGCGTCGTTGATGCTGTACTTGTACGTGGGGTTGCAGATGCGATCGCGGTAGAGCGCCTGCAGGCTGTTCAGCAAGCGATTGTCGCCGCGGTCGGTCTTGAACTGGTCCCGATCGGCCACGTTGGTGTAGTCCTCGTTGAAGTCCCTGCCGTCGCCGCCGGTGGCCAGGTCGCGCAGCTGGCGCAGCGAGCCGAACGCGCGCAGCGGAGCGTACGACCACACGGGCACGTCGTGCGACCAGATGTCCATCTCGCCGTACACCTTCTTGTCGAGCCGCCACAGCTGCCTGGGCACGGCCGAGCGTTTGACGGCGGGTGCCTCGCAGTTCTCCTGCCAGAACTCGTGCACGCCCGTCGGGTACTTCTGCCCCGTCTCCTTTTCGTACGACTGCGAGAAGAGCGCGGACGCCATGGCCAGCCAGTTGCGGTCGTACTGCGACGTGAAGTCGTCCGGGTTGCCAAAGGCGCTCACTTCGGGGTTGTTGCTCCCCGCGCCCGCCGTGGTGGGATCGCTCATGAACTCGAGGAAGGCCTGGCACGCGAAGCGGAAGTGCCCCGAGAAGCGCGCCTGGACGATGCGCGCGCTCAGGGAGTCCTGGTCCTTGAAGTGCGCCGTCGCCAGGTAGGCGGTTGACATGGAGTACTTGCCCACAAAGTAGGTGGGGCCGTAGCCCAGGCCGTCGGCCGAGTGGTCGCGGCCCACGTTGGCGCCGCTCGTCTGCTGCGCAGTGTACTTGAGCTCCGGCCAGAACTCGAGCACCTTCTCGCGCGCGATCTCCATGCCCTCGGGGTCGGCCGCCTGCAGGTCCTCGTACGCGCCGTGCACGAAGGGCGGCGGCGGCGGCGG
>Ga0115013_10002305_pt1 | contig 10669 bp, 9 predicted proteins | sample SouAtlMetagenome_2_FD_88686 | JGI IMG/M metagenome (GOLD analysis project Ga0115013, IMG submission 88686) | Marine eukaryotic phytoplankton communities from Atlantic Ocean - South Atlantic ANT15 Metagenome | ecosystem: Environmental > Aquatic > Marine > Oceanic | place: South Atlantic Ocean...
TGCGCAAACGAAAGTCGCAAAGAAGTCCAAGAAGGGAGCCAAAGCCGAAGCGGTACAACTCATGCAAAAGATTATGAACGTGGAAGGAATCGAAGAAACTACCGTTTACGACAGTTGCCCACAACTAGTCAAGAAGGTACGAAGAGCCAAGCTATGAGCTACTCTTGGATTGGATCGTTGCTTGTGCCAATGTGTGTGTATGCTTTCGAAGATAGTTTGGAAATTGATCTCATCATTATTTTCGGTTGCCTCTATGGTTGTTTTTCTGTCCCATATCATTGTATCTATCATTTAGATCAAGACCTTTTTGGCGCAAGATGGGGTGACAAAGAAGGACTTTTGCGACCTGGCGCTTGGAGGAGTCAATAGCAACGCCCTAGCCAAGTTCTTGTCGTCCAAGAAACAAGACCAGGCTGGCAATGCTGTGTACTATAAGGCCTACGGATTTTTCGAAAAGAAACGCATCATGGAGGGCGAAGCCAAGAGTGCGGCCCGTCGCAAGAACGAAAAGGACCAACCCGAAGGATTTGCTTTGCAGGCCCCGAAGACAATGAAATGGGTGTATTGTGTTCCCGGTGAAGTCATTCCCGGCTTCTACTAAGAAGGATAGTGGGAGATTTCATTCCCATCCAAACACATGCATATCATCGTAGTTTCTAAAAGAAGGGCAATCCATCCTATACATACATATATTCCCTCCCAAAACGCCCCTGGAGTATGGAGACAAACAGGCCCGCGTTTGATGGTTTGTCCTCCACCATGCAGTTGTCCGAAGTGCCAACAGTAGAAGAATCATGCGACAAGAAAAAGACACAAAAGGCTCGCAAAAAACCCATTCCAATACCACATGATTTGTTTCATCGATTTCAAAAAATGCTTGTTCGGTCATCAGAAAATATTAAACATCTAAAAATATTCAGTAATATATATTAGTAAGAACAGAAGAACTTGCGAGACTTGAAAATGTTGTTTTGTAATTCTGTGGAAGGTAGCATAGGAAGGGAAATTGGAATCATCGTGTCCTGTTCGAGTTTGAACCAAAAATATTTCTCTATACAATCGGGTGTGCATCCTTCTTTCGGTGCCTCGAAATTGGATTCATCTCCGTTTGTTTTCGCCACACAAGGACACATCTTACTTTCACCCCTCGGCCCTCCACTCTCCTCCCTTGCAACAAAAGGCCACCTCTCGATCGCACTTGGGTAGAAGCGGGTGTTCGAAGTAAAAGACTGCCGTAGTAATCTGGTCGCCCTCGATACGGTCGACCCCCTTGCCGCACCGTATGGCTGCTATTTCGGCAACCAGGTTCCTCCACTGACCCTCGGCTTCGGGGGCGGTGCTTAGGTCCTGCAAGTAAGCGTTGGCGTCCGCTTGTGATAGGTCCAGGGGAACGAATTCTCGAACAAATGCCTCGCGGTTGTTTTCGAGACCCAGCTGCGTCAACCGATCCAGCTTGGCCTGGAGGGATTGCGAGGTCGTTTGGAGCAATTCCACGTCGGAGGGTCCATCGGAGGGATAAAAGACGGCGGGGGGATGATTCGCTGACTGGACATTGGCAATTGTGTTGTTGTTGTTGTTCATCGGAAGGCCTGTTGCTGTTGTTGTGGCCAATGGGGCCTGTTGAGTTGGTGGTGGCTTCCGGTTGGGTCGTTTGCTTTTCTTTCCCATTGTCACGATTCTGAATCTGAAAGTTCGTTCAAACAGAAAATAGTTTGACGGTTTTGAAGAACCACTCCTTGCGACTAACAAAGTACAGACGTGCATGTGATTTGGGGATGCTCATGAAAAATTGGGGATCAGACTCAGAAACAAACAATAATCGTGCACATCTCATGTTCGTCAGCAAATTTAACAGCTGAGGAAAAACAGCGCCTCTTTTGTGAAGAAAAAGAAGGAATCGGAGGCGAAAGAATTAACAAGCCAAGAAGAAGGTAGTAGCCGAAAGAGAACTTATCTTTCATCTTCTCCTACCGACGAACCAATAATTGCAACAACAGGCAATTCTATTCTAGAGGCACCTTGATATTCAGCCGGTTTTTTCAACAGGATTGGCGACTCTTTTCATTCGTTTCGACGTAGTTTTCCATTACGAATGACAATGGGGAAAGCACGTCGGATAACCGCCTCACTTTTGGCATCTATATTCATTGCGCGGGAAAGCAACATCGTCAATGGGTTTTCTTCGAGAAATTTGCAACCGTCTTTTCCATTACCCGATTGCTTTTCCATTCCCAGCGGCAAGAAGAGATCGCGATGCAGCAGTTATCCCCGTTCAACTCCGAGACTTCGGCAACAACAATACGATCCATCTTTCTCACTGTCCATGAGCAGCAAGGACGATGTCGTGATATCCGCAGCAACTCCTGCTGCAAACGCTACAAACAACACAAATCTTTCAACCGAATACTACGAATCATCTACACTGGAATTTAAAAACAATAGCAACGAGGTTCTCTCTGCCAACACTGCCTTAAAAGACACCAACAGCGGACAAAAGGGCATTCGGGATATTTTGAAAGACACGGTCTTTTTAGGCATTGATCCAACCCCCGATGTCGTTGCCATTGCCACTATTTATTTCGTTGAGGGAGCCCTGGGCTTGGCCCGTTTGGCTCAGACATTTTTGCTAAAGGATGAGCTGCACCTAGGACCCGCCGAACTCAGTGCTCTTAGCGGTGTATTTACTCTGCCTTGGACTATCAAGCCATTGTATGGATTTTTGTCGGATGGTTTCCCCCTTTTGGGATACCGGCGGCGGTCGTATCTAGTACTAGCGGGTCTGGTGGGATGCTTTTCGTATTCCGCCGTTGGGCATGATTTTTGGGGTCTGCTGGGCGAGACTTCCACAAACACCATTTCTTACACGGTTGCCGCCCTGGTGGTCAGCAGCGCCTGCATTGCTATCAGCGACGTAGTGGCAGATGGCATTGTGGTCCAAAAGACCCAGGAGTCTAAGGATCCAGCAATTGCCGGTGGGCTACAGAGTCTGTGCTGGGGAAGCGCTGCCATCGGTGGGCTACTTTCTGCCTACTTTTCTGGATCCCTTCTGGAGGTTATGAAACCCCAGGACGTCTTTTCGCTGACAGCAGCGCTGCCCTTTGTAGTAGCCTCGATTGGTATTCTCATTGACGAGGAACCGGTTTCAAAAACAAAAGCGATTGGTGGAACGGAAAGTAATGGTGCTTTAACGACGATCGAAGAGGAAGACCCTTTTGCCGAAATCAAGGGTCAAATAAGTTCCCTCTGGGAGGCCATCAAAAAGCCAGAAATTTACAAACCCGCGGCATTCATTTTCTTGTGGCAATCAACTCCCACCAGTGAGGGCGCCACGCTCTTTTTCATGACGGACGATCTGGGCTTTGGACCCGAAATCTTGGGACGTATCCGCTTCATCGGGGCTTTTTCCTCCCTCTTTGGAGTGTGGCTTTACAATAGCTACCTCAAAACCATATCCATCAAGGACATTTTGTTTTGGTCAACAATTATTTCCTTTCCACTGGGGTTGTTGGATTTGGTATTGATAACCCACGCCAATAGGGCTATTGGAATTCCCGACACATGGTTCGTCTTCGGGGACGACGTTGTCCTTAGTATATTAGGAGAGATCGCCTTTTTGCCGAGCCTGGTATTGGCAGCCCGATTATGTCCCAAGGGCGTTGAGGCAGTCCTCTTTGCCACCCTCATGTCCATTAACAACGGCGCTGGAACTGTTGGTACCGAAATCGGGGCCTTTTTGACCAAGGCGTTGGGAGTGACGGAAACTAATTTCGACAATCTGGCCCTCCTGAGTTTTATCTGCAACCTGACATCGCTATACCCATTGCTCTTTATTGGGTGGCTTGATGGAGTAGGATCCGTATCGGAGCAAGAAATTGAGGACGAGGCGGCAGCAGCCGCAAAAGCAGCGGAAGCAGCTAGTATTATTGACACGGATGCGGTGTGAGCGCTCATCGGGAAACTTGATTCCCTAATTCTAAATACATACAGGAGATAACCATAAAACGAAAATTATAGACTTCATACAAGCATTGAAAACGTTGAACCATATTTGATCGCATGATGGGTAATCCGAATTTTTCAACCTTACTAGAGATTCTTCACATTTCAAAAATCATTTCAATCATTCTAGTTTCGTACAAGAGAATTATTCTGGCGTACTAATCTGTAATCAAGAAATTTCTTCGCCTAGCCCGCAATAATTGATTTCTCTCTGATTTAAGTTTGTAAATGAATTTTATGACTGACAAGGTTGCACAACTCAGATAGTATCTAATACAATGCGAAGCGAATCTCGTGGTTTTGCTTTTTCATGACAATCAATCACGCACAGACTCTCATACTGCAAAATCTCCTGGGAAAAATCATCGGTGAAGGAATAATGCAACATATTTATTATTACAATCTGAAACGCATTTCTTTTCCTGTGATAATAGCATAGAGAATTTTTGTTGTAATGTAATATTATTATTTTTTAGAGTATTTTTTTTTTGGAATTAAACATTCTCTCGTTCTTTTCATTGTTCTTTTTTTGGCCAATTGGTCACAATTTAGGCAGGGGTGTAGGCAGAGGTGAATTCTTCGGCGCAGTTTGCAAGCTTGGATTCGATTTCGTCTGTCATTTTGAATCCAGAGTCGACAATCATTTGAAGGACACCAGCATGGGCTGACTTCATGTGGTTGAGCCATGCCTTTTCAAAGTCTTGGACACTTTCGACAGGAATACGATCGCAGTATCCCTTAACACCAATGAAGAGCGAGGCAACAACTTCCTCGGGTTCTTGTGGTTCGTATTGTCCCTGCTTGAGGAGTTCGTACAGACGGACACCACGGTTCAATTGTTGCTGGGTGGCGGCATCTAAATCGGAACCGAATTTAGCAAAGGCAGCGACCTCACGGTATTGAGCAAGTTCAAGCTTCATGGTACCGGCGACTGCAGTGGTGGCCTTGTACTGGGCTGCTGCTCCGACACGAGAGACGGAAAGACCGACCGAAATGGCTGGACGTTGACCCTGGTAGAAGAGTTCGGATTCCAAGAAAATTTGTCCATCGGTAATGGAAATAACATTTGTGGGAATGTAGGCAGACACATCTCCTCCCTGGGTTTCAATGACGGGAAGGGCGGTGAGGGATCCTCCACCAAGAGCGGCATTCATCTTGGCAGCACGTTCCAAAAGACGGGAGTGGAGGTAGAAAACATCTCCGGGGTAGGCCTCACGACCAGGAGGACGACGAAGCAACAGGGACATTTGACGGTAGGCAACGGCCTGCTTGGAAAGATCGTCATAGAAGATCACAGCGTGCTTTCCGTTGTCACGGAAGTATTCTCCCATAGCAGCACCGGTGTAAGGGGCAAGGAACTGCAGAGGGGCGGAATCGGAAGCGGTAGCGGTAACAATGATACAGTTCTCCATGGCACCACGTTCATCGAGCTGTCCAACAAGCTGGGCAATGGTCGATCGCTTCTGTCCAACACCAACGTAGATACAGGCGAGAGGGTCTTTCTTGGTTTTTTGGTTAATAATGGTATCGATGGCAATAGCGGTCTTTCCGGTTTGACGATCACCAATGACCAATTCACGCTGTCCACGTCCAATAGGAATCAAGGCATCGACGGCCTTGAGTCCGGTAAGCATAGGTTCGGAAACGGATTCACGGGGGATGATACCAGGGGCCTTGGCCTCGGCACGGGATCGCTTAACCTTATCGAGGGAAGCACCTCCATCAATGGGTTGACCAATACCGTCAACAACACGTCCGAGAAGTTCAGGTCCGACAGGAACATCGACAATAGCTCCGGTACGGGTGACATTGTCACCTTCCAAGATATCACGATCATCACCGAAGATCACAACACCAACGTTGTCCTCTTCCAAGTTCAGGGCCATACCTCGAAGACCGCAAGAGAAGACAACCATCTCTCCGGCTTGGACATTGGAAAGACCGTAGACACGGGCGATACCATCTCCAACAGAGATGACAGCTCCAGTCTCGGCGTATTGGACAGAAGTGTCTTCGGCACCGGCAGCAGCTCCGATCTTAGACTCAAGGAAGGAAGAGAGTTCAAGAGTTTGGCTAGCCATTCCTCGGGTGGCTGCCCGACGAGCGGTCTGAAAGAAAATGAATGCATGAGCAGAATCAAATGTGAGAAGGCAGAACCAATATTAAGTGACAATATAGCATGCAGTGTGGTTGTGTGGTTGTTGATTGGTTCCAAAGACAGGATACAAAGGCGTTGATGTCATGGTCGTTTTGTTTTTCAGTGGATTCGAAAATGCAACGAGTTTTTTTACACGGAATAACACGCGTACGTAGGGGAATCCGGAATTTCAATTATCGAGTCATGCAAAAGATTGCGTGAAATTACCGTGTAATTGCACGCGGGGAAAATGCCGATACGTAATATGTCCCGACGACCATGGTGTCCGGTGTCTTTTTGGAACAATCACTTCCTCTACCAAGCCAAAAAATAATCGTGACAACCGCAATTCAATGGATGCACCTGTAGTGCGCTTCTGTATCCACGCGACGTGCTAGCTCCGAAACCTCCGCCAGAAATTGCGGTGCCAATAAGGTCAAAGGCACTGATTGATCGACCTCGTCTTCGCCACCTTTGGGGCCCACCAACTTTCCAACAAGACCATTGAAACAGTCTGGTAAAATTAATACATACCTGGGCAGCAGCGACAACAGCCGCTCTCTTGGCAACGGTAGAAACAGCGGATCGAAGAACCATGGTGGAGTTTGTTTAGTGTAATAGTATCCGGTTGCACACGTGCGATGATGATCTTTCTAGAGTTGCGGTCGTAGAACACTAGTGAATCTCCACGAGGATTTTTACTGTACTAGTAGTAGTAGTAGTCAGTCCTTCGACTACGTACTCGTAAAGGCACTGCAGGCGCAGTAATATCCAGAAAAGCGAGCGATGAAAAATCCAACCGAATATTGCAGTGGACAACCGTGCGTAAGTGGTCAACTAGGAGAAGCGTGCTGTACTTGCGCACAAATAAAACGTAAAAAATTTGATTAATTCGATTCACGACACGAATCTCAGTTTCTTTCGAAACCGAAATCATATCGGCTCGAGTCTTGATGAACAACACATACAAGCTTCTCACAAGCTTCTCACAATCAATAGCAGCAGAACAACCAAGCAGCTCCAATGTCGGATCTTTTGCCCCTACTCGTAGCCGTCTCGGTTCGTGACAAAGTTCTAACCGATGCCAAAGAAGAGTTGGAAAAACTCCACAAACGTGATGATGTGGCAACCTCGATTGAAGTCGTGCACGATGCTGTCGACGGCCACGGCAAGATACTTGTGTACGCATCGGGAAAATTCGAAGAAGGAACGTACGATGAAATCTTCGAAAAGAGAGAATACGATGGTGAAATCTTCTGGAAAGTGTCCTTCAATCATCCACGCGTTTACAAGTTGTTTGACCTGAATTATTGCCACATTTGTGTCGGGGGCGGTTTTTCGATTTTCGAATTTTCTTCGGAAGACTATAGGGAAGCCTGGTTGGACGGAACGAACAATGAAGGAGATCTCGAACTACGAGTCCGTTCCCTCCAACCCTTCAACTTGTGGGTCACGTTTTGCATTCGGGGAGTGCCGGAGAATCGTTGGCAACACTCGGTTGGCAAAGAATTCTACCTGGAACCGATGGTAGAGGAAATGATGACTGATTATCCCGAGGCAACGGTGGAATTCCAGAGCGTCAGGTTTGAGGCTAGCACCATCCGAGGTCCACTCCAGAGATTGCTACCGCCACGACAAAAGAAATAATGAGACCGATGGGAGAGCAGATCTATTATAAATTCATGGCTATAACAAAAAATCTTGAAGTACTGTGTTGATTGTGTACTGGTTTATTTATTTCTATTTTTGCTAATAGTCGTTGGGGATAGCATTCGCTTTCCGTGAATACCATCCACAAAGTCCTTGCGTCCGTTCTGGATTCATTTGCAGACAACAATCGAGTCATCATAAATTCGAGTGGAAAAAGTCATTTTCACTTGTAAATACTGGCTCTCGATGACTTTCGCCTGAATTGAAAGCTTTCTTGCTTGAAAATGTCTAACAAGTTTGAAATGAACAATATCAGCAGGATGCTCGTTGATCTGAAAATCTATGAGTCTAGAAAAATTGTACTTGTGTCCCTCTTTTTGATTTTCTGGAAGCTAACCACTCTCTGGCTTTAGGCTTTGTTGCTCTGAACCTCAATGGAGACAATGGCATGATCTGCTAGAGTTAATGGGTGCGTATTGTTAGTCCAATCACAAGGCGGTGTGACTATTACGTCGCGACTAGGATTCATATTGCTGCAAAAGAAGTCCCCTGCAAGAGGTTTGATGCTTGATTTTCCATTTGGAAGACACTCAACTCGAAATGTTTTGTGGATCCTGTAATTATTCTTTTTCCCCAAGCCTCCGAGGGAACAAAACTGAGGACCGAAATCTCCTTGTATGACTACGCCCTTCTGGGTCGCTGCAAGATCAATCCCCTTACCATCATATAATAATGTAGAATTAGCTGGAGGGGCACCAAATCCATAGAAATTCCACAGCACGGCTCTATTTTTTGTATTTTCTTGGAGTTTATGGACATTTCCAACAACAAAATGAGGAGGGAGATGGTCAGGGACGTAAAATAAATCCTTTGTCATGTTGTGCCTTATCTGTATAGAAGGATCGGGTTTTTCAAAAATGCGGGCGAATAGTCCCATGCGACCTCCTAGTCGAACTTCGAAACCACCAGCATTGATTCCTCTATGGGCTTTGTCCGAGTAGTAAGTGTGAGGCAAAGGATCTCGTAGGATCATGCTATCTCCTAGTATGCACTTCGTCAGAATTGCATTGCCGTGCAAAGATAACGCATCACGATCACCCTTCGTCGCTTTTTGCTCCTCTTCTGTACCACGGGTGAGTTCAAGAAATTCAACACCATAGGCATAATTCATTCCTAGTTGCAACGCTAAACGGCGTGCTGTATGTACGTTTCCGCTTCTTGCCATCCCTATGTCCATTTCGTTCAACAAAATAACAAGAGGCTCGTTTAGGTCATCGTTTTCCTTGATCAACTTGTGGAATTTGTCCCAGTGTGTCCCTCGCTCGGCATTCCATCCAATAACTTTTAGTGTTGCATTTGCACCCCAGGAGCAGCCCGAGGATATTGTGTTGTCGATCTCGATTTTGTCGAGATTTGGAAGCAACTTTGTGTATTCCATTTGCTTGTTATTGCCCCTCAGCTGAAACCAATCCTCTCGTTGGGAATGTGAGACATACCAGTTTTCAACCGCAAATTTCATTTGGGCCTGTCTTTGGTCCAAATGAAAAATCGACTCGGAGGGGTTCTCGGCAATTTTATTGTCGTTGGATAACCGAAATACCGGAGGGAATTTCTCGTCTTCAACACCGGCTGCAAAAGGAAATTGACAAGGGGAAACCTTCCCATACCGGAGTTGAATGTATCGATTCAGTATATCTGGATCCATTACTTGGATCGTCGTCGAACCAAAAGGTACAGTATGAAGTTCCTGGTCGCTGTTCATGTATGACGTAAATTTTGATTCTTTCATAGTTGACTTTTCACGAGATGACGTATGCCGGCTCATACACTCGATATCCATGCCTCCGATGTTTTCTCCTGGCTCCCAATTAAAGGCTTCTTGCACTGTCATGAGTTTGTACCATCGGCAACAACGGCTCCCCTTGGTAAGTATCAACTGACCGTCAGCTATCAAGCGAGAATCCCAGATGGCAGCACTATTGTTCATAGAATGACTATTTTCATCCAGCGTTGGGTAACGGCTCGTAATATTTGCTTCTCCATTTTCCCACAAGTCATCGAGCGCTTTGCAATCCAAGACGGTTATATCGATATCGTCATCCCAAGGATTCATCCCACCATAGCATTTTGCTCCCATGGCTGATCCACCATGAGCAGCCCATCGTGATATTCCAAGATCTTTTGACAATTTATTCCACCGAGTCAGAGCATCATATATACAAGACTGCTTCTTCAACAAATAGTTGATGCCCTCGTCGTTGATGTCTTTGAAATCCTTGTGACCCCTTTGATTGTATCTTATATCATGCTCTGGAACATTAGGCGGATTATTCCATATCAGATCGAGGATATTTTTTAAAATTCCTGATGACTCTTGTAATTCTGGCAAAATCTCTCCACATTTCGCTTCTGTGGAAATACTTTGTCGAACAGGAATGGTGAGGTGCTTTTCGTAATGGATCTCGCCTGCCGTCAAATGTCTCTGCAGCAATGGTTTCAGATCTTGGTGAAAACTCTTTATTTCGGTGAATAGATACCAACACGTGAGACCGCAACAGCAGACAAAGAAAAAGATTCTTTTCTGAATGTTCTTTTGCTTTTGGCCGACATTTTGATTTTCTTGGGGCAGACGCTTCATATTTGTGAGGGCAACGACGATACGTTCTTTGGTTTTGAATACACCAGTGATCTTTAATGGTTACAACTAGTACTGGCTCGTTTGTTGATGCGATTGGTCTTATCGAATCATGGTATTCAATACGCTTTTTGTTGATGTCGCTGGATTCAGATTTTCCAATGGGAATGATAAAATAAGAAATGTCCAACGGCACTTAGCGCGCATCTCGGAGGCATCTCTTTTTTATCCCCAAATGCATCTTAAAA
>Ga0115013_10002306_pt1 | contig 10668 bp, 18 predicted proteins | sample SouAtlMetagenome_2_FD_88686 | JGI IMG/M metagenome (GOLD analysis project Ga0115013, IMG submission 88686) | Marine eukaryotic phytoplankton communities from Atlantic Ocean - South Atlantic ANT15 Metagenome | ecosystem: Environmental > Aquatic > Marine > Oceanic | place: South Atlantic Ocean...
CTATCGTCAAATTGTGAGGATTGAACCGCACACATTAATAAACCGAATAGCCTTAATACAACCAAAAGAATTGACAGTTCTGAAATTTTATATCCCATAGAAACCCAAATTATCAAGACGTATACTAGAAAGAGTCACTCTTAAAAATCGTGAAAGAAATTAGATTATTACTTAGGGTTTGGAAGAAGAATTGGAAAAAATTTCCTAAGTAAAACTTTACTTAGGAAATTTCTATTAACTATTAGCTAATTGATACAGAGCAAAATACTCCTGCATCTAACTGGATTTCCGATAATAAATCTACAATCGAAGCTTGTGAATCCGAAGATACTTCTAGTACTCGTTTATGTGTGCGGATCTCAAAATGTTCACGTGAATCCTTATCCACGTGTGGCGATCGTAATACACAATAAATTCGCTTCGAAGTTGGTAATGTTACCATACCTACTGAATTTACAGCTGTTGGGCTTAAGATTTGAGTGATTTTTCGGCATGAAGAAACTAAAAGTTCATGATTAAAAGATTCTAATCGTATACGAACTTTTTCATTCGTTTTGTTATTCATAAAATTTTTTAACTATTTAACGATTTTAGAAACTACACCAGCTCCAATTGTACGGCCACCTTCACGAATCGCAAAGCGCATACCATCTTCAATTGCCACTGGATAGATTAATTCTGCTGTCATTTTAATACGATCACCTGGTAATACCATTTCTACAGCTGACCCATCATCTGCTGTGAAATCTGTAATAGCACCTGTTACATCAGTAGTTCGAACATAGAATTGTGGACGGTAACCAGTAAAGAATGGTGTTGTACGACCACCTTCATCGTTTGTTAAAACGTATACTTCTGATTCGAATACTGTGTGTGGAGTAATTGTACCTGGTTGAGATAATACCATACCACGTTCGATGTCTTCACGAGTTACACCACGTAATAAAATACCTACGTTATCTCCCGCAAAACCTTCGTCTAATGTTTTTTGGAACATTTCGATTCCAGTAATTGTTGTTGTTTGTGTTTCAGCAACACCTACAATCTCAACACTTTCACCTACTTTTACAACACCACGCTCAATACGACCGGTTGCAACTGTACCTCGTCCAGTAATTGAGAATACATCTTCAATTGCCATTAAGAAAGTTTTTTCTGTATCACGTTCTGGTGTTGGAATATATTCGTCTACCGCATCCATTAACGCAAAAATCTTATCAACCCATGGGTTTTCACCACGTTTTAGAGATGGGTTCGATGAAATAGCTTCAATTGCTTGTAATGCTGAACCTGGGCAGATTGGAATATCATCGCCTGGGAAATCGTAAGCTGATAATAACTCACGAACTTCTAATTCAACTAATTCTAATAATTCATCATCATCTACTTGATCTTGTTTGTTTAAGAATACAACAATATCTGGAACACCTACTTGTTTTGATAATAAGATGTGTTCACGTGTTTGAGGCATTGGACCATCTGCAGCTGATACAACTAAGATAGCTCCATCCATTTGTGCAGCACCTGTAATCATGTTTTTTACATAATCCGCGTGACCTGGACAGTCTACGTGTGCATAGTGACGACTTTGTGTTTCGTACTCAACGTGTGCTGTATTAATTGTAATACCACGAGCACGTTCTTCTGGTGCTCCATCAATATCAGCATAATCTTTAATTGCCGAACCACCTTCTAATGATAAAGTTGCAGTAATTGCTGCAGTTAATGTTGTTTTCCCGTGGTCAACATGACCAATTGTTCCAATATTAACGTGTGGTTTCGTACGTTCAAATTTTTCACGTGCCATTATAAATTCCTTTAAGTTTTAAAAAATTACAATTTAATGTTTAGCTTGTAGCGAGAGTCTTGTTTAATTTGTGATAGAATTAATATCTAAAGTGTGCAAAAGCTTTGTTTGCTTCGGCCATCTTATGAGTTTCTTCCTTTTTTTTAATAGTATTACCAATTTCGTTAGCAGTGTCAATAATTTCATTTGCTAATTTGATTGCCATACTTCTTCCGACGCGTTGTTTCGAATATTGAATGATCCAGCGCAATGAAAGATTAGTTGCTCGGAATCGACTTACTTCAATGGGTACCTGATACGTCGATCCACCAATTCGGCGTGCCTTTACTTCCACAACCGGACTAGCTTTTCGAATTGCATTTTCAAACACTTGTAATGGATCTTCATTTGTCTTTTTCTGAATGATTTCAAACGCATCATAGACAATTTTTTTGGCAATTGTTTTTTTGCCAGATTTTAAAATTCGTGTAATAAGTAAACTAACTAAATAACTGTTGTAAACCGAATCCGTTTCTGGAAAACGTTTCTTTGAAATATTTCGACGTGACATAAAATAGAATTACTGAATATTTTTATTTCATTTAATAAAGTATGATGGATTAAGCCTTTGGCTTTTTCACACCATATTTGGAACGACCTTGTCGTCGATCTTGTACACCACCTGTATCTAATGCCCCACGGACAATATGATATCGTACACCAGGTAGATCTTTTACTCGACCACCTCGGATTAAAACAACCGAGTGTTCTTGTAAATTATGACCAATCCCTGGAATGTAAGCGGTTACTTCAAAGCCAGAAGTTAATCGAACCCGAGCTACCTTTCGGATAGCCGAATTGGGTTTCTTAGGTGTGGTTGTATAAACTCGTGTGCAAACTCCTCGTCGTTGTGGACAATTCACAAGAGCCGGCGATTTTGTTTTCTTCTTAATATTGATACGTCTTGAGCGTACTAATTGTTGAATAGTTGGCATAAAGTCTTAAAGTATTGTTAAATATGTTATTGATCGGTTGAGTTTAAACCATATTTTTTCATGAATCGTTCCACTCGACCTTCACTATCAATCATGACTTGTGATTTTGTGTAGAATGGGTGGTTTGCTAACCACATATCCACTTGTAATTCTGGTTTGGTAGAACCAATTAACCCTAAAGGCTTTCCATCACATAGAATTGGCGTTTCTGCAAACCATTCTGGATGTATATCTGTTTTTGGCATAATAGTGCTTGATAAAATTTTAACGTTTTGAGTATTGAGGAGCTTTTCGTGCTTTTCGTAAACCATACTTTTTGCGTTCTTTAATTCGTGAATCACGAGTTAAGAACCCATATGGTTTTAAACTTGTCCGATGTTGCTCACTGATTTTACATAGTTGTCGCGCAACTCCTAATTGAATTGCTTCGGCTTGTCCCGTAAGGCCACCACCTTTTACGAATGCAACGATATCAAATTGAGAATCTAGTTTCACCGCTTTTAATGGTGCTGAAACCGTTGATAAATATGTATCATTGTATTGTAAGTAGTGGTTACCAGAAACTTTATTAATCATAATATTTCCTTCACCTGGTACTAAGAAAACTCGCGCAACGGCTTGTTTTCGTTTTCCAAGTCCAATATCATTTTTTTGAAAAGTTAACTTTGTCATAAGTAGTTCGTATTATTTTAGTTACGTAGTATTGAAATTTAAGGATACCTAGTAGTTTTGAACTGCAAACAGTTCAAATGTTTCAATTTTGTTCCTATCCAATTTTAAGACTTGCATATAAATCAGTAACATCAATCTCAATTGGATTTTGAGCTTGATGAAGATGGTTTTCACCATTGTAAATTTTTAAGCGTCTCATTAATCGTTTGCCTTCGGTTTGTGATAACATGCGTTTCACTGCTCGTTCAATTGTAAATTGTGGGAGACAATCGACAACGTTTCGAATCTTCAACGAACTGCCTGGGCGACCAGGATTTCGAACAATGTAATGTTTGCTAGCTTCATTGACCACAATTGCATCCGCATTGATTAAAACGACATAATCACCAGTATCCACGGCTGGATGGTATTGTGATTTGTTTTTACCCTTCAGTAAGCCTGAAACGATAGTTGCAAGTCGACCCAATGTTTGTCCACTGCAATCAATAAGATACCAATTGCGGTTCTTATAATCTTGAGTTGGTAAGAATGTTTTATTTAGTGAGTTCATAATTTTTTTAATAGCTAAAAATAAGCATAGATAAGTATTATCGTAAGATAATACCTAATTTATTTTTTAATGTCGAAAAAACTTCAATAGAGGATTTTCGACCAAAGTTTTTTAGTTCTTGAAGTCTTTCCGGCGAATATTGCAATAAATCTCCGACTGTATTGATCTGAGCTTTTTTTAAACAATTATAAGCTCGAACGGACAATTGCAATTCTTCAATGGCAATATTTGTATACGGTTCAATGCTTATCGATTGAATTTTTGGTTCTAATTGGTTCATTTGCGTTGTTTGTTTCGTTTCTACTAACAAGCTAAATAAATCAATTGTCACCTGAGCTGCAGATCGAAATGCTTCCTCTGGCGAAATACTACCGTTTGTCCAGATATCTAAAAATAAGCGTTCTGTGATGTTATTGGAACTATCGTAGACGTTTTCTATTTTGAAATCGACTTTTTGGACTGGCATGAAAATTGTATCCAGTTGCAGATAATTTTCATCATCCTCTAAAAATGTTTGCGATGCTAATTTATATCCAGTTCCGTATTCAAACTTAAACTCAATTTCAATGACATTGGCACTTGAGATGGCCATAATATAATGATTTGGGTTTACCAGTTCTAAATCCGATGGTAACTGAATGGAATCGGCAGTCACAACAATGGGCCCTTGAATTTTCAAACGACCAAACTGAGGCGATTGAGGATTCCCTCGCAAGATAACTCCTTTTAAATTTAGTAAAATTTCTAGAATATCTTCACGAACACCAGGAATCGTTGAAAATTCATGACTCACCCCGGCAATTCGAACAGCGGTAATCGCAACCCCTCCTAAGTCATTTAAGAGAACCCGTCGCAATTGATTGCCGATTGTGATTCCCTGACCAGGTTTTAAAGAATTGATTAAAAATTGTCCATGACAAGCCCCAGATTCGATCTTGTCCGATTTAAGGCATTTTACTGAAATGTTATTTATCATTTGATTTTTTAAAACTAAACGCTAAACGCGACGACGTTTTGGAGGTCGACACCCATTGTGTGGAACAGATGTGATATCCTGAATTGATGTAATTTCTAAACCTGCTCCTTCAATTGCTCGAATTGCAGTTTCACGACCAGATCCTTGGCCTTTTACTAAGATGTCCACACTTTTGATCCCAAGAGTTGCAGCTTCTAGCGCTGCTTTTTCTGCAGCTGTTTGAGCAGCAAAGGGTGTGCTTTTTCGTGCACCTTTGAATCCAGAACTTCCAGCCGATGCCCATGAAACCGTATCTCCATTTATATTGGTAATCGTTACGATTGTATTATTGAAGGTTGACTGAATATGGACAACACCATTTCTTAAATTACTTTTATCTTTTCTAATTGTTGATTTTCTAGTGGTTTGTGGCATATAAAAATTTTAAATAAATTGAAGGCTAGTATAAAATTATTTTTTCTTACCCGTAACAGTCTTTTTAGATCCACGTCGACTTCGTGCATTTGTTCGAGTTCGTTGGCCACGAACTGGCAAACTATTTCGATGACGTTTTCCACGATGACAATTGATTTCGTTTAATCGTTTAATATTTAAACCATTAAATCGTCGTAGATCACCTTCTAATTTTAAATCTGTATTTTCTAAGGTTTGACGCAAGGCAACAGATTGCTCCGTTGTTAAATCATACACTCGTGTATCAGAATCGATTTCTGCAATTTCAATAATTTTCTTTGCAGATGTAAGACCGATTCCATGAATATATGTCAATGCGTACGCAATTTTTTTATTTCGAGGTAAATCAACACCAACTAATCTTACCATTTTATAGACTCCTTTGTAATATTAACCTTGACGTTGTTTGTGTTTTGGATTGGCACAAATTACCATAATTTTTCCGTGTCGTTTAATGACGCGACACTTGTCGCACATTGTTTTAACTGAAGGACGAACTTTCATAATTTTCGTTTTAAATAATAGTTTGTATTTTATCAATACATATCGTTATAAATTTCCGAATAGTAAATATTACTAACCTCACGTTTTAGATCTAAGACTACCCCACCTAAGATTAGGACAGATGTGGTGCTTAAGCCATTTAAAGTTGTAATATGTAACGTTGATTCAATAAAATTCGGAAGGATTGTGATGAATGCAAGCAATGTCGCACCCACGAATGTAATTCTTTGTATTTCTTTTTTTAAGTAGAAGATTGTCTGCACTCCCGGTCGAACGCCTGGAATTTTAACCGCGGATTTTTGAAGTTGATCGGCAATGTCTTTCGGATTTAACACAAGCGAAGTATAGAAAGAACTAAAGCCTAAAATTAACACAAAATACCCGATCCAATAAACAAATTTGAAATTGGTCAAAAAATTCAAGGATTGGAAGATACCTAAATTAACAATGTAATTTGGGATCACTAAAAAAGTTGTTGTTAAGATAATTGGCATTACACCCGCTTGATTGAATCGTATGGGAAGGTAACTTAGGTTTGATTTCCCTGAATACTGTCGTGTCGAGGAGCGGTTTAACCGTTTAGATGAAACTAAGTCAACCTCGAAGGTTGAGCTCTGTAATAGGACAATGGCATACAAGGCAGTAGCGAGTAAAACCGAAAGCACAGTCGAAGACAGGAAGGACATCACCATAGTCTGCCTCGCATTGTCCTCGAGAACTTTATTGATAAAGTTTGGCAAATTCACCACAATATTTGTATAAACCAATAAGGAAGTCCCATTTCCTAAACCGTAATCCGTGATGATTTCACTCAACCACAAAACAGTCATGGCTCCAGCGGTCAACCAAAGCACAAGTTGAATCCCTAATAAGATACTCCAATTTAACAAGACAGGACGAAGGTATAAAGTCAGCCCAATACTTTGAACGATTGCGATAATTAACGTAATGTTCCGTGTCAATCGACTAATCTCACGTCGCCCCTGAAAATCACCTTCTTTTTGAAGTTGTGACAATTGTGGGGAGAACCCAATTAAAAATTGCATAACGATGCTGGCATTTATGGCTGGAAAGATGTTTAAGGTAAACAATCCAACGATCAAAACTTGATCTCCCAAAAATGTACGTACCAAATTTTTAGTAACTAAATTCTGTTGGATCGCAAATGCTAAATCATTGTGATTGATTCCAGGAATTGGGATAGCTGCCCCCGTTCGAATGAAGAGAAGAATGGCCGAAGTAATTAAAAAACGCGGCAATATTTTTTGCCAAATTATTTTTCTTAATCCCACAGTTTGTTTTTTTAATTGTATAAATGATTCTTAATTCAAGTCACGGATTTTTGCGACCTGTGACTTCGTTGTTAAATTTTGCAATGCACAAATCGAGGCTCTTGCATTATTTAATAAATTATTGGATCCTAATTGTTTTGCAATTACATTTTTGACACCCGCAACTTCTAATACAATGCGAACGGCGCCACCAGCAATTACACCCGAACCTTCAATCGATGGTCGCATAATCACCTTGCATGCTCCAAAATTTCCAACCACGTTGTGGGGAATACTTAAAGATTTGGTAATTGGCAATTCAATTAAATTTTTGTGACCATCGGCCTTTGCTTTTTTGAATGCATTTACTACATCATCGGCTTTCGCCACACCAACACCTACTTTTCCATTTTCATCACCAATAACAACAACAGCACGGAAACTTAATTTTTTTCCACCTTTTGTTACTTTGGAAACACGACTAATCTTGATTAATCGTTCTACAAATTTTGGTTTGTTGCGTGAATTTTTTTTTACTCTGCTTATTTTTTTTAAATCAGTGCTCATAACAGTTAATTATCTATATTGTTTTACAAATTTTGAAATTAAAATTTTAATCCACCTGCTCGTGCTCCGTCTGCTAAAGCTTTGATTCGACCATGATATAGATAAGGACCACGATCAAAAACAATCTTTGTAATGTTTTGTTTTAAACTTAGTTCTGCTAATTTTTCTCCAATAAGTCGAGATGCATCACAAGTACGACCAGTTGCTAACGTAAGTTTAATCGAGCGGTTCAGTGTCGAACAAGTTAATAAGGTTTTTGAAGTGGTATCGTCAATAATTTGTGCATAAATATTTTCATTGGAACGATAGACCGATAAGCGTGGTCGTTCTTGTGTTCCTTTGATTGTTCCACGCAATGCTTGACGCTTCAATTTTCTATATTTATTCGGTTTTAATTTTTTATTTTTATTTTTTAATTTTAATAAGGTCCGTCTAGAAAGTCTCATAATTTTGTAGGGTTTAATAGAATAATGTTTGAATTCAATAAAAACTTAGAAAACGTCACCCGTCTAAATTACGGTACGCAATTTAACAAGTGACATTATTTTCCAGCTTTTCCAGCTTTCCGAAGAATCTGTTCATTTTTGTAAAGAATTCCTTTTCCCTTATACGGTTCTGGTTGTCTCCAAGCACGAATGTTTGACGCGAACAAGCCTAACAATTCTTTATCACATGACTTTAAATTGATTGTCGTATTTTGAACAACTTCCACAGAAACCGTTTCTGGAATCTCAATTGTCACAGGATGACTGTAACCTAAACTTAATACAATTTCTTTTCCTTGAACGACTGCTCGATATCCTACACCTTTTAAGATTAAAGTTAATTCAAACTGTTCCGAAACTCCAATAATCATATTGTTGATTAATGTTCGATATAATCCATGTAGCGAACGAAGATTGCGGGAGTTATCGTTCAAACTCACTGTTAAGGTGTTATCGGCATGTTGAATTCCAACTGTTTTTGGAATTGCAATTTCTAAGGTTCCAAATTTACCCTTGGCTGTAATTTCTGAACCGTTCCAAGTGACGTCTACCGTCTCCGGGATAGTGATTGGTAATTTTCCTATACGTGACATTTTTGAAACTCCTTATTTACCAAATATAACATAACACTTCACCACCAATGCCAAGTTCTTTTGCCTTTAGGTTTGTCATCACACCACGGGATGTTGACATAATGGCAATTCCTAAATTGTCTAAAACTCTTGGCAATTCTTTGGAATTTGCGTAAACACGCAAACCAGGCTTACTCACTCGTTTAATTTCTGTAATTACCGAGTTTCGAGACTTTCCTGTATATTTTAACGAAAGCAGTAGGTAAGGGCGATTCCCTTCTTCGTAATTTTCAAAACCTACAATAAATCCTTCTTCGTTTAAGATAGTTGCAATGGCTACCGACATTTTTGTCACAGGGATCTGAACAATTTGGTGCTTCACCATAGTAGCATTGCGAATTCTTGTTAACATATCTGAAATCGTATCTGTTACCACAATTTTCTCCTTATCAAGTGTAGTTTTATTTATTCTTGTGACCAACGTTTTCGTTTTAAATGTCTCTTACGATCCCAAACTTGACTCACTTCTGAGAATGACGAATATTTGTCATAATACCCACAGTCGTTTAATGGGAAGCGTAAGAATTTGAAAAGAATCATTCCATTTAAAATTTTGTCCATAGATTTTGACTGGTATTTTGGAGAAGATTGCTCTAAAACAATGGTAATAGTACAACCACGGGCTTGGTCGACATCATCATAATCAATTTCCGGGAAAATCAATTGTTCTTTTAAACCAAAGGTATAATTTCCCGCTTTGTCAAAACTCCGTAATGATAAACCACGAAAATCACGAATTTGTGCAAATGTAAAGAATAATAACTTTGTTAAAAAGGCATACATCTTTTCGCCGCGTAGGGTTACACTTAACCCTAATTCCATATCTTCACGAATTTTAAATCCAGCAATGGCCTTTTTTGAGCGAGTAATCATGGGTTTTTGTCCACTAACGCGTTCAAATTCTTCAATATTTTTCTTCAAAATACTTGTATTTTGAGCGGCTAAGCCAAGACCACGATTGATTTGAATTTTTTTTAATTTTGGAACGGTATGAGGATTTTTAAATCGCGAAGGGCTGTTTTTGATTAAAACTGGTTTAATCCCTTCCTCGTATTCCTTTTTTATATCTTCTAATAGATTATGGATATCACCAATTTCTTCTAATGAATGTTGATTTAGCATAGTAAGTTCTATTTAATTTATTTTTACATTCGAATGATGAATCGGAGCTTCAAATTGCTTAATTTCACCAATTTCATTCTCGCTGGTTGGTTTCACGTGTTTAAATTTAAAGTTAATGCCTTGGACAACCACCTTTTGTGTTTTTTTGTCGATTTTAATAACTTCTCCAGTTTCATTTTTATGGAAACCAGAAATAATCGTTACTTGATCACCAACTTTTACATTAAGTTTTTTTGTTTGTGCCATCTATAAAACCTCCGGCGCTAATGAAACAATTTTTGAAAGGTTTTTATCACGAATTTCGCGAGCCACTGGACCAAATACTCGGGTCCCACGTGGGTTATTTTCAGGATTTACGATAACTGCAGCATTATCATCAAATCTAATATACATACCGTCTTGGCGACGAATGGTTTTTTTCGTTCTTACAATAATGGCTTTCACCACATCAGAACGTTTGATAGGCATATTTGGAATTGCTTCTTTCACAACGGCAATAATAGTATCACCAATTTCAGCATATTTCTTATTTCCACCTAATATTCGAATACACATTACTTTTTTCGCACCTGTGTTATCAGCTACGGTTAAAATTGTTTGAGGATAAATCATAAAATACTATTTAACTGATTAACGATGATTTTGAAAGAATTTC
>Ga0115013_10002307_pt1 | contig 10667 bp, 17 predicted proteins | sample SouAtlMetagenome_2_FD_88686 | JGI IMG/M metagenome (GOLD analysis project Ga0115013, IMG submission 88686) | Marine eukaryotic phytoplankton communities from Atlantic Ocean - South Atlantic ANT15 Metagenome | ecosystem: Environmental > Aquatic > Marine > Oceanic | place: South Atlantic Ocean...
AATTTTAAAACGTTGGTTGATCGTTCTCTCTCGATAACTTCCACAGCTTACCAGATTAAACGCCCCAAAGAGGGGTAAACGCCAAAAATTTTGTCTTTATTATGGTTTTTTCGTTGGGGGGTGGGGTTTGTGGTTGTGTTTTCTGTAGGATGTCGGTTGTTGTATTATATATATAGCCCAAATACTACACATTTCTAACGGTGGCATAAAAAGTGGACATTAGCTATCTACTATTATAGGTATACAGTTATTTGTCACCTTTTCCCGCCACATCTTTTTGTTATTACATTTATTATCTATATCTTTGAGCTTAGTTAATTTGTTTGAGTTAATTAATATAGGGTTTTATGTAAGGGATCTTTGTTTTTTATAGATTAAGGTCCCTTTTTTTAATTAGAATATTATGGATATTACATTTGTATTTCAAGTTCCTTATGCCTTAATGATCGGAGCAGAGGCTTATGTCACTAAAGAGAAGGAGATTGATGGAGTTGCATTTCATTTTTTAATCTTTACAGTAGAGTTCCGTTGGTAGTATAGTCAATTATAGTTATATTTGTAGCATAAATTAAATACAATATAACATGATTGAGAAAGACATTGACTTCAATGAGGACGCAAAGGACAAACTTAGGTCCGGAGTAAACAAGATTGCTAATGCAGTTAAATCTACTCTAGGAGCAGCAGGCACAACTGTTGTTTTAGAGGACGATTTAGGTAGACCTCATGTAACTAAAGATGGGGTAACTGTAGCTAGGTATGTAAACTTGTCAGATCCAGTAGAGCATCTTGCCGCTGAGATAGTAAAACAAGCATCAATTAAGACTGCTGACGAAGCAGGAGATGGTACAACTACTTCTATTGTATTAGCACAAGCTATCATAAATCAAGCATATGAGAGTTTAGAAAGCTTTCCTAATCTTAATGTAACAGAACTAAGGAAATCTATAGAAGAGGCCTCAGAGGTCGTCTGTGACTTTCTAGATAGCAAGTCTAAGCCTGTTAACAAGGAGACACTAAAGTATGTTGCTTCTATTTCTGCAAACAATGACTCGGAGCTTGGAAAGATAATATCTGATGCTTACAACATTGTTGGAGTAGATGGAGTATTGACTATAGAAGAGTCTATGTCAAAAGAAACATATGTAGATGTTGCTGAAGGAACCAGGATTAAAAGAGGGTTTCACTCTCCATATCTTATAACAGACAAAGAAAAGAATCAAGCGATTCTAGATAACCCATTTGTTCTTGTGTCTGATAAGAAAATAAATACTATCGAAGATATAGAGATTCCTCTAAAGGTGGCTATGAATGCTAAAAGACCTTTACTGATAATTTCAGATATTGAGACGGCTGTAGTTAATACTCTTAATGTAAACAAGGCTAGGGGAGTTCTTCAGGTTAATATCCTTATTCCAGAAGGGGTTGGCCTTAATAGGTTTGAGCTTTTAGAAGACTTAGCAGTTATGACAGGAGCTGTTGTTGTTTCTGATGATACGGGTAACGATTGGAATGGTGTAACAGCTGAGTTTCTTGGACAGGCCAAAAAGTCTGTGTCAACAAACAAAGAGACAATTGTAACTCTAAATTTAGAAAAAACAGCTGACGCTGTTAAGAAACAAGTAGAGAGAGTAAAATCAATATTGAAATCTAAAGAGGATGAAGACAATCAATGGCACTACAAGGATCGACTTTCAAGACTATCTGGAGGTATTGCCGCTATTTATGTAGGAGCTCTTAGTGAGGTGGAGATGAAAGAGAAGAAAGATAGGGTTGATGATGCCGTGTCTGCAACTAGAGCAGCTCTTGAAGAGGGAATACTTCCAGGAGGAGGATCTGCACTCCTTCATGCAACAAATAAGTTATTGTCTATGCAGCTTAAAGGGAAGACCAATGAAGTAAAACAAGGGTATCATGTTCTTTACAAAGCTATTGAAGAGCCTTTTGTTTCTATTCTTTCAAATGCAGGGGCAGATGCAGAGAAAAACTCAGAGATAGTACTTAACTCAGGAAGGCATACTACCGGCTATGATGTTAAAAAAGACAGAGTAGGGAATATGTATTCTTTTGGCATTATAGATCCGCTTAAGGTAACTAAAAATGCGCTTAGAAACGCTGTTTCTGTAGCAACCACAATATTACAAACTAACTGTGTAATTTCAAACAAAAGAGCATGAGTTCAGAAAAATTTAAAGCTATAGGATCTTTTGTGGTTTTAGAGAAACAAAAAGAAGAAGTTAAAAATTCAATGGGTCTCATTATGACTGAGGCTAACGAAATGAATTTAAGATATAAATTGGCAAAAGTAAAATCAGTTGGAGATGGTGTTAGCGATATTAATAGCGGGGATAATGTGTTTTATGACTCTGCTGCTAGTTCTGATATACGAATCAATGGGGAAAAACTAACGGTAGTACATGATAAAAACATTGTAGTTATTCTGTGAAACTATTTGAGTATGTTGAAGATGATCAGCATAGTCTAGTCACTAATCATGACTTTAATGGAATGGATTTTGTCTGGTATTCATATCCCGTTAACCACTATGATATACAGTATATATATAGTAAAATATCTAGTTTTGATCAACTAGAGTATTATGCTGAGGTTTATTTTTTCCTAAACCCAGATGTAAATTTTAAAATTTTTGATGGGCTGTTCTGCTGGCTCGGTAATAGAGAAAGTGGAAGAGCTGTTCGTACTTATGGAAAAGCTAGAATCTCTCAAATGATAGAGTCTGTTTACAACGAAAAAGCAATTCCCTGGTGTCGTAGAAAAAGACGGGTTGTTTTTAATCCAGATGTAATTATTTCTGCTGAAGAAAAAATGAGTATTACAGCAACAATAATTGGAAGGTCTGTTTTTTATACTGAAAAAGACTTGTCTTTAACTTTAGATGCGATGTATCGTTCAAGGGTTATAGCTACTCAAGATTCTATATCAGAAAATTTAGGATGTAGTAAAAGAACAGTTCAACGGCTGTTAACCCCAAAGATTAAAGGTATCATAAAAAGTAACAATGGTTCAATAAAAAGGGAGAAAAAAATATCTTCAGTTATAGAGTGGATTGACGTATTAACGTCAGAAGGGGAAAGCCTTAAAATGAGGCATTTGAAGGATCTAACCAGAGTTAGGGACTATTCTATACTTAAAGAAGCTATTTATCGTTATGAGAATCAGCTGTAGTTTTGCTATTCATTTTTTTAATAAGATTTCTGTAAACTTTGTCAGCATATGTAGTTCCCTTCATTATATTGTTTCTGTACGGGTCTTCAGAAATAAGCTCTTGACCAACTAGCTTTTTATATGTGTGAGAACATATAAGCTTTGCTTTTTGGCTAAGTTGATATAACTCCCTGTGTTTCGCTATTTTACCTTCTCTCCATACGGATATTAATTCTCTTTTTTTCATATCGCTAAACCTATTCCTATCCCAAGACATGCAGTTTGCAAAACTAAAAAAAGTAGCCTTATCAAAAAGTTTTTCATCATAAAGGAAAAGAAGCATTTCAAGCTCAGATAATGTTAGACCATATCTCTTCTGAATATAGTATCTAACAATTCTCCAGTTTTTTAAAAAATTAAACTCCTTTTCTCTTGGTTTGTATACTGGAGTTTTTCTTGGTTTTTTGTTCAGGTAGTACCTGTGATACATATGATTTCATTATAAGTAGTCAAATCTACAAAATTTAAAATTCTTATCTTTGTCTCATTAAAGAAAATACCATAATGGCGACAAGAGTTGATAAAAGTAAGATGACTTGTAACAGTCCCCGTAAGAGCCCAAACCCTAAAAAGAAAAAAGTCGTTAAGGCTTGTTCTGGGGGGCAAGAAAAGATTATTCATTACGGTGCTTCTGGTTACGGACATAATTATTCAGCTGCCGCTAGAAAATCTTTTAAAGCAAGACACAAGTGTGACCAGGCAAAAAACAAACTGACCGCAAGATATTGGGCTTGTAAAGACTTATGGGCTGGAAAAGGAGGGTCCACTAAATCGTCTCCTAAATCAAAACAAGGAAAATATTGATAGCTATGCACGAAAAGAAAAAGAAAAAGAAAATAAAACCAATCATAGACATGAACTCTTTTGCTTTTAGAAACACTGTTGTTGGGAGGTTTTATGACAAAACGAACACACCTAAAGAGGTCCAGATAAAATCTCCAAGCAAGGAATATATTGGTGAAGGCCCTTTTGGTTCAATGTTTAGAGATAAAAAATAACATGAATCCGTTTAAAAATCACAGAGGCGTAGGGGACACAGTAGAAGCAATGACTTCAGCAACTGGCATTAAAGGAATAGTAGAAGCAGGAGCAAAAGCTTTTAATAAGCCGTGCGGATGTGAAGGAAGAAGAAAAACACTAAACGATTTATTTCCCTATGGCAAAAGAGAAAAGAAATAAGATATGCCCATCTGGTATAGCGTGGGCAAAAAGAACGTTTGATAAGTGGCCTTCTGCATACGCAAGTATGGCTGCATCAAAATATTGTAAAGATCCTAATTACGCAAAAAAAACAAAAAAGAAATGAATCTTCCAAAAAATGGTGTGGCGAGAGAGATACGTCACTATATCGGCTCATTATTTATATTCCTGTTTGTTATAGGGATAATTGTTGTTCTTATTCAGTTTCCTGTTTTAGACACAAACAAAGAAGTAGTTATGATGCTTATTGGAACTATAAGCGCATCTATAGGTATTGTTGTGTCCACTATAACTGGAGCAAAACCTGACGATGTAAATTCTTTAAAGTCAGATATAGAAAAAAAACAACTTCAGATAGATTTTTTAACAAAAGGCAAGGATGACTTAGAAAGAATGGTTATAAATTTACAAAAACAAATGCTTGAGAATCAAGATGATGTTATGGATAAAATTATATTAAAAGCAGCCCTTGACTACGATGACAGGAGCAAGGCTTTATGTATGATGGAAAAGGCTTCTTGTGAGAAAGAAGATTGTGAGTGTGAAGAATAAAATTTATGGGTGAGTTAAAAAAATGGCGAGATCAAAAATGGGTTAGAATAGGAACTGATGGATCTATTTTAGGTCCATGTGGAACAAGTAAAAATAAAAAAAATCCAGATAGATGCTTACCTTTGAATAAAGCAAAAAGTCTTTCTAAAGCAGAAAGGGCGGCAACGGCTAAAAAGAAAAAAAGAGAAGGAAGGTCTGGGAAACAATTTGTTTCGAACACAAAACAAGCTAAAGTAAAAACAGGATGAAGTCAAATAAGTACTCAAAGAAACAAAAAAAATTAGCAGCTGTTGCTCCTCCTAGGGATAAGATAACAAAAGCAGATTTTGATGTTCTTAAGAAAAGAAAAAAAAGAGGATAATGGGCCTAAGCAAAACAGCTCTTTATTATAAAAATAACGCAAAAGCAAGGCGTATTAAGTCTGAGTATGATAAAAAGTATCAAAAAAAGAAAAGTGCCATAAAAAAAAGAGTTGAATGTAACAGATTTAATAGAAATAACGGTACATACGGCAATGGAGATAAAATGGATTGCTCTCATCAAAAAGATGGCACATTGATTAAAGAGCATAGAAGTAAAAATCGGGGCAGAAAGTCCTAGAAAAAAAATGGATGATTTGAGAGTATATGGAATAAATATCTCTGCAATTACAGGGGTTGGAATAAGTGATATAAATCCTGTGTTATCAACTTTAGTTTTAACAGCAACGCTGGTTTACACTGTGATACAGATTATAGAGAAAGCAAAAAAGAAATGAAAAAATTTATAGATAAATTACAACAAGCCTGGAATAGTCTTTTGTATAAGTTGATGTTTAAAAAATACAAATGAAATACTTTTCTGAATCAGAATTTAGTGACTATGAAATGATGGATGAAAAACTCTTAACTATGTTAGATGAGTTAAGAGAGGTGTATGGTAGCCCGATAAAAATTACTTCGAGCTATAGAAGTCCTAATCATCCTATTGAAGCAGCTAAAGATTCTCCTGGAGAACATTCTTATGGGGCAGCCGTTGACATTGAAAGCGTTGGTGGCGAAAAAACATTTAGGCTTACAAAAGCCGCTATAGAGGTTGGGTTTACTAGAATAGGCATAAGTAGAAAGAGAGGCTTTATGCATTTAGGAATAGGATATCCAGGAGCGCCTGAAAAAACAATTTGGACATATTAATATGGCAAAAAAAACATTTAAAGAAACTGCCGTAGGAAAATTTTTACTTAAGAAGATTCCTTCAGTCGTTGGCGCTATTGCCGAAGATACTCCTGTTGGAGGCGTCATTCAAGCTATTATAGGAGGCTCTGATATGTCTGAGCAAGACAAACAGGTCGCTTTAAAAAAGCTAGAGCTAGAAAGAGCTGAAATGGATGGCATTACAAGAAGATGGGTGGCAGACGCCAGAAGTGGTTGGCTTCCTTCTAATGTAAGACCGTTAACGTTAATATTTCTTACAGTCTCTTTTGTTGTTGGATGGTATATGCAGATAGAAGGCTTATCAGTTGTTAAAGAGCTTCTTTTTGTTGTCTTTGCAGGATACTTTGGGGGAAGGTCGTACGAGAAGGTAATGGGTAATAAAAACCACAAATAATGGCTAGAATACAAACATATGATCAAGATAGTAATGTAACTTTTCAGGACAAGCTGATCGGTACAGATTCAGCAAGTTCTGCAACAAAGAATTTTACTATTCAAAGTTTGATGGATGTTATAAATCAGTTGAGTGGAGTTGATTTATTTGATGGTATAGTTTTTAAATATCAAGCGTTTGAGCCAGCCGCTGCAGATCCTGCAGGAGCATTAAACCTTGTTGGCGGAGCTGCCGCTACCCAAGCATTTTCAGCAACAACTCAAATAATAGTATCAAAAAAAGTTGTTAATGGGATTGATGTAGAAAATTATGTGAGTTCATTTTTAGGCAAAAAAATAAAAGTTTCAAAGCAAGGGGACTTTGATAAGTTTGGTGTGTTTAGAGTTACTAATGTTCAGAATCATTCAAATACTAGGTATTTAGTTTTAACTGTAACTCATAAAGAATCAAACGGAAACTTTGAGCCAAACAGTTATTATTTCCTTTCTTTTTATGGACTCCCTTTAGTTACAGATTTAGAAGACGTTACTAATGCTGGGTCTGGACTAATAATAACTGACGCAGAAAGAACTACTTTGGGCACAGCATTACAGCCTTCAGATATAACAGACAACCTTACCTCTACAGATGCAAATAAAGCTTTATCTGCAAATCAAGGAAAGATACTTAAAGATCTTACAGACGATCTATTTACTTTATTAGACGTTGACGCAGCAGATAAGCCTGCTTTGGACACACTTAGAGAGGTTGTTAATTTTTGTCAAATAAATGCAGCTACTTTATCTTCTTTAGGAATAGGCAGCATTGCAGGACTTCAAGCCGCTTTAAATACTAAGGTTGATGTTGTTACCGGTAAAGCTCTTTCAGAAAATGATTTTACAAATGCGCTTTTAGCTAAACTTAACGGCATAGCGGCTGGAGCTGAAGTAAATGTAAAACCATCTTTTGGTGTTCCAGCAGGTGCTGCTAATGAAATACTAAACATCCCTTCAGATATAACTGATTTGTCTGCTCATAACGTAACTGAGCTTTCAGATGTAAATACAGCTTTTTTTACAGGATCCACAGCCACCGCTTTAACAGATGCAGGCTCAGGATCTATTATTACAAACACAGAAAGGACAAAGCTTGGCGCAATAGATGTCAATCCTACAAATTCTACAATAACAGATGGGACTGATAGTATTACTGTCGCTCCTTCTTCTAGAACTATAGAGGTTGCAGGGACTACAAATGAAGTTGAGGTATCTCCTACCGGAGCGCAAGATCTTTCTACAAACAGAACGTTTACAGTTGGACTTCCAAATGATGTGACTATAGGAAATGATTTAACAGTTACTGGAGATGTGGCAGCTTCTTCTTTTGTAAAATCAGGAGGAACATCAACACAGATTCTTTTGGCAAATGGATCGGTTATTGATCTTACAATAGAGTCTCAGGGAATAAACAGTAACGATAGTGATACAAAGGTTCCTTCGAATGCCGCTGTTAAAGACGCAATAGATACTGCAATATCAAATCTTGTTAGTGGTGCTCCAACAGCGTTAGACACATTAAATGAATTGGCCGCAGCCTTAGGGGATGATGCAGCTTTTTCTACTACCATTACAACGGCTTTAGGCAATAGGCTAAAGTTTGATTCTTCTCAAGCCTTAAGTTCGGCAGAAAAAACTCAGGTACTAACAAATCTTGGCATTACTTCTACTATTCAAGAAATTAATTTTTTAGATGGAGTAACTTCTACCCTAGCATACAGAACTCACACTGTAACTGTAGGAAGTAAAACAGGAGGAGGAAATGCTTTTTATGTAGACGGAGGAGAACTACCTGTACTTATAATTTTACCAGGAGCTAAATATAGGTTTGACCTAAGCGATGCTACAAATGCAAATCATGATTTTCAGTTTAGTGAAAACATAGACGGAGTTGGAACTGGATCATATACAGCCAATGTTACTGCTGTAGGGACACCTGGACAATCAGGATCATATATCGAAATAACTGGCAGCTATCAATATCCAACCTTATACTATTACTCTCCTAATAGCACTGGAATGGGTAACAAAATAAAAACGGATGCTAGTCACTTGGAGGGTCTTACTTCAGATAAAATAGAATTTGATCATGATTTAATTGTAGATTCTAAAATAGTTACAAAGCATAGTAATACCGTAAAGACTATGGTTGTTACTGTTGTAACTAAAACTGCAGCACACCCAGCACACGGTGTAGCCGGGGCATCTAGTTTAGGATATTCTATAGACGGTATAGAATCACCTGAGTTAACTTTTGCTGTAGGAAATACTTATAAGTTTGATCAATCACATTCAAGCAATGCAAACCACCCGCTTAGGTTTTATACTGACGAGGCAAAAACAGCTATATTTGGATCAGGAGTAAGCTACTCGAATGCATCTCCTGGTCAAAGCGGTGCGTATACTCAAATAACACCTTTAGAGACAACGCCTAGCGTATTATACTATCAGTGTTCAGCCCATGTTAAAATGGGTTGGAAGGCTGTATTTAACACAAGAAACTTAACAAATTTTTTAACTGATGATTTAAATGAAGGTTCTTCTAATCTTTATTACACAGACGCAAGGGCAGATGCAAGGATAGCGGCTGCTTCAATAGATGCTTTGTCTGATGTAGATACCACAACAAGCGCTCCATCTACAGGGCAGGCTCTTGTTTGGGATGGAAGTAAATTTGAGCCAGGTACAGTCGGAAGCACCTTAACCATTCAAGACGAAGGTAGCGCACTTTCTACTTCTGGTACGACACTTAATTTTGTGGGTACAGGAGTTACTGCCTCTGGTACTGGCCCAACTAAAACAATAACGATACCAGGTGCAGCAAGCGGTATAACGATACAAGAAGAGGGGAGCGCTGTAGGTACTGCGGCAACCACATTAAATTTTGTTGGTAGTACTGTCACTGCAGCAGGAAGTGGTGCTACTAAAACAATTACAATTACAGGAAGCAGCGGAGGAAGCGGAGGAACTACTGTAGCAAGAGATACTCTAAGTGGAGTTTCTGGAACACAAGCCTACACATTATCTCAGTCTATTGCAGACGAAAATAATACATATGTATTTATAGATGGGGTCTACCAATCTAAAACAACATATAGCATGTCTGGTACAACTCTTACTTTTGGGTACCAGCCACCAGTTGGAACAAACAATATAGAAGTAATACATTATACATCAGCGCCTGCTGTTTCAGAGGTAGGAGTATTACAGGTTGATACTTTTGATGGGGCTAATTATTCTAGCAACCTTACACTTACAATAGCCCCTGAAAATAAACAACATACTAACGTTTTCATAAATGGTGTATATCAAGAAAAATCTACATATACATTAAGTGGAAACGCCTTAACTTTAACAGGATACTCTGCAACTACAGGAGACACTATAGAGGTTGAAAGTAGAAAAGTAATAACTCCATCTGGGTTGACATATGCAAATATGGTTTCAGACACTGGAACAGGAGACGGGTCCAATCAAACTTTTTCAACACCAAACGGCGCTCCTCAAACAAAGGAGTTTACTCTTGTATACATAAATGGTGTTTACCAAGCCAAATCAACTTATGCGTTAACTAGTGGTGATATAGTGTTTACTACAGCACCAGACGTTGGAGATGAAGTGGAAATAATATCTATTAACTCTGTTAATACAGCAAGTATTTCGGGGGCAGTATCATCTGTAAATGGTCAGACAGGAGCTGTTACTGTAGCTTCTGCCATGGGGGTTAATGTGATAAACTCAAGCACAACAGCTACAGCAAACAATCTTTATGTACTTACAGCAAATCTTACATTGACATTGCCAGCTAGTCCAAGTTCAGGAGATTCTATAAAAATATCAAATAGATCAGGAGTTGCAACTTGCGTGCTTGCAAGAAACGGTAGTAATATAATGGGCGCTGCATCTGATTTAACGTTAGACACAGCATCAGCAAGTTTTGAATTAATATACTCAGACGCAACAAATGGATGGGTAATAATAGGACAATAATATGGGTAATTTAAGTACATTTTTTCCAGCACCTTCATCTAGCAATGTTTTAGAGGAGATTGGTTATTATGCGGATGG
>Ga0115013_10002309_pt1 | contig 10662 bp, 12 predicted proteins | sample SouAtlMetagenome_2_FD_88686 | JGI IMG/M metagenome (GOLD analysis project Ga0115013, IMG submission 88686) | Marine eukaryotic phytoplankton communities from Atlantic Ocean - South Atlantic ANT15 Metagenome | ecosystem: Environmental > Aquatic > Marine > Oceanic | place: South Atlantic Ocean...
ATGCGAGCCGGCGCGCTAAGAAGAATTGATTGATCGGATTAAATTACAATATGAAAAGTGTCAACAATTTTAATCACACGGACATGAAAGTTCATTTTCTTTGGAAACCTTCCATGAGAACCATCCCTAAGACTTACGCAGTTACAACATTGCGCAGCAAATAGTATATGTAGCAGTTTCGACAGTATTCATGGCAACAATAAAGATTCCCGAAGAATGGCCACCAGAAATCCAAGAATCGTATGAACCGATTCGGATTCTGGGAAAAGGCGGCTTTGCCTCTGTCGTCTTGGCCCGCGAAAAAAATATGACCCCTTGCAATGGAAGCAAGAATCAAAAGGTTGCTATCAAAGTGGTGGGTGGAATGTGTAGAAATGACTCTGAGGTGAAAGAAACAATCATGTATGCCCGCCGCGAAATCCAAATCTTGAAATATATTGTCCATCCAAATATAGTAAAACTTTTTGATCACTGGATCTCGGAGGAGTCTTCGTCCGGCAAGAGGGGCAAACGTGCAAACACGAATCTAAAAAGTGATCTCACAGCGGCAGTATTAGTTCTCGAATACACTAAGGGGCCCACCGTAGAATCCCTACTAAAATACGGTGGAGCCTTGTCCACCAATTTTGGTCGGATAGTCATAGCCCAAGCTATGGATGCCATTGCATATCTTCATCAACATGCCGTTTTGCACCGCGATATAAAACCCGATAACCTCATTGTCACCGGAGCTCTATCATCGGACGATTTTATCTGGGACAATGAAGGCGATGGTGATGACCATGACAAATCAGCTATTGGCGTCATTCCTCGAGAACCAAATTGGAGAGCTTTAAGATCGAAATATAAAGTCACGCTGATTGATTTTGGTTTTGCGAGGGCATTGACCCCCGAAGATGTTTCAGCACCCTGCAAAGAAAAAAAGACTGACGATTCTCAAATTGCAAGTTATCACCGTATTTATAACGATAGCCACATTTATGAGAAAACAGAGGGTGATGACGACCTTGGTTCGTCACAGAATTCCACAAGGAGTGGTAGCGTGCGAAAACGCATACGCAAGGGAATCCTCGATTCGAGTGTGCACCGTATGTTCAGCTTTCGCAATCGTACTCAGAGTGATGAACTCTCATCGAGTATCAGTCATAGAATGAAACGGACCATGTCCGCCCTGGGAAACAAGTGAGTCCTTACTAATTTTGTTCTTCGCACTGTACCTGGTTCGTTTACCCCATATAAATTTTCTAACATGAATAACTTGCTGCTCGTTTTGAAAGAAATTTTGCGGCACCTGAAATCGTAAACAAGGTCCGTCCCCGGTACCGTCCCAGAAGCGAGCCTGTAATCAAACAATCAGAGCAGGCATTGGACACAAATACGCGCGTTACTGAAACTATTTCCACCTATGTGGCTGACTATGGCTTGTTAGTCGATTCCTATTCAATGGGGCATACTATCCGGTATATGATGACAGGTGTTCAGCCGGGGATTTCCGTCGAAGATGCCATCCAACAGCAAAACGGTTCTTGCCTTTACAAGACATTTTCACTTTGTCTAGGAAATGCTCAAAGCGGAGAAAATCAAACAACGCGATCGGTCCGTTATCGACTCGTTGCAGATTTGCCGGGTCAGGTCTGGCGGTTGATTGGATCCCTGACACAAATTTCGGAGCAAGATCGCCTCTCCATCCGAAAAGCCCGATGGAACGTTCCATGGATCGCCGATGTTCTAGAGATGGAAAACCCACAAGCGGGGGAAAATGATGAAGGAGCATTTTATGAATCAAAAGACTACAGCATTTCATATTTGCCCTTTGCCAACAGCACTGCCCAAAAACCCGTCACATGCGAAGAAATCGATGCAACCGTCACTACTGCTCCAGTGGATATAAGTAGCACGATTAGGGATGCAATCGAAAAGAGTACCTGATCAACCTCCTGGATGTTTATATGCTTTTAATACTGAAGTAGATACTTCTACTAAGATAAGAATTATTCTATCTATACTTTCCATTTTCAGTCCCGCTCTTTTAAAAATCAGTCCCGGGTCCACTCGCCACTTTTTGACGTTTGGGAAAAAGGAGGTGAGCGAAAGGCTCGTCGTGATTTCTCGGTGTGTCGCCCAACTCGTTGAGAAACATCTTTCGAGTGGCCCAACCTGTTATCACTCTCTCTGAGTAATCGCAGAAGATAATAGACTGGGCATTGCGGTCTTTTTGATTGCAGCTAGAGATGTCATGGAGGTTATCGACTTACTTAGTAGCTCCGATGAAGAGAATGACGATGCAGAGAACGAAGGGATATTTCTTCAAAACTATTACAAGACGTTATTAGTACAGGATGCCCCGCCAAGTCCAGAGCATCAAACCCCCAAAAGAAATGGCTCAAGCCCAAATATTCTTCAAGAAACTGATTCTGATTCTGATACTTTGAGTTCGGGTGACTATGAGGAATCGTGTAATGACAACCTCAAATCCCTGGAGTTTCTGCGGAATCATTGCTGGGCTTGCCACGTTTGGATCCATCATCCGGGATTTGACAACGACGACAGTGACAAAGACGAAATCTGCTACAACGCGTTACACTTACATCCCATTCTAAAAGTCCCAGTATGCGTCGTCTGTGCTGAAACAATCGAAGCCGCCGAGCGGAAGCGGCAGTCAGGTAGTATGTCCAGTACCGAAGAAAGGCCAGAAGAAAATGGAACGAAAGACGACGAAATGGAAAACAATGCGACGGCGTGCATTGCTTGTGGGAAAGTTCACGAGGGCGAGAATCTTCGTCGATGCAGTGGTTGCACAAGAACTATATGCCAGGACTGCTCTCGGCAAGCCTACCATACGTGTACTAAAGGCGACAGCAATGGTCTGCGTTCCTCTTGGAATACGAACATGGGCCAAAATCCTGCACAAACGGAGTTGCCGGATAAAAATTGTTTGTTTTGCTGCTCTTCATACTGGGACAATACAGACAACAATAAAACCAAAAAGGAAGGGAAAAACCAAACCCAGTATAATCTCCCAATCTTCCTTCACAAGTTGCAGAGGGTTACCAGGGATCTCTTTTCTTCGTGCAGCGATTCCAACGGAGGCAATGGGAAGAAGCCGAACATCGAGGATGTGCTAGATGAATTGTATTGTTTTGAGAAAGAAAAACAAAGATGCGAGCTGAAATTGGATAATACAGAAGAACTTCTCGATGATGTACGAGATGAGTTATGGGTGGAACTTAGTGGGCCCAATGACGACGACATGTTTAAAATTCGAGTTCAGCAAGAATATCAGGAACGGCGAAATGATTGGACTCGCCACCACACAAGATTGCTGGATCGGATAAGCATCCTCGGCGATCGTCTAAAATCACAATACGGAATCGAAGCTACAGCCGCGTTGCGATACATTGAAGCAACTAATGCTGACGTGGGCGAACACGAAAGCTACGAACTTGAATCAAAAACGAATGAGCCAACATGGAAAGTAGCCGCTGATAATGAATTAAATCAACGAGAGATAGAGGAGCGATCTAAAAGGAGAAAAGAAGAAAGACAGTTGGCGCAGAAGCGAAGCGATGATCCAAAGTATCGTATTGAAATCACTGAGGATGCTGAAGACCTCGGCAGCTGCGATGGAAACGATTCCGTAGGGAACAGCGACAGCGATAGTGATAAAGACTCTCATACATATGATAATGGTTGGCGTAATGCTCCATTTAAAGCTAGAAAAGAGGATGTCGAAGCTGCTAAGAGAGCCGAAGACAAGCGTCGGGTCGAAGAGGGCAAATCAAGATTGATCATTCGTAACAGAAAGAATGACATGAGGGAATTTAACGAATGGGATGCCGGTTTAAAGTCATCAGCGACTTCTTTCAAAAGAGTTTCGTCATCGGGAAGACGTCAAAATCACGACAGAGATTGGATACGAAATGATGACCCCAGCTCTCCAACGAGACAATTTTTGTCTACTGCAAGCCAGCCCCTAGACAATGTTGCAACCAACATGAGCATCATGATCGGAAAATCAAAACGCTTGCAACCTTCTTCCTTTGTGCTATCAAGAAATCCATATATTTGTATACCTCGAGAATTCGAAGGATATTTGAAGGATCATCAAAAGGAGGGGATTGAGTTCATGTACAAAAATTCATTTTCAGATCTAGGGGATGGACAAAATGCAGCAATCGGGGGCTGCATCCTTGCACATTCGATGGGTCTCGGTGCGTATTCGTTGTCTACTTTGTTGTTAATTTTTGGATGAGCTACAAGTTCAGCTCAAATATTATCATGCGTCGTTGATATTTTTGTGATGTAGGGAAATCTCTATCTTGCGTTTCAATCCTCTATGCTATCATGATGCAACCGTCATTATTTGATTCCGAGGCGGGCCGTGGAAAAATTCACAAAGCGTTACTAGTGGTACCCGTCAACACTATTGCCAATTGGGAGAACGAATTCGATAAATGGACAAAAGGAATGAAAAGCAAGCTTCCGATTTTCAATGTTTCAAGCGCGGAAAAACATGCTCGTAAAAGGATGGTTGATTATTGGTCTACTTCCGGTGGTGTACTTCTGACTCCACTTGGTTTGTTTCGGACAATGGCAAATCGAGAGGATACCGAAAAGCTTCTCTCCACTACGGATGTGATTATTCTGGATGAAAGGTGCGTAGAATCGTTTCTTTGATCATCTATATATTATTATTATTATTTTCCGATGACTGAGCGCCTAACAACGTGCGAATATTTTTCAAAACTATGGATAGTCACACCATGCTAAAGAATAAAGGAAGCCAAGCTTATAAGGCTTTGATAAAAATCAAGACACCTAGACGTATATGTCTGACAGGTACACCATTTCAGAATAACCTGCTAGAATACTATCGTATGGCTTCATTCATTCGTCCAAAACTCTTGGGTAATTCTGAGAAAAAATTTCAAAAAGAATTCATCGATCCCATTCAGTCCAGTATGGGTAGTGATGCTCCGGAGGACCAGAAACTATTAGCTGAAAGCCGTCTTACAAGGCTTGTTGGTATCTTGGAACCATTTATTCATCGGAGGGATGCATCTCTCCTCAGCAAAGACCTTCCTTCGCTGCAACAGGTCTGCATACATGTTTCACCAACAAAGATACAGCGAGTTTTCTACGGAGCTTTTCGAGAGCACCAAGAGGTAACAAATGAAAAGAACTTTCTTAAACAATACGCGGCACTTCGAACCGTTCACAATCATCCAGGGACTCTTTTGTTCGGGAGAGAGAAAAAAAAGGGTTTGGAGAACAAAAAGCAGCATCTGAATATTCTTCCAGCGGTAGAAAAAGAACCGAAATTTCCCTCCATTAAGGCAGAATCTATGGAGTTAGAAGTGCCGATTAAAAATGGTATATGTAGGACGACTCAAGATGCTGATGCTATTATTGAAATTTTGGATTCTGAAGAAGAGGAAGATAGTAGTAGGGATGAAAACTACGACGGGAATGATGAATGGTGGACAAGAGTTGCCCAAAAAGTTGGTTGGGAGAAAATGAAAAGAATTGAAAGGTAGGTATAGGATGATGCTTTTGCGCTAAATGACGTTCTGTGTAGTTCAGAAGCCTCATAGATTGATTGTTCATCCCTTTGTCTCAAATTCTGGCCATGTAGTGGCAATAAGTGTTTGATTCTTTTGCATATGCTGGCACATGCAGCTGTTCTAGGAGAGAAGACAATTGTATTTAGTCAATCTCTGAAGGTATGTTCACCGTTGCAGTTGTTCGAAAGTGATGAAGAACTTAATTCAGAGGCTTTGTTCTTACAGATTGGATATGTCTTCTCTTTGAAATCCTCTTTAGACTCTTGACTTCTTATCGGAGGTCATAGCCTCGAAACATTGGCAAAAATTATGCCCATCTATAAAGGCAATGTATCCCGACCTTTCCATTGGTGGTTGGATTCAGGGCAAAGATTTCCTTCGGATTGATGGCTCAACAAGTGGTATTGAACGTGGAGAACTTCTAAAAGATTTCTCCGACGATAAGTCTCTTAAGCTCTTTCTCATTAGCTCAGTAGCTGGGGGGATCGGAATTAACCTTGTTTCAGCTAGTCGTGTCATATTGTAAGTCACCAGCACATCTTCAATATTATTTTCTTTGTGGACTCTAAAATTTTAAGTGATGCTAATTCAATATTTTGTTCTCGCTCGCTGATATCTGTAGATTTGATAGCCATTTCAATCCAACGATTGATCTACAGGCTATTTACCGGTGTTATAGATATGGGCAAAAACGAAATGTTTTTGCATATAGACTTCTAACACAAGGTTCTATGGAAGAAAAGGTGTATTCCAGAGCCATGAATAAATTAAGCCTTGGTAATAGGGTTATTGACGGTAAAAAGCTGGATCGGTGCTTCGAGAAAGATGAGATTGCCGCATTGTCAAAAGTTGACGACTGGGTGGAGTGTGTCAAATGTGGTAAGTGGCGCATGTTTCCGCCGAATCATTCGGAAGACATCGCAAATCTACCCAGTAATTGGTACTGCGAATTAATGAATAAGCATGATGCTCGACTGCATCTAAGTTGCAAGTTCGCAGAAAAAGACTCTGTTTGGTACTATCAGCACTTTAAGAAACCAAATGAAGCTACACAGTACGAAATATTCCAAGGGACAAGTGACAGAGAAGTAGCAGCTAGACAGTCTTCTGAAGATGATGAGCTGATCGAGCGAGATGAAATTCTGCAGAAAGTTCTAGCAATTACATCAGAATCGGAATCGGATAGACCTGTAGGGGTCGTCAACAAGCTCTATTTTCATGACACAATTCTGACGAAGATAGATGATAAAAGATGCATCGATAACGATACGATTGCAAGTAAGGATGCGGATGATAAAATATCTAGAATCCCAACGACTGAATTTTCTAACAAACGACGAAAATTGCAAACATGAGGCAATGTGGTAGACCATGCTGCATAACAAAGACCTTTGTAATGTTCCTGGGGGAATACAACGGAACAAGGTTTAAAGTGTTGAACAAGACAAGAGCTATCGAGTTGAAAACTACTTCTTTGATTATTACCTTCAACAAGGAAAACTAAGGATATAGTAATTCATCGTAAGACGCCCCTCCTGATGGTGTATCTTTAACACGCATGAGATTACAGTGAATTCATTTTTGTGTTTCTTAATAGATGACTAACAATGATAAAGTATTCAAAACACACGTGTTACCTTCTTCCAGATACCACTGCTTTTTTGTAGGCCTCGAATGCGTCCTTGTTCGATTTGCCCCCTTGTAGAACCTTTACTCGGTTGTTTTCAACAACCAAGAGATCCTTGCACACACTTGTCAGCAAATGCTGATCGTGGCTGACCAATAATACCCCGCCTCTGAAATCACGAATTGCCTCAATCAATGCTTCTGTAGTTTCTAAATCCAAGTGATTTGTACTTTTGTTACAAGGTGTACACAACGTCAAAGATATAAGAAATGAATGAGAGGAATTCTGTTTCACGCCACATTAAAAAAGAGAATTTTTTTTGCCAATACTTACGGTTCGTCCAACACCAACAAATGTGGCTTACGGTACATTGCACAAGCTAAACATAATCTGCATTTTTGGCCTCCAGACATGGTGTGGATTTTTTGAACAGGCAATACGGTTCCTCCTAGACCAAAATTCGCCAGATATCGTCGAAGCTCCCCTATGTGGGTGTTACTCCTGTCTCCGGGATACTTATCGACCATCGTAGAGAGGGGTGTACCATCTGGATCGAGCTGTTCGAGCTGATGCTGCGCCAAGTATTCGATCTTGCAGCGTGGATCGATCTTGGCCTGACCCGATAAAGGCTTCAGACCGCCAACACAGAGTTTTACTAGCGTTGATTTGCCACAGCCATTTCTACCTAGAAGTGCTATCCGCGACGAGAGATCGACAGTAAGATCAACGTCTTCTAGTAAGATTTTGTTTTTGTCGTATCCAAATTTTACCTGCTCCAGCTTAATCATGTCCTTGTCGAAAGATCCTGGGTCGGGAAATTTAAGAACGACTTCCTCCTCTTCCTCGACGTCCTCAACCTCCTCTGCATCTCCGTCGTACGAAGCCTTCCACCGTTTGCCGTCTTGAGCCATGACTCCAAGTTTGTCGAGTTTCTTCATCTTGGATTTTCGTTGTCGGCTAGCCTTGACACCGTTTTCACCCGCTTGGGCATGTAGATCGATATACTTCTGCAGGTGAGCTCGTTTCGCTTCCTGCTGTTCACGTTGCCGCTGCTGTCGAATTTTATTCTCGGTGACGACAGTTTCGTAATTGGTAATATCACCTCTATAGGTTGCTAGGGTGTTCTTATGAAAATGAACGACATCCGTCACGACCGTGTTAAGGAAGTGGCGGTCGTGAGATACCACGACTCTGTTACGCAAAAACAAATTTGGTGAGAAACAATTGGCACAAATCAATGCAAGATAATCATAATATCACACACACTACTTACAATGTTCCAGTAAAGCTCTGCGTGAGATATCGTTCCAGCCAGAGGACAGCCTCGAGATCCAAATGGTTAGTCGGTTCGTCTAGAAGAAGCAAGGAAGGATTTGCAAAAAGTGCACAAGATAGTGACACGCGCATTCTCCATCCCCCACTCAGTGCCGACGTGGACTTGTCTTGCATCTCTTTCGTAAAGCCGAGTCCTGCTAGCACTTTTCTAGCACGTGGCTCGGGATCTCCGCCTTCTAGCTGTTCGATCTCGCTCAATCGATTGTGCGCCTTTACCAGCTGTTCGCGAAGTTTTTGACGGCGTTCCTCCTTCTTGGCTTCTGTCATTGCGGAAACATCGGCTTCAGTAGACTTCTTGGCTTTGGTTTCTCTCTTGAGGGCCTTTCGTTGTTCAACTGTCAACTTTTTTCTATCTTTCAGGCGCTGCCGTCGTTCTTTTGCCGACTCTTTCGTTTTCGCCTTGGATGATGGTGCACTTGCTGCCTCGTCTTCAATTTTATCACAATTTCCGTTATCAACCAGGTTTGGATTGTCAAGTCTGTCAAGTTCTTTATCAATCCATTCTATATACCTTTTGCAGGATTCCCGCTTGACATCACTCTTTAAGACGGTATCGAGAGCCGACCATTCATTTCCGATGATTTCCTGTCGCACGAGCAGCATTCTCATGTTTGTGGGAACACCACCATCCCCTCCATCGCAATCGATTTTGCGCTGGCTCAAGGCCGTCAGAAAGGTCGTCTATCCGCACAAAAGAGTAACAAAAGTAAAACTTGAGAAATTCGGGGGCGAGAAAGACTGACAAAGAATATACGCCATAGAATAAAAAATACACCAAAAGTATGATAATCGAAATGAAAAACTACCGACCTTTCCACAACCGTTGCGTCCCATAAGGCCGTAGCGTCGACCTCTAGCTAGTATAAGGCTCGCTCCAGATAAGAGATTTGGCCCACCACCACGAAGATTTGGAAGATCAAAACTCAACAAACGCACGTCCCTCAGTTGTGCTTCCTCTGACATCGTCCCGTCCTTAGTGCCATCGATAGATCCCAACAATCGTTCGTTGTCGCCCTCTTCGCCGTCTTGAAACATATTCATTGCCTCCTTGATGGCTCGTTGCCTTTCTTCTTCTTCAGCCTTGATTCTGAGCTCTTTTTGACGTGCCTTGCGGCGATTCCGTTCAGACATGACGGCTTCGTTTTGATGGGGGTCGATCATGTTCGCATAAAACGAAGCAATCTTACTAGGGCCACCTTCGTCATCATCTGCTGCAATGGGGCGCTGACCAAAGAGTTCTCCCGTCTCGTTTTCTTTGACACGTAATCCAGAGGCAAAAGTTTCGACATCTTGTTCTTTCATGGTGATGGTTTGGCTGAGCTTGCGTATACTTGAATCATCTGCGGAAGTGTTTGTACCAGCACTGCCATCGCTCTTTCCATCTTTGTTCAAATCCAAAAGTTCAAAGAGAGAATCACAAACACTCACTCCATCTACATCTTCAAGAGCATCGACCAACAATTCCCGGACGGCGCTACGGGCATCATCGTCAAAGGGGTCTTCCGCGAGAACACCGGAGACATAAGCGATCGTGTCTTCGTCGAGGCCTTGAATACCCTCGATGCTAGAAAGGGCACCAGAAACGAAGTCCTCGTTGTCATCAGTCATTGTAACAGTCAATGTAACACTGTCACAATAGGCGTGACGACAATAACGATCGGTGAGAGAGATAGTTCCAAGAGTAGGAGCTAATAAATATCATTTGTCTTTTGTTGGAAACTGGGAATCAAAGAACGTCACAGGAAATTTCATGGGAGAGGTGGCAGACAGACGCTGCAGCCTCACTGAGGAAGCAGGCGCTCTCAGCTGAGCCTCTTTGTTGAGTTGTCGAGCCGCTCCCACGAGCTGTCGGTCTGCGCTAGGGGAGAGAAGTATCTGGGTGATCTGGAGCCTCTTGGGAGCATTCCAACCGGTGTTGCAAAAGCTTTTCGCCAAATTTGTGGCCATCTCGAGACCAGGTAGCTTGCCACCAGAGACAAGGACACCAATATGAGCTCCTGGCTCACACCGCTGTGGGGGAGGCTCTCATTGAGCTTGCTGCTCGCATGCAAGGTAGTCTGAAGTTGGATTGAAACTGAACTAGATCCAATGGTTGGCATGTTTTGTGACTTTTGATGAGCATCATTTTTTCTATGG
>Ga0115013_10002310_pt1 | contig 10661 bp, 8 predicted proteins | sample SouAtlMetagenome_2_FD_88686 | JGI IMG/M metagenome (GOLD analysis project Ga0115013, IMG submission 88686) | Marine eukaryotic phytoplankton communities from Atlantic Ocean - South Atlantic ANT15 Metagenome | ecosystem: Environmental > Aquatic > Marine > Oceanic | place: South Atlantic Ocean...
TACACGACTATGTTTGCCAAGGCTCCGGAATAATTTGCATATTGGTTGTGACGGAAACAAATTAGTTTATTATCATACTATAGATAGTCCATTCGTAAATTCCAAATGATTCTCGCTTGTACAGAAATAAGAGTATCCAAACTTGATGTCTGTCGCAATTCGAACTTCCCTTGGACTGTTGCGAAGTTATATTTATTATTTCAAGAATAATTTTCAAACTCATTTTCACTGCCCCAACGAAATAGTTCTAGACCGGTCAGAAAGAAATCGCAATTCACAAGTTTGTAACCAGTACTATGTGCACATATTCTAGCAGATAATTAATTTTTGTTAAAGTAAATGAAGTGTGAAGAGGTGACTAGTAATAGTCAATCCTTTTCGTTTGTGTGTGTGTGTTTTAGGCAAGAAAAAATCGGGAACATGAATTGCCCGCTACCGATTGCCTGGTCCGAAAGAAAGTCTGCCAACGACAGAAAATAGTTAACATCGGTGTTGTCTTCAAAACCGATGCAGCACCATTGGCCAAGAAAACCTCGTCGCTAATTTTTGGGATTTTGTATTCTATGTTGTGTTCAAGGTATTATCGCAGTGAGGCTCGGACCCATATGGTTAACGGGGCGTATGACAGTACAACTGTTGCCGAAACGAAATATCCAAAAGGGAATTTAGAATTGGTTTGGATCGGGAAGATTCGTTAAAGCGAATCCAGCGGCTCCAGCAAAGGCGGCAAGGCTAACACCAGCAATCGCGTATCCCTTGATCTTGTCCTGGGTCGATTCCGATTCGACCTCCATCTTGGGCTCGATGGCCCAGACGTTGGACTTTCCGTCCTGATCAACGGAAACTCCACGCTCAACAACATCGTCCTCCGCAAAGAGAGCGGTAGTGGGTGCCCGGGCAGCGTTAGGGGCTGTGAAATATATGACAAGGAAGAAAATTGGAATACCAGATAAGTAAGCGATGATGTGTCGATGATGGCAAACAAATCAAATCGGTAGAGTCTGTTTTGAAATATATCAACGTACCGAAAGCATTGGCGCTGGTGGCAGCAAGAATGACAAGGGCGCTAGTGAATTTCATTTTCAACGTGCAAAGGTATACTAAGTAACGAATGGTCAAGTAGAATTGTTTTATGAGGTATGTTAGCAGTCAAAGTTCAGGGGCAGCAGCACCATCGCTGAAGCTGATGCTGCGACAGCTGATCCTGCTAACGCAAGCGAGAACACGAGGAGTCACAACCTCATTCTCGTCATTCGCTCTGTCCAGGTTTTCGAAAGAAATGCTGAGACATGACATCTCCGGGACACACACGGCCTGGCAAACCACGTCAGTGATGACGATAGTCGTGTTCCTAACTAGGAAGGATACGAACCTCATGTTGATTTGGGGGAGAACGCCAGACGTAACGAGGTATTTTTCACGCGTCCCAAAAGAGAACACCAAATTGTTGGGCCCAGAGAAAAATCTAACGACCGACTTCGTCAAAGGATTTTGTTGAAGCAGTTTCTCACCTTCATAAAAAGCACAACTCAACGAAAGCAAAACCGTTTTAAAAGTCATTAAAAAACCATTATCGATTCATCAATACCATGGAAGTACCTCCAGATGACGAAACAAACCCTCCAAGCTCTTGGTCGTCCCGCAATCGGGGGAATGACCGCCGTTTGCCCTCCTCTGCAAACAAAAATACCTCATCGACCGCAGCACCAGTTATTGCAAGAACGGCCAGCCGAAATCTAGATCGAGGCCTAAATCGGAGCCTCAGCCACCTGGACTCTCGTTATGTCGATAACAACCAACTTAACGACAATAGCGGAAGCGAGAATTTTATCCCCGATTCCTACCATGCCAACCACCAACGTCGTGACAGCAGCATTCGCAGTAGCACCGCATATGGTCGCAACAATAGCATTCGCAACATCGATAGAAGTCTCAACGGAAGCAGCATCATGAGCATTGGCAACGATGATATCTATGCCCATAGCAGCGCTCACTTTTCGAGAACGGACCCCCGGGAAATCTCTTGGCAAGAAGACGAAGGTGAGATAGCCTTCAACTACGATGAAGGTGACTCGTATTACGAAAACAACAACAACGCTAGCGATGATCCGCGTTCTTTCCTCTTTCGTCTCCTGGATCTCCACTGCTCTGCCCACGTTGGAGGAGAGCAGGGCAACGACCGTAGCAGACCCTTCTGTAACGATTGGGAGCCTATCCGGGAGTGGCTGTTGAGCAACATGCCGCCTGGAGAAGACGATAGCTTAGAACCAGATCCCCATCGGGACTCCAAGGACCACCTTCTTCGTCTAGCGGTTATCGAAGCCCGGGGAGAGTCGGGAGAGACCATCCTGCACCTTGCTTGCGAGCGATCCGTTCCACCAGACATTTTGGAGCTCCTTTTATCCGTAAAGGCCGACAACAATAGTAAGGACGCAGAAGATGGAACGAGCCTTGCTCAATACGCCACAATTGACGGTTGGCTTCCCCTGCACTATGCCTGCAACTACCCCAACGACTACGCAGTTGTCAAGCGTCTGGTAGAGGCCTTTCCGGAGGCCAAGACACATTCTGACCTCAAGGGACGGACTCCTCTTCACTTTGCCATGCGGGAAGAAAACATGAACCGATCTGAGGTAAGTATTAGTACTGTATATCTCAAGAATTACTATGTCCCCATCCGTTTTTTCTCACATTAGTGGTGATTTCTTTCGCTTTCGTTTCCAGGTCGTAGCACTCTTGGCCTGCGCTTCAGGAATCGCCGATGACAACGGAATCTTGCCTCTCCATTACGCCTGCTTGTATGGAGCCAGCGAAGACTTTTTACGCATCCTGACTGAGGCCTATCCGGGGGGCGTTGTGGCTAGAGACCGCTTTGGGCGAGTCCCACTCCATTACTCGCTCTCCAACGCCGGCAAGCCCAACGCTCCTGCCGCTGTGCGACTCTTACTATCACTAGCGCCTGATCTAGTCAACACTCCCGGGATTGCCCGTGTCTTTAGCGAAAGTGATGCTGTTCGCAAGTACGCTAAGGAGTATGGACACAAGCGTGTTACAAACGGAGGATCAGCCAGTGCCCCAACCAAGGAGGTCTTTTCGGACGAAGCCGTTGAGGAATGCCTCAAGCGATTGTTGGAAGCCAAACCAAATCCGAAAGCTGATTTCTTTACTGCTCTTCAGTCGCTACCAGAACCACTTCGAGATAAGGCAGTCCTCATGAGGGTTGTCCAGGAGCTCCTCAATAAAAAAATTGGACAGCGATTTCCAACGGCCCTGTTGCTACTGGATTTGTACCTACAAATGGTTGTCATGGTTTATTATACTCTTACGATTCGCGATGCGATCAGAATGCGGTTTGGAGACAACGATGATGCAGTTATCAATTCTGGCATCTGGGAGCGATCCACCCAACAATGGTTCAATCTCATTGGGTTGTATCTAGCCCTGCTATATTTTCTTTGTCGGGAGATTGTCCAGATCATCGGTCTGGTCTCCCTCAAGGCCTCTTGGATCTGGATTTACGAGCCCGGCAATTGGCTTAATGTGACCTATATTGCCACTATCGGAACATGGACCATCCTAGCCACCAACGGAAAGGGTGACTCTGACATCTTTCGAAACGGTTCCGCCCTTTCGTTTGCTTTTTTGTGGCTCAAGTTTCTCTCATATTTGCGCAAAATCTTGATTGACTTTTCCGTCTTTTCGGGAGGAGTATTTCATGTCTTGAGACGTTTACTGGCCTTTTTGATATGCCTGACCATTATCTTGATTGCCTTCTCGAGAATGTTCTTTGCACTCTTTTATGAAACGGACCAATGCACCGCCTTTAAAGATGGGTTAGAAACAGCTACTATGTCCTCGAATTTTACGGATTCGGATGCCTGGGAAATCCCTGCCTTCTTTGCGCAGTCCACGCCCTCGAACGACGACGAAGAATTTACTAAGAACTTGATCTGTGAGGCCAACAATGCACACATTCCTTGGTGCACCACGTGGGACTCATTTCTCGCAGTCTACACTATGCTCCTTGGTGAGGTAGACGAAACCGTCTTTGCGGACAACACAACGGCTACTATCCTTTTTGTGGTGTTCATGTTGCTCGTGGTCATTCTCCTAGCAAACGTCTTGATTGCTATTGTTACAGATTCTTACAAGGTCATTCGAGACAAGCGGGCTGCAATAGTCTTTTGGACAAACCGTCTCGATTTCATTGCACAAATGGATGCTATCGCCAATGGACCCTGGAAAGCCCGCCTCAAAGGTTTGTTAGGTCTCCCCAATAGTAGCGACGGTTCTTCCGACATGAGTGCTAGCAATGGTTATTCTGAAGCGGCCTTTGGAAAAGCTCTATGGAACGATATTCTCGAGCTCTTTGAGCATGAAAGCCTTGTCGAGGATGGAATTCTATCCCTCGACTTTGTCTTGTGCATGATTTTGAGATTCTTCGCTGTCTTGATGGTTCCCTTCTGGATTCTTGTCGGGGCAATATCAGCTGGTCTCTTGTGGCCACCGCAGATTCGTGAGCGCTTGTTCATTAGCGCAGTTACCAAGCATAGCTCAAAATCCGAACAGGAGGAGACCCTTCGCAAGACCCAGATTGAGAATCTAAAGGGTGAAATTGCCCAATTGAAACACGATCTCGTCATGGAATCCTCTCAGCACCGTACCCAGATTGTTCAAATGAAATCGGCTGTCGCGGAAAGAAAGCTTGAAACCCTTAACACACTGACCATGATCAAGAAGAATATGGTTTTGGCATTGGAGCTCTGCGAGATTGGGAATGAGGAGGGATAACATTACAATTTCCGTACAACTACATCGTTTAATGTTTCTAAAAATTCATTTTGTGTTCGATTGATCGCACAGCAACTGTCGTATTCTTTTTGTTTTTTTAAAATGTCGACTTCTTCGGGCTCTAGACCATTGGATAGTCTTCGAATTGATTTTCCAAGATAAATCGGTAAGTGAGGATCACAGATAAACTCATCAAATGCGAAGAGTAGCAATGTTACAGGTTTTGCTATTTTGTATGCAGAAAAAATAGGTTTTGGGATGTGGAAATCAAACTTTCTTTCGATGATTGCAAAAATGTGTGCTGCAACGACTCAATCGACCCCAACAGTCATTTCAAAAACCGGGAATCAAAGCACGAATATTTTGCCTACAACGGCTAAGCGAAAAGGACAGGACAGAGGCACAACTTTGATCTTCACAACCAATTTTCTTTTCGTCTATCAACGGTCGAAAGGACGCTGCCCCTCTCACTTTCACAGCAGTGCTAAACCCAACGAGGACCCTCGATAAAGAGCAGAGCAGAAAGCATTGGATTGTGATAATTTCGATCATTGACCCGATTTGATTGGGAGCTTGCAATTGTGTAAGGTCGAAACAAAATTTTTCACCACGCAACAACACACATTCTGTGCAATTATGATTCGTCACGATAACGGTAGCGGTCGAGCTACAACACTTCCCATGGGAGACGAGAGCAAGGAGAAGAAGAAGTCAAAGGTATTTACGGTTCGCAATCCCCGAAACGAAGCCATGGTAGTCAGCCCGGAGCAAATGGTGAAGAACCCTCGACTCTTTTTGTTGGTGGCGTGCCTCTGGCCACTGGCTATCCTGGCGCTCTTTGCCTCCTCGTCCCCTGGACGCAACGATTCGCACGGTGCTGTTGTGTCCCCACAAGTGGCGCTCAACAAGACCGAGAAGCACTTTGAGCTAAATCGTTTTGAGATGCGCAAAATCTTGGATCGGGTCGACGTGATGGGATATGGACCGACCCATCCCCGAGTGGCCTTTGTCGTGGTGGGGGAGACCAAACAAGAACTGATTGATAGCGTCGAATCGATTTTCACCACCACTGATTTGAGACGTATCTTTGTTATTTGTGCTGTCCTTGATGACGGAAAGGGAGAAGACCCAAGCCTCGTGAAGGAACTCAAACAGATCGAAAAGGGCAGTAAGTATAAACGCAGTTATGTTGGCAAAGGTTACTGGTTTGTTTCCTTTGTAGCTTACAAAGTCATTTTTTTCATCTTGGGACCATTGCAGGTGTACCTCATTGGCATGGACTGAAGCGTGATGTCCATCTGAACGGCAGAGCTCCCGATGAAGACGACCAAGAGGAAGAAGCGCATTCTCCAAAAATCCATGTCATGTTTAACAGCCAACGAAAGGGTCTGGCACTTTCCCGTTCCAATGCAGCCGATTTTGTTGAGATATTGGTTCATACCCACGAAGATGCCGGTTTCAAGAGCCCTGATGAGGATATTTTGTTGACACTAGTCCAGGGTGGGAGCAAATTCAAAGACGAGCACTGGTTGTCCGAGGTTACCCCGGCACTTATTGTCAAACCTCCCCTGCTCCATCTCCACAACCACGATGTAGCCCTGAAACTTGCCAATGCTGTATCGTTTCACACCGAGGGTCAGGGTAAGAAGACTTCTTTTAACGCGAGGTTTTCTCCTATTGTCACGGATGCCCTTGCCAGCGACATCAATCTGTCGAATGGTAAGAATTTTCCTACACCTGCACTGAATGGTGCGATATTCGCTATGCGGCTAGGAACATTTTTGAACCTTCCAACCTTGGACCATTCTCAATCAATGGATCCGTGGTTGGCCAACTTAGATCTCTCTCTGAATTTGTGGCTTTGTGCCGATGGGATCGATATTCTCGAAGACGTCGAGGCCATTCTTCCCGAAAAAGGCATCTATACGGGATATCCAATCGATGTGGAACAGGTGGCGAAGCTAGCGTCCACCTGGATGGATGATCTCTTTCGAGAACGCTTTTTCCAAGCTTATGTCCAAGAGGTTTCATCGACAGTAGGTGTCAACGATGATGTCGAAGCTCACGGGATATCAAGATTAGACTGGGAAACCGCCATATCGAAATTCCAGCGTTTCCCTGCATCGCAGCATTTGTACAAGAGGTGTCGTTCCTTCGATTGGTATATTCATGAAGTCAACACGGATCTCTCAGAAATCCTGGATGCCAAACTCATGGAGGATCACAGGTTTGATGTTGCTGAGGAAAAAGGAGATGAATTGGAAAAAGTGGATGAATCGGAAGAAGGAGATTCTGGTGATCAGAGCAGCGGCAGCAGTGACGAAAGTGGTGATAAGGACGTGGAAAAATTAGAAAACGAGGTTGAAGAACACCACGCTCCACCTGGCATCGAGGATCATGATAAAAAGAAGAATAGTGGAGAAGAGCACAGCGTCACAGAGAAAAAGAAGCCTAAGAAACCCTTGCGTCCTGAGAATTTGGAGATTGTTCAAAAACCCAAGATGGTAAACATAGCCTATGTGGACGCCTCGGGTGGTCACGTAGATTTTCCCCACAAGCAAGCACTGGACGCCGATGGAAAGCCGGGATATCTGCACGACGAGACGTTTCTGCGAAAGAACCCTCCTGGGTTGCAATTATCCGACAATGGGTTGAAAAATGCTTGTAGCAAGAGAGACTATAATTGGCGAATGATGACTGAGAGAATTGTTGTGGAGACCGAATACGAAAAGTCAAAGAATGACAGCGGGCAAAAACGTGACAAAATTTTTTGTCTGGTATACACCATTGAGAAGTTTCACGACCGTATTCCAAACATTCTGCAAACCTGGGGGTAAGTTTTGCCTTTGAGTTTACTGGGGGAAAGCCTCAATTTGCATTATTGGTTAGATCGATGTCACTCATTCTTGTCTTTTCTTGGTTCCTCGCTATTAGACCAAAATGCGATGGATTCATGGTTGGATCCACCAAGTCCGATCCATCGATTGGAGCCGTTAATATACCGCACGAAGGACCGGAAGAATGTATGTCATTTTTAAATTCGAGAGGCTTAGACTGATTCCTGATTATATTGTTTCATTTCACCTAACAACTGATTTTCTGTTCGACTTGTTCTTCGTGTAACCCAAACTTTAGATAACAATATTTGGCAGAAGGTTCGATCGATGTGGAGTTACATCTATGATAACTACTACGAAAAGTATGATTGGTTTCACATTGGGTACGTTTGAAGGATTTTATGCCCTCATGTCCTATGAATCATTTTCTTCTCTAGTATCTCATGCCTTTTTCCTTTGAAATGCTGTTCCTCGTGTGATCTTGTGACAGAGGTGACGACTTGTTTATGCTTGTGGAAAATCTTCGATACTATGTAGAAAGCGAAGAAATTAAAACGGCTAGTAATGGTGGTATTTACCTGCCGGAAGGGAACGAAACTATGCAAACTCCCCTTTTGCTTGGACGTCGTTTTGCTTACCAGGGTGATATGAACGACATTTTTGACTCGGGTGGATCGGGATACACCATGAACAAGGCTGCTCTCAAGCTTCTCGTGGTGGAGGGATTTCCCAATTACTTCCCACATCTCAAGACATTTTCGGAAGATACCATGAGCGCGAAACTCTTGAAAAAGTTCAATGTTGTTCCCTACGATACCAAGGATGACGAAGGTGGGGAACGGTACATGCCATTCGAACCTGGGCATCACTACACCTATCGACTGCCCGATGATCCCAAATCGGACTGGTATGCTACCTATTCGATCAACATCAAAGAGGGCCCGGAACATTGCTCCCCACAGAGTGTAGCCTTCCATTACATCAAGAACGACTTGATGAAGAGACTTTTCGCTCTGGCATACAACCTATGTCCGAAACCAGAGACAAAATAAAAGCGATGATTGTCTTTTTTGTATCGGATACATCACCATTCATAGTTAAAGAGTTTCTATTTTTTGAAAAAAAGTTTTTTATCAAACGTTTCAGGCGACCTATTTCTATATTGCTATAATTGCTAGAGGGTGATCTTTGCATTCTCCACGATCCAAGAGTCGTTTCAAAGAGGTTGCCTTGTAAAGAAAAGCCATGGCAGCAGTATCCGAACAGGCAGCACGATGAAAGTTTTCTTTGGAACTTGAATTGGAAAATTGCCCATTACAAAAATTAAAGAGCGGTCTGTCAGTATGACCATAATCGAGATCGGCGAGATGGAAGAGACTTTGTAAAAGAGCTTCATGTTTTATAGAACCGGAATTGGTTTCATTTTTAAAAATACAATAGTGTTATTTCTTTTTTAATGCCACAAGAGGCAACTAGAGTTCTATTTGTTCCTCGTGTCGTTTTGTTGGATGGCTGGTGGGTTATAGTTGTTTCATCCCATCAATATTTGTCCCAATCGAGCTTGGGTTTGGTCAGCAGACTCTGGGTGGTGGGGTTTCGTCGGTCGTAGATCTCGAACCTCCTCGGCTGCATTGGAGCCAATCCGTACTTTTGAACCTCCCGGTCGTTTTCGCGGTACCCCATGAGCCGACCCCGCACATTCTGCATGGTGTAGAACATGGCAAAGGTAAAACCGGCCGAAGCGCACATGACGGCGGTCGGTCCACGAACCGGTTTGCCCAGCAAGAATCCATACGTATAAGTTCCCGCCATTACACCCGAGAAGAATAGGTAATCGCTCGTTCGCATTCCCTTGACAATATCGTCCACCGTCGGGTCGGGATTGACAATTGGGAACTTAGGGTCGTTGTACTTGGCATCAAAGTACTGGACCTTCTGCTCTTGCTCTTCTGTCATATTGATTGTTACTTTAATGTAGCAATGGTTATCTTTTGAATTCTGATTGGGTCGAGACAATACGAATCGTAGCCGGGTGTGTCTATCGGAAGTTCTCTTCAACTCTTGAAGGTTTGATGTGATCAAAAGTAAAAATTTTCAGTGTCTTGCTGCTACAAAAAGCTGTACATCAACTACCGGTACTGACTTTCGCAACTGCAACGTTGTACGGTCTGGTTTTGGACTACGGTACGCGACGCGCAGATTGATTTTTCTGTCGGGTGGACGTACAGACTACCATTTTTGAAGATTTGAACCTGCGTGCTTTTCGTCTCTGATTGTTTTGAATCTGCCATCAAAACTCAAAATAAAGGCACAGCGAAGAAGAATTCAAGAGTTCGTTTGGATACAAAATAATACACAAAACTCTAAACCAAAGAACCCACAAGAAAGAACGATAAGAACTCGTTCACACAACAAAGCAATCCAATCATGATACTCTAGGTATAGATTCCTCGCAAAAAACACCAAAACGCTTGTCGCTAAAGGAAGACTCTTGATTCATTGATTCCTTCTTTCCACCATGGCTTCTTCGGGACCCGGCCAGTTCGCAGCCCTCGTGGACAGCGACGACAGCAGCAGTAGCAACAGCAGTTTTGGCGAAGAACCTGCTTTATTGACGGATATCGATCAGGTTCCCTCCTATGAAGACCTATCCTCATCTAGGGCCGACGAAGAAACGGTCCTCCAGTGCATCTATGCCGAGGATTACGAGAGGGAAGCCGGGTCCTGGGGACAGACGATTGTCTCCATCAAGATCCGCCCACCGGATCTGGAAGAAAAACAGATTGGCTGTTCTTTGACCCTGGCGGTACAGATCCCCAAACAGTACCCCTACCTGGTTCCCAAACTCAACCTTCGGAACGTGAAGGGTCTGACCAAGGAAAACAAGAAAAAACTAATAGAAAAACTCAAAGCGTGTTGCTCGAAATTGGCGGAGGTTGGATCGGTCATGGTTTGCGAGCTGGTGCAGATTTGTGAAGATTTCTTGTTGGAGCACAACGTCGATCCGTCCATGTCGGCCTGGGAGCAAATGAA
>Ga0115013_10002311_pt1 | contig 10654 bp, 10 predicted proteins | sample SouAtlMetagenome_2_FD_88686 | JGI IMG/M metagenome (GOLD analysis project Ga0115013, IMG submission 88686) | Marine eukaryotic phytoplankton communities from Atlantic Ocean - South Atlantic ANT15 Metagenome | ecosystem: Environmental > Aquatic > Marine > Oceanic | place: South Atlantic Ocean...
ATAATGAAGGAATCCCTGGATTTTTAGGTTTATACGACTTTCCAAATACCCTTTGCGCAAGTCCAAATTCGCAAGTTGTACACGGAATACCTAATGATGTACCTTTAAAAAATGGCGATATCATTTCAATCGATTGTGGGGTTTTGAAAAATGATTTTTATGGAGATCACGCCTATACATTTTGTGTTGGAGAAGTCTCTAATGATGTAAAAAAATTATTACAAATTTCAAAAGAATCATTATACATAGGAATAAAAGAATTTAAAATTGGCAATCGTGTTGGTGATGTAGGATATGCTATACAAAACCATTGTGAAAAGAATGGATATGGTGTTGTTAGAGAACTTGTCGGTCACGGTATTGGAAAAGTAATGCATGAAAAACCAGAAATGCCAAATTATGGAAGAAAAGGAACTGGAAAAAAATTTCTGGAGGGAATGGTAGTTGCAATTGAACCAATGATTAATATGAAAACACATAAAATTATTCATCATAATGACGGTTGGACAATTACAACCAAGGATAATTTACCAAGTGTTCATTTTGAACACAATATTGCAATAATTAACGGTGAACCTGAAATATTATCTTCATTCAAATATATATACGAAGCTTTAGGTATATCTAATAATGAAGAGGACGATTTTCATAATCATTTTAAATAGATGAAGAGGATAGTCAAGCTTGTACTTAATATAATTCCTAGAACAATTCTAACAAGGCTTAGCTATATTATCAAACCTCTGATTAAAATATATCTATTTGGAAATAAATATACAGACCCTATAGATGGTTCTAGCTTTAGAAAATTTCTACCATACGGATATAATAACGTAAGATTAAATGCATTATCACCATCAACTTTTTCATTAGAAAGACATAGGCTCCTATGGCTATACTTAAAAAGAGAGACTGATTTTTTTGAAAAAAAAATAAAAGTACTTCATTTTGCTCCAGAAAAAGCGTTTCTGTCAAAATTTAAAAAACTTGAGAATATTAGCTATGATACAATCGATCTTAACTCACCTCTTGCAGATATAAAAGCCGACATATGCAATTTACCTCTGAAAGATAATACATACGACTTTATATTATGCAACCATGTCTTAGAGCATATAATCAATGATAAAAAAGCAATGCAAGAGCTATATAGAGTATTAAAAAAAGGAGGAATAGGAATATTCCAGGTACCTATTGATATAACAAAGAATAAAACTTTTGAAGATTTTTCAATTACCGACCCTAAAGAAAGAAACAAATTATTTGGTCAATACGATCATGTGAGAATCTATGGAATGGATTTTTTTGATAGACTAATCAATGTAGGATTTAAAGTAGAGCAGTGTGAATATACAGCACATTTAAATAAGGAAGAAATTATCAAATATTGTTTACCAAAAAAAGAAATAATTCCAATATGTATAAAGTAGTGAACTAATAAAAATTATTTAATATTAATTCTTCAAGTTCATTATTTTCATTTTCAAAAATAATAAGAGATGAAATTTTATTATTCTTTGCAAAGAACTCTTTAATTTCAATAATATTCATTGTATGTATAGCAGTAGCATAAGCGTCTGCTTCAATACATGAGGAACCCTTAACAGTTACGCTTAAAATATTTGTTCGAGTTGGGTGTCCAGTTTCTGGATTTATTATATGTGCATACCTATTACCAAATGAATCTATTTTAAATTTTCTGTAAGTACCTGAAGATGCAATTGAAATATTATTTAATTCTAAAGTACTGTGAATACTTCTATCTCCGTCAAACCTAGGCATATCAATAGCTACTTTCCAGGGATTATTTTTATCAAAATTAATCCCTGATGCATTAATCTCTCCTCCAATTTCAATTATAAAGTTATCTATTGATTTACTTTTTAAGAATTCACTTATTTTATCAGCTGCATATCCCTTGGCTATAGCGTTAAAATCAATATAAGAATCTTTTGGTCTAATCAATTTATCTCCTATAATTTCAAATTTATCAAGTCCAACTTTAGAAAGTAGATTATTCAACTGCTCATCCTGTGAATCATTTTTTTCTGGACCAAAACCCCAATAATTAACGATTAGACCAATGGATGGGTCAAATCTGCCATTGGTATTTTTATATATTTCTTTTGAAACTTTAAATACATTTATAAAATGGTTATCAATGAATGAACTTTCATTTCTGTTAATCTTAGATATTAAAGAATTAGTTTTGTAAGTCGACATTGAATTATCGATTTCGTTAAAAATACTATCAATTTCAGCAGAATAATCTTCATAAGATGAACTATAAAACTGTATGTTATAAGTTGTTCCGTATATAAGTCCTGTTAAACCTGTCTTACGTAAGTCACTACAAGAGTTGATAAATAGAAGAAAAAAAAATAATGAGAGTTTTCTCATAAACATGCTTACAAAGGTAAGTTTATCCGCCGAAATCGTCAAAGCGAATATTTTCATCTGGGATACCGAAGTCTTCTCCCATTTTTTGTACCGCTTGATTCATTAATGGAGGACCGCAAAAATACAATTCAATATCCTCTGGGGATTCATGATCTTTTAAATAATAATCAATAACACAATTATGAATAAAACCTAAAAATCCATCTCCTTCAGAATTTAAATCTTTTTTTACCTTCCAATTATCCTCTTTAAGAGGGTCAGAAAGCGCAACATAGAATTTAAAATTTGAGAAATCCTTTTCTAACTTATAAAAATGATCCAAATAAAATAATTCTTTTCTAGATCTACCTCCGTACCAGAATGTTATTTTTCTTCCGGTTTGTAATGTTCTAAATAGATGATATAAATGTGACCTCATAGGTGCCATTCCAGCGCCTCCTCCTACATATAGCATCTCAGCATTAGACTCGTTAATAAAAAATTCCCCGTAAGGTCCTGAAATAGTAACCTTATCACCAGCTTTTCTAGAAAATATATAGGATGAAGCTATTCCTGGATTAATATCTGCCCAATTATTTGTTTTTCTGTCAAATGGCGGGGTAGCAATTCTAACATTTAACATAATATCTCTACCTTCTGCAGGAAATGAAGCCATCGAATATGCTCTTTCAACAATTTCTGGATTTTTCATAACAAGAGGCCAGATATTAAAATTATCCCATTCAGATTTAAACTTGTCGGGGGAATCATGCTCCTCAGGATGAGCAGTTATATCCATCTCATTAAATTTTACTTCAGATTCAGGAATTTCAATTTGAATATAACCTCCTGCCTTATAATTCATATCTTCTGGTATTCTAACCACAAACTCTTTAATAAATGAAGCAACATTAAAATTACTAACTACTGTAGCTTCCCATTTTTTAATTCCAAACACCTCTTCAGGAATTGTAATATCCATATCCTGTTTAACCTTAACCTGACAAGCAAGCCTTGCTCCAGACTGTAATTCTTTTCTTGTAAAGTGTGGAGTTTCAGTTGGCAATGCCTCTCCTCCACCTGATTTTATGTGACATTCACACTGGATACATGTACCACCACCTCCACAAGCTGATGGTAAAAATATTTTCTGAGCACTTAAAGTTGTTAGTAACGAATCCCCAGAAGCTACCTCAATTTCTTTTTCTCCGTTAATTTTGATTTTAACAGGTCCTGAAGGCGCTAATTTCTCTTTTACAAAAAGCAATACTAATATTAATAGTAAAGAAACTACTAATAGTATTCCAACCACTAATAAAATAGACTTTGTTATAGATGTAGCTAAAATCATTATTAATTTATTTCTTGATTAATTTTATAAACCAAATCATCTTCGTTTCCGACTTCATTCTTATCACTAACAGTTTCCTTTGCAGGTTCATCACCCCCAGTTAACATTCCTCCAAAACTCATAAAACCAATAGCCATTAATCCAGTAATAATAAAAGTAATACCCAATCCTCTAAGAGGTCCTGGGACAGATGAGTATCTAATTTTTTCCCTAATAGCTGCAATTGCTAAGATTGCAAGGAAAAATCCAAATCCAGAACCTATTCCGTAAGTTGTGGCTAACTGAATTGAAGCAATCTCTCTTGATTGCATAAATAAAGAGCCTCCTAAAATTGCACAATTCACAGCAATAAGAGGAAGAAATATACCCAGAGAATTATACAAAGAAGGTGAGAATTTTTCTACTATTATTTCAACAAGTTGTACCATTGTTGCAATCGTTGCAATAAAAAGAATAAATGATAAAAAACTAAGATCATAATCTATGAGACTTGGATGTAACCATGTTAGTGCACCATCTTGTAGAACGTATTGATCTAATAACCAATTCAAAGGAACAGTAATAGCTAATACAAAAGTAACAGCTGCTCCTAAACCAATAGCCGTTGATACCTTTTTTGAAACTGCAAGATACGAACACATACCTAAGAAGGTTGCAAAAACCATATTATCAATAAATACTGACTTAAAAAATAATTCTATATGTTCCATTATTCTTCTATTAAATGTTTACTTCTAGCTCTTTGAACCCATATAATTATTCCGACAACAATTAATGCCATAGGAGAAAGTAACATGAATCCATTATTCTCATAACCAAGGGCATACAGACCTGTCTTGTCAATAGGGTCTCCAAGAACAGCAAAACCCCATAAAGTTCCTGAGCCTAATAGTTCTCTGAAAAAACCTACAATTACTAAAATCACAGCATAACCAAATGCATTACCAATTCCGTCAAGAAAAGATCTCCAAAGACCATTACCCAGGGCAAAGGCTTCAAACCTTCCCATAATTATACAATTGGTAATGATTAAACCAATAAATACAGATAATGTTTTACTTAATTCATAAGCGAATGCCTTCAATACTAAATCAACAATAATAACCAGTGTAGCAATAACTGTAAGTTGAACAATAATTCTAATTTTTGAGGGCACAATATTTCTAATCATTGAAATAACAACATTTCCAACACCCATAACAAATAAAACTGAAACAGACATAACAACAGATGCCTCTAACTCAGCGGTAATCGCCAAGGCTGAACAAATTCCTAAAACTTGTACAGTTATAGGGTTATTATCTGATAATGGGTCAGAAATAAGTTTTTCATCTTTTTTTGAAAGCAATCCTACTTTATTAAATAAACCCATTTTATTAATTATTTATATTATTGAAATACGACTGATATAAGCTTAAATCACTTCGAATCATAGCTGTTACACCATCACCAGTGATAGTTGAACCTGCAATTGCATCAACTTCGTGATCATACTTATCTTCATTTTTTGGATCTAAATTTGTTTTAGAAACATTAACACCTTTGAATTTACCTTCAGAATCGAGTAATGCTTCACCTATGAAATCATCCATAAAAAATCTTTGTTTGATATTAGCTCCAAGGCCTGGAGTCTCACCTTTGTGGTCAAAATAAATACCTCTTATCACCATATTTTCATCCATTGATACATAAGCCCATATAGCATCCCATAAACCCTTGCCTCTAATTGGAGCTACATAAAGATTCTTACCATCTTTTTCAGCGATAAATAAAGGAAGTCTTCTTTCGTAATTTGGATCTTTAGATAATGCTTTTTCTTTTTTTACATCAATTAAATAAGCTTTATCATCTTCAATTATATTCTGACCTTGAATATAGATTTGATTTATTACATATTTGTTAAATTCTTGCTCTGCTTTTTCTGTTGAGATAAAACTAACACTGTTACCTTCGTTTTCGTTGATGCCAATTGCATATAAAATATTTTGTTGTTTTTCCAGAATCTTATTGATTCTTATTTTCTCCTTTAGAGATGAGTCAACTGCAGCAAGTAAAGTCCCTACAATAACAACTAGGCAAACTGCGAACAAAAGAGTATATGAATTTTTTTCAGTGTTAATTGCCATAACTTATGCAGGTTTAATTTTTAATCTTTTTAATCTCATTTTAACATTTGACTGAACAACAAAATGATCAATTGTGGGAGCAAATACATTCATCAATAAAATTGCTAAAAATACACCTTCAGGATATGCAGGATTAAATACCCTAATCATAATCGAAATGAAACCAATTAAAAACCCATATATCCATTTACCTTTATTAGTCTGTGCCGCAGTAACAGGATCAGTGGCCATGAAAACTGCTCCAAACAGAATACTCCCAATAAACAAATGCTCCCAATATGGAACACTCATTAATCCATAAAACTTACTTGATTCCGTAATTATCCCAGCTTCGATTACTCCATTAAATATAAGTCCCATAAATAGTGCGCCTAAAAGAGTACTCAAAATAATTCGCCAACTTCCTATTTTACTGAATATCAAGAATAGTGCTCCAAAAATGATTAATATTTTAGATGTTTCGCCAATTGAACCTGGTATAAAGCCAAAAAACATATCAGATAATGAATAAACAATTTCTTGGTTTTGAGCATAACTACCCAAAATGGTTTCACCGGAGATTGCCTCAGGTGTTCCAGATCTATTCACAGCATCATAAACCCATACTTTATCTCCACTCATCCATGTGGGATAAGCAAAAAACAGAAAAGCTCTAATAGTTAATGCAGGATTTAAAATATTCATACCAGTGCCGCCAAAAACTTCTTTTCCAATAACCACTCCAAAAACTACAGAAACAGCAAGCATCCATAACGGTAAATCGACAGGAACAATTAATGGTACTAACATACCTGTAACAAGATATCCCTCTTCAACCTCATGTCCCTTAATAACGGCAAAAATAAACTCTACTATAAGTCCTACCCCATAAGAAACAATTACTAGAGGTAATACTTTCATTGAACCAATCATAAGATTGTCAAATGTCAAAAAATTACCAAATAAAGAAACTTGAGTTAAAATACCATTTGAAGCATCAATAGCAATGTTGTGCTGATAGCCTGCATTAAAAATTCCAAAAATAAGACAAGGAACTAATGACATAATAACGGTATTCATAGTCCTTTTAAGATCATCTGCAACTTTCACGTGTGTACCAGACACAGTAACATCATTTGGAGTAAACAGAAAAGTATGGAATGCATTAAAAGCAGGAGCCATTTTCTTACCTCTAAAACTCTCTTTAATTTCGTGTAATTTTGACTTGATTGACATAATTAACCTATTTCTTTTTTCATTAAATCTAGCCCCTTTCTAATAATGTTTTGATGAGGTTGTTTAGAAACACAAATAAATTCAGTTAGAGCAAAATCATCTGGCGAAACCTCATACATTCCTAGTGCTTCCATTTCATCTAAATCTTCATACATGCAGGCTTTTAAAATTTGCATTGGATAAATATCGAGTGGAAAAACCTCTTCAAAAGACCCGGTAACTACAAATGCTCTGTGTTCTCCATTTGTATTTGTATTAAGGTCGTATTTTTTGTCTGGAAAAAGCCAAGAAAATGTGAGAGCTCTAGATAGAGAAAACTTATTGAAAATAGGTTTTGCCCAGCCAAATAAATCATAGTCATCTCCTTCCGGAATAGCAGTAATTTCATTGCTATAATATCTTAAATTACCTTTTGAATCTAATTTTGTTCCTGTGAGAACATTTCCAGAAATTATTCTAGAATTATCATGTTTTAATTTTAAAAAAGATGAAATATCTGAACCAATTATTGTCTTAATATATTTTGGATCTAAAACTGATGAGCCAACAAGAGCTATTGTTCTTTCAGCAACAAACTTACCATTCAATATAGCATTACCTATGATTGATAAATCAGGAAGATTTAATGTCCATACTGTATCTCCTTTATTAATCGGAGAAATTTTATTTATAATAGTACTTAAATTCCCCGCTGGATGAGGACCAGAAACATTATGTATTACAACATTTTTTAATTCTCTTAAAAAACTATTACTTTCTTTTCTGATTGAAATATGAACAGATCCGTTAGTTAATTGTGTGAGACATTTAATTGCAGCTTTTATATTTTCTTTTTCATCTTTAGTTATAAAATCATAATCTGCAGAAAGTGGCGATGAATCAAAACCTGATATAAAAATATCTTTTGGAATAGAATTTGGATCAGCAATTATATCATATGGCCTCTGTTTGACAAAGGTCCATAAACCATTTTCAAGTAGAAAATTAATAGTATTTGATGAATCAACAAGATTTATTTTTTCTATTTTTTTGTAGGATATTTCTTTATCAGCTTTGATTTTTATCTCTAAAACCGCTCTTCTATCACCTCTTAATATTTCATGAATTATTCCAGAAACTGGAGAAACAAATTTTATCTTTTCGGAATTTTTATCAAAAAACAACGTTTCACCAGCCTTAACTATATCATTTTCTTTTACTACTAATTTTGGAAACACTCCGTGAAAATCGGAAGGAAAAATAGAAATATAATCTGAAGATTTAGGTGTGTAAATTTCAGGCGATGCATTACCAACTAATTGTAAATCTAAACCCTTCTTAACAACAATGTCTTGTGACATATCCTAAACGTTTGTTTTCTAAATTAAATTTGTTGCAAAAATAAGTCAATATTGAAGATATTACAATTAATTTTTAATTATTTTTAGTATGATTTTTTAACAAAAAATGAAAAAAATATTTAGATCTTTTTGCATGTTATTTTTGAGTGTAAATTTTACATTTTCTCAATCAATTTCAACTGAATTGATAGAATCAGTTGCATTTCACAAACAAAACGACATTAAGTCATCAAATATATTATTGAGTTCATTAAATGAAAGATTTTCAATGTCATTTGATGTGCTGTCAGGAATTGAATATGACCTCTACTATGTAATAGAGCACTGTGATTTTGATTGGAAAAAATCACAACTCTTAAAATCAGAATACTTACAAGGATTTGACGATGTTAAAATTGAAGATTATTATAGCAGCTTTAATACATATCAAATTTATACTCATTATAAAATTAATTTTCCAAACTCAAATACAAGTTTTAAAAAATCTGGTAATTATATCATAAAAATTTTAAATGAATATGGGGAGGAATTATTTAGAAGGAAATTTATAATTTATGAAAATCTTGCATCAGTAAACACTGAAATTAAAAGGTCCCGAGAACTTGATTTTATTCATACAAAACAAGTTGTTAATTTTGAGGTTAGCCCTGTTAATATCAGATTCAATAATCCAATTAAAACAATAAAGGTTAGTGTTTTTAAAAATAATGATTTAAAAAATTCAATTCAAAATTTAAAACCTCAATATACTATGGGTCAAAAACTTATTTATAGATATGATAATGAATCAAGTTTTTGGGGTGAAAATGAATATTTATACTTCGAAAATAAGTTTGTGCGAAATACAAATGTAAAAATTAGAGCATTTGATTTAGAAGAAATATATAGTAACTTTTTATATTCAGACATTCCTAGATTAAATAAAAAATACACTTATAATCCTGATATAAATGGTGGGTTTTTAATTGCCGCTGCTAATTCATCAAATCCAGAATTTGAAGCAGATTATGTCAATGTTCATTTTTATCTAGAAAAACTTAAAACATTAAGTTCAGAAAATAAAATATTCATAGTGGGAGATTTTAATAATCATGAAATAAATGATAAGTATAAAATGAGATTCAATTCTAATTTTAATTTATTTGAAGCAGAAATAAAATTGAAACAAGGATTCTACAATTACAAATACGTATTGGTTGATAAGAATAATAATATAATTCCTGGAGGAATTGATGGGAATTTTGATAAAACTGAAAATGAATATAATGTAGTAGTTTATTATAGAGATTTTGGACAAAGGTTTGATAGGGTTGTTGGGGTTGGAAAAGGATTGTCTGAATTTATAAAGAACTAAAAAAAAATTATTAATTTTAATTCCAGTATGGTAACAAAAATAACCAGAGGTATAAAGATTTCCGTAGATACTCATTTTAAAGGAACTTATTATAAAGAGAATAAGCTACATTATGCTTTTGAGTACTTAATTTCTATTGAGAATCAGAGTTCTGAACTTGTTCAGCTGAATTCAAGACATTGGGTGATATTAGACTCCTTAAATGACGACGAGATTGTTAAAGGTGAAGGAGTGATTGGGAAAAAACCAGTTTTAAAACCTGGAGATATTCATAATTACACATCTGGATGTTTACTGACTTCACCATACGGAGCAATGTATGGTTACTACCGAATGATTAATTTAAATTCAGCTAAAAAATTTAATGTAATTATTCCTACTTTTAAATTAAGTGCACCTTTTGCACTGAATTAAAATAAGTTAAAAATTAGTTGTAATTTCACGCACCAATATATAAAACAATGAGTACAGGTTTTTTTAAAGTTCCCAAAGCAAAAAATGAAATTGTAAAGTCTTACAAGCCAGGATCACCTGAAAGAAAAGAGGTAACTGAAGCTTATAATAAAATGATAAATAATTTTACGGAAATTCCGATGTTTATAAACGGAAATGATGTAAAGTCAGGAAAAAAAAATTCAATAAGCCCTCCTCATGATCATCAAAAAGTTGTTGGTGAATATTATATAGCAGAGCCAAATCACATTGATGAGGCTATACAAACTGCATTAAATGCCAAGAACAAATGGGAAAATATGTCCTGGGAAAATAGGTCTGCAATATTTTTAAAAGCAGCTGAATTAATTGCAGGGCCATACAGGTCTAAAATTAATGCAGCAACAATGATAGCACAATCAAAAACTGTACATCAAGCAGAAATTGATGCTGCATG
>Ga0115013_10002314_pt1 | contig 10648 bp, 7 predicted proteins | sample SouAtlMetagenome_2_FD_88686 | JGI IMG/M metagenome (GOLD analysis project Ga0115013, IMG submission 88686) | Marine eukaryotic phytoplankton communities from Atlantic Ocean - South Atlantic ANT15 Metagenome | ecosystem: Environmental > Aquatic > Marine > Oceanic | place: South Atlantic Ocean...
AGTTTCTGGATTTTAGGCTCCTATCGAAGCTCCTATGGACGAAAGTGATGCACCATGATATCAATGAGTAATACGATAGAGTTGGGTGTGTACAGCTTGAATTGATACACTACAAAAGATACAAACTCACGGCAGGACTTACTCGTTGGAAGGCACAGAGGTGCCGTCGATTTTATAGGGCCCGTAACAGTAAAGATATCCGCCATCATCACTATCGGAGGGTTTGCGCAATCGCTGTCCCGCCACTTTCATCAGCCCCAAGGTCGCCTCCCATGGTGAAATATGAATCATATTGATCGAAAGGATGAGATCGAAATTATCTTCCGCCGGCAAAGCGTCCTTGGAGGATTCCTCCTGGTTGATTCCGGAGGCTCCAAGTGTAAGAATTTTAGGAGCCGCTACAACCGCACCAAGGTTTTGCTCTTTTGTCCTCGCCAGGATTGAAAGCAGGGAGTCTTGGCTTGGATCGGATGCGTACCACACAAAAGGTGACTCTGTGCGATCTGCTGTAAATTTCTCCAACAATTTTGTTGCAAAATATTCGGTGTGCACCCCCGCCCCAGCCGCAGTCTCCATGATCGTCAAACGCCGACTCGGATTTTGTTCAAGGCGAGGAAATACCTTGGTGGACAAAACTTCCCATATCGGACCTTTGTTGCGTTCTGCCGATGGTGATTCGAGGCGTCTCGTATTTACCGAAAATGTTGTGTTGGAATCTTGTGGTTCGGGTTGCGACGAGGAGTTTGCGGAAAAAAATGCCATGGTTCCGGCAGTCTTTGGGACGAAAGGCCGTTGTACATAGGCCTTCGCTGTCAATGGAATCGATGCTGCAAACGTTGCTGCAAACAGGACGATCGGAATTCGACGGAACGGAGATCGTTTTATGGAGCTTGTTTGTGCTAACGATAAAATCATTCGACGCTAAGTATTTGAACTTCTTCTTTTTGCCTAGAGTTTGAACATTGGCAAAGAAGAAGATGACAAGAAAGAGAGATTCTAAAATCTTTCCTTCGGCAGCGGTCATACGATGGGAATGTATGATCACGTCTGTACTTCGCCCGAGCTTCTTCATAGAATTACCATCTGTTTTCGGTACTGCCCCATCGCGGCTGCAGAGCGTGTACTAAATGAAGGATACCAGTCAATTCGTAGGCTTTGTGGAAGCCAGAACAGAATTTTGACACCGCCGCTCATCGGAAAACTACCATCAGGTGAAAGAGAGGTAATCATCGATTCCTATCGTCAGTGGATGATCCTCTACCCATATTCTTAAAAATAACACGGAACGACTTCTCTGAAATAGACACCCACAGATCGGAACAGAGCTCTCCCTATCTCTCAATATCAAATGCATACATTCGGAGGAAATAGTACCATTCCTTGTTACTAACAAAGCTATAGTTATTCCATAGAATACCTACGAGGAGGGAAATTCGTAACATGAATTACCACCGACCTATCAATAGAGGTGATGTGGTTCCTAACAATGAAATCGGCGGCAACGATGGCGAACTCGGTAGCTTCAATATCGCTCCAGAATCCAGAGGAATCGCTGGGTCTGTTCGTCTTCCAATTTCGCCACAAGCCAGCATTGGATCAATTCGTAGTTCCATTCGAAGTTCCATTCGACCAGGTGGGTTTGACGAGGAGGAACGTCTTCGACAGGAAGAGCAACGCCGCCACATACGAAGAATGCGGTTGATCATTCGTCCCGCTGTGATCCTTGTTCTGGGGTTCTTTGTTTTTCGAAATGCCAACAAGAACAGGCACTTTCGAAACGCGTGGGGTGACCAAAGCGAACGATTCTTCAACGGTTTGCGGATGCGACAGCAAACCTCATCGAACCAGGAGCACTATGGCACCGCTGCGATTTCTTCCAACACCATAATGGAAATGGAATTCACCACCGAACACAATCCAAAACAAGCTAATAATGCAGAGCAAACACACGATCTTAGGCGCAATCACAACCGCAACAATTACGCTAGTGCAGCCATGTTTCCTTTGTTTCGTGGCAACCCGACCGCTAGCATGTACAATATTGTAACAGATATCAACGACGATGATAGCAACGAAGAATATCCGAACCAGGGCGACCTCACTGAGACACAGAACCCCGGGACTAGTAGAGATAGCGAACAAAAGGGATTTGTTATTGACAACGACAATAATGAAGACAACAACGACGACCCTGCTTCTTCCTATGGTTGGGTTCCAGAATTATTTCCCGATCCGTTGATCGATCCAGTCCGGTGTGGCATCGCATACCTCTCCAAAGAACCAATACAAGGCAACGTCGCCGAAGAAGAGCGAAGGGAAGGGCTTGTGGTTCCAGAGCCAAATATTACCGAAGGGACTAGTCAAAACTTGCGATTGTGTGATCCAGACTGGGTTTTGGGCGGGGCCTATCTCGAACAGATTGCCCGAAAGATGGAGGATTTTTCCAACCGATTTATAGGTAATGATCTAGCTCCAGATATAAGAGAGGATACCCAACAAGAAGAGCAAGATCAAAAAAGCGAGGGGCTTGATCTAGCAGTGGCAACAGTGCGGAAGGTATGTGACGAAAATAATTTCCTGCTTTCTGTGGTGCTTCAGATGATCAATCCATTTCCTCGATCTTACTATAGCTACTTTTCAATTTGCCGCTTTCGTTTTATAAAATGCGTCTCATAGATGAATATCCACGCTGTACTGAGAGAAGAGGAAATGCTTTACGCGTACGGAGACGAGGATGATATGGTGAATGATGCTGCGCAGATTTTTGCGAGGGCCCTGCACAGGCAATGGTGGGAAAATCGCAGCAACTATGTTAATGGTGACAATTCGCTAGACGGAGCACACCGCAGAATTGAATCAACGGAAGCTTTCCGCACTGGGGGTTGGCTGTCCCACACTGTCAACAAGAATAATCGTAAGGACTTTGGCGTTCTTATCTTTTTGTCCATTCAGGACCGTGTTTGCTTCATATCAACTGGGAACGCCATCTCAACAGTCTTACCGTGGTGGCGTCTGGAGCATATTGTTTCCAGCATGAAGCCTGACCTCCGCCACCGGGATTATGGGCAGGCTATTTTAACGGCAATCGATGACCTATCCGAAATGCTCGAGGCCGGCCCACCGACAGCTCAGGATCGGATGCATGACTTTTTGGCTCGATTCGGGGTAGTCATCGCCTTTGCAATCTTCACGTTCTTGTTTGGAGCTTGGGGGGAATGCCGCGATCGGCGAAGGCGATGGCTGTATGCGGAAGAAAGGAGCAAACTGAATTCGGTCGAACGAGAAAAAGCCCGTCTTAGACAAAAGAAATTTGAATCCAAGTCCTGCCCGATTTGTCTCGAACCCTTTGACGGAACCGAGGATGATAACACCAAGATCGCGGCCTCTGATAGCTGCTGCACCAATGTGACGAGCAAGCAGGGCATGGCTCGTATTGATAGCTATGGAATCCCCTTATATGGGGCAGATAACAAAAAGATCAAGTTCTTACGTTGTGGACACATCTTCTGTGAGTCATGCTGGAGAGCCTGGGTTCATTCAGGCCATGGTAACCCCTGTTTCTGCCCGGTCTGTCGGCAAGACGTTGGAAAACCTTCGTCGAAAAGTCGCCGACGAAAGGAACAGCGGCGAGCTGCCCGAAGAGCCCGACAGGCGGCAGCCGCTGCTACCAGTGGTGTCGTTGTCACGATGGGACCATCGGCAAACACAGCTAATGCTTCGACAGGGTTGGAAGATGCAGCATTAAGAACAGATCAGGGCTTTGGAGATTATTCATTTCCATCTTACGGTTCACTGGCCAATTCAGACGTCGATACGAGACTAGAATCTGCCAACCATCTTTCACTAGATGAAGGAACTCGAACTCATAATCGTAGCGAAGCACACGCGGACTTGTTGACCATGGGTGTGAACCTGTGGGCTTCGACTTTTGGACCGAGAAGGAGCAGCCGTGGTATGAATATGGATAGAAGCCGACGGCATTCGCTTGATCCTTCCGAAAGCGCCGACGAAGCCTCGTCATCGTCAGGGATAGACTGATTAAGCCAGTGTCTTTCCATGCCGAAATGTGAATGTGCGAAGCTAATCCAACATTCCATGAGATCTTGTATCCAATCCAGTCATGCCATAGTTCTTAGTATAGATCCGCTACAAGTGGTCCCAAAGCAAATAGAATTTGCCGTTTTGTGTTGAATGACAAGCATGTCGTATTCTATGCATTTCCAAATGGCAAAGAAGTGCGGGCACAGACCATCTTGTTTAGCAAGAGCTTTTCTTTACATGACGTCAATAGGTACGACGTGGAGAAAGAAAGAAACTGCGACCGTTGGACTAGAAAGACAGGAATCGTATCAACGGAATAAAAATCTGAAAGTAATATGACATCTCAGGGTGCAAGTCATAGAGTAAGGATTCAACTACCAAGATGGTAATACTTTTGATACTTTTATTAAGATTGCATATTCTATAGATTACTTTATCAACAATTCCTTGAGCAGTTGTGTATACTCTTTTTAGCTCGGTCTTCATCGCCCAATATCTGGCAACATTAGCGTGAAAAATCTCTAATTTCGATAATCTTTGACTTTCTGAAATTTTCTAAACTTATTTTTCTTTCAGATGGATTGTTGATCGATTCATTCGATCAATTTTACGGACTCAAAATTCCGAGTTGACACCAAATCTTCGTCGCGTCAACCGAACTACACCGCCGTATGTTCTGTTCGGCATTTTCTAAAGGAATCAATTAACACTTGACTCAACGCATTTGGAATAAGTTTAACTGATACTGTCATTGTCATTACTAATACTGTTAGAATCAAACTATGTTCGGAACACCTGCAAAGATTTTCTTGGGAGCACTCCTGGCTGCATCCAATACTGCCGCCTTGCATTATGAAAAACCTCCTTGTGGTTCCGACGAAAAGGCTGTCCAAATAATGGGAGTTGTACGTAACTATTGTTTGCATTGGCTTCGAAGGACAGGCAAACAATTCTAGTCGCAGCAAAGTGCTAATCTCTTTTTTCGTCCTTTGAATAAATTCTTTGTAATAGGACGGGGTCTTTTGCTCCCCCGAGTGTAGCCCGGACTGTCCTACCGATGCTCCTGATGGCGTGAATGCGGTGCGTATGATAAGTTTATCGAGTTGCGGGGTGGCGAAAACAGAAGATTAGAATTTGTGACGCGGGTTTAATTTTGTCTATTCTCATTACTATTGTGTTATTCATCGCTTTCTTTGCGTCTATGGTATTTTGTGTTGCAGGCTCCAACCTGCGCGTTGCAATCCCCCGACGGTCACAAGTATTGCGCCATCCTGTGCAAGCCCTCGGCCCTTGGAGGTGGAAGTGGGGAATGCGGCTCTGAGATGGACTGTGCACCCATTCCTAACTCTGGCGGTTTTGGGATCTGCGTCTATCCGACGTCGTACGGATTGAGGGCTGCGCAGAGTCAAATGTCCTTTGGAATTACCGAGTAGAGTATCGCTCGAGGACGTGGTATCCATACTGATGGAATGGTTCTGATTGTCTGATAATCATATGATGGGCATGGACGTTGCAGTGACTTGGTTATGAACGACATCTCGAATTCAGCACGTCCCATTTGGGCTTGGTCTCTCGGTTGGAGATTGAACGAGTTGCCTAGCAATGCTGCATGGTGATCAAAGGGAGGGAGGTTCCGACTCTGAGATTATAGATCCTAAATAGTAATATAAAGATTCAAAAAAATTCGTGTTGTATTATCATACAAAACTGCTTAAGTGTTATTCAAATCATCTTCTAACGAAACTGGAGATGATCAATATATCGCTCAATAAAGAGAGTTTGCGAAGCATTACTACTCCCAAAGACCTACTTCAATTTTAGGTCCCGCAAATCAATCCATATATCTCCCAAAATTCGCTGCCATACATGCAACTACCTCAGAAAGATTGTCTCTATTCTGAACAAAACAGGCATGCAACGGCCAAGCTTGAAACGTTTCCACTAAATATTGTTCTTTCCTAATCGTTTTCCCCTTTCTATACTCAAATCAGCCCGTTAACCAAAGTTCTGAAAACAATGGCAACAAAACGGCAAGCCATGCATCCGTCTCCACCAATGGTAACTTTGGATGTTTGAGAGTCTCTCAATGGAGCTCCAATCAACAATCCTCGAACGAGACACCTAGATTCGATTTTTGAGGCGTCCATGCCATTGATGGGTACTAAAATTTAGCATCTGGGTTTGATTAGCAATCGCGAATACATGCAACATTGTATTCCAAGTAGATGAGAAATCAAGACCACTTGCAACTGGACCATGGCGAATGGATACCAAAATCTTCTACTTGTATTAAGGTTTCCCAGAAGAACAGGGACTGTTTTCGCTTTTCGAGAAAACCTAACAAGTTCCACCCAGTACCGTAATGATGCAGGAAAAGCCCGTAAAAATTCTTGATTCTTGGTTGAATGGGGATAATTATGGGATAAGAAATATTATTCTAGTACGTGAGGAAAATAAGTACTTAAGGAAACCTCGCTGTCAAGATTAAACATCTTCTTTGATATGGACGCGAGTAATTTCGAGCGGGATAGAACAAATGATAAAAAAGAAACATCTGCTTCAGGATTAGACACAAAGGAATAGAGCAATAATTATGTGTATCGATATAGACACTAGACAACCGCTGACCAAGATCAAGTCCTTTTGGGCATAGTTCGAGAGCGGCTTCGGGAATACCTCGTCGCGGTAGCGGTTCGATCGCTCATCCCGAATCCTTCCGCTCAAGAAAATATATTATCTACATATCGAAAGACGTGGTGTGGTCAGTTGCTTTGCAGAGAAATATTTGCAACTGGAATATACGCATAATTTGCAAATCTTATAATTTGTAAGACAAGGTCTACCTCCTTTTCTCTCCTAAAAGTATTCGATTCTCACCTCCATTTCACCATGCTCAATTTTTTCGTTGGTGTGGTAGCCCTTTCCCTCTTGATCGATGCGAATGCGTCCTGTCCCAATCTAGATGATGTTGCGAACGGAAGTTTTGTGACTGATCGTTTTGTCGCTACTTCCGTAGAGACGTATGCGGACCTAGCTGTTGCGTTATCGTGTCTCTACGATGATGTTGCGAACGGACAGGATACAGGCGCAGAACTGTTGTACACACAGGACGAAGACTTTACACGTTTCATTCCCAACACCGAAAGTGATTTCGCAACAGCGAATGGCAAATGCTCCCTCTTTACCACCGAGGGAGTAGATGTGGGATACCAGGCTGTGCTTCCAAGCGTGACTCCGGAGGGATTGCAGCAACTTAAAGACAAGATGAGTTTTCCAGATCCTAACCCTTCAGAAGACTTTACCTTTCCGGAGATTGCTTTGTCGGTTCCAACAAGTGGTGGTGACGTCTGTGCCGAGGGTATAGTCAATATCGGAGGGGCAGAATATCACACTTCAATCGCCACTGACGCAGAGAAGAGCATTCCCAGTCTGAACTATAACGAGTTCCGGCTCTTTGCTGAAAGCGACGAAATCAAGCAGGCATTGGTTACGTTCAACTTCAAGGTTACTTTTACTGACCCGAATAATCCTGAGAGACACTGCATCGTCGAGCCCTTTCCATCTGCCTCATCCGATTATCTTGAAGAAAATGAAGAGGGCATCCAATGTGATCAGACCACGAACGAGTTTTGTGAGAAAACCAATGGCGATCTTGCGTATTTGTTCGAAGAATACGAAAAGTTTGTGAATCGCCGTTTTAAATCCGTGATTACAACTTTTGGTCATTGGCTCAACGATCTTCCATGGTGGCTAAGATGGAAGAAATCCAACACCGCCTTCAGGGTCCCTACTTCTCTATCCATCTTTCCTGCCGGAGATCGTGTCTGCTGGGAAGAGAATCCAGATGGGGACACATTCAAAGTGACCGTCGATCATTATGCCAATACTGATTTGGGAGGTCTATTCGGGTCGTTGACTGAATCTGATTTGTTAGGGGGCCTCGTGGACTTTAACCAGCAAACAATTGAAACCTTCTACCTGGAATGCGAACAGATGGTGAATTACATTAGCGGTGTTCCCTAGGTTTGCCCTGGCAAGATGAGGAGTCAAAAAAGTGAAACGGAAAATGTTGAAATCCATACCAGCACAGATTATATCGATGTCTTTCCCCCTTAGTACATATCGCCTGTGATAACAAACAGAGTATTATATTAACAACGAGTCTGCATAATACATAATAGTTTAATTTCTAGCTAGCTGTAGCTAATCATAGTCCCAAAACCCACTCCCACAATTTAAACAAAAAATCATAACGTTCAAACAAAAACAGATAGATAGATAGAAGACATGCAACTTAAACTTGATCCACCTTGTTTGTCTTCGTTGACATTGGAATGTCTTCTCAAAAATAGATTTTTCTTTCCACGATTGAAGCGGGAATGAAACACGGAAGCAAAATACAAACAGCGACGTGATTTTCGATATCTTTTTACGGAAAGAAGACTAAAATGGTTTCTCGGAAAAGTGACACAGAATCTCACAAGTAAGCTAATATACCATAACAAACAAACAACGATACAATCAAACAACAAACAAACAACGAAGGACCACCAAACTTTAAAATGGGATCAATCAAAATTAAACTCGTGAAAGCCAATCATCTCGCAGATAAGGTACGAAACTGATGATGATGGGGGTGCCATTTTGTACCCGATGACGATCGATTATCGATGTCTCTGGTTGTTGCTTTTCGCGCAACGAGTTTTCAACGAGAAACTCACCGACGACTCTCCTTCTTTGATATTTCTATATGCTCTACGACTCGATTTCTCCTGCTTGCAAATGTACTCAGGATGTGCTTGGAAAGACAGATCCATACGTTGTACTCGCATTAGAACAGGACAATGTTTTTCGCGACAAGGATTACGGATACCAAAAATCCTCTGTCAAGCAGGGCGATTTGAACCCTGTTTGGAATGAAGACTTCGTGTTCAGCAACATTCCTACCCTAGACAATATGGTCCTCACACTAAAGGTCATGGACAGTGACGTTGGCTCTCGGGATGACAAATGTGGAAAGTGCAAAATCAAACTCGAAAAAGAGGGCATTACATCTACTCCCAAACGTATTGTCAAGACAATTGATCGCAACCTCATTGCTGCTAATGGAACAATCACCGTGGATATTTCATACCATCCGTAAAGGAGATCCCCTCACGAAAACTTTAGCATGTTCTACTCATAATCCAAAAACACTGGCACTAATCTCCCTGGAGGCGTGATAGTAGATATGAAATCAGATTTGAATGTTTCTATTGATATTTTAGAAAGGATTTATTAAGGACAAAATAAATATAAACGTAATGGAAAAAGCAAAACTTCTTTCAGTTTTTCTGGTCACACTTTTCATCCGAGTCTTTTTTAATAAATTTCACAGTCCCAGAGGAACCGTCTACCTCAATGAAATCACCATCTTGTATTAATTTAGTGGCATTAGAAATACCACTGATACACGGTATTCCATATTCTCGGGCAATTATCGCACCATGTTGGAGGGGCCCTCCCACTTCCATCACTACTGCTGATGCATTGATGAAAATTGGTGTCCAAGAGGGCTCAGTGAATCGGGCAACTAGGACCTCTCCGCTCTCAAGAGGTTTTTCATATGGTTCCATTAGAACCTTGGCTCTACCCTGGATTTTTCCTGGCGCAATTGGATCACCCAGAATCACATTGTCATCATCTTGTTCGTCTTTATTATTTCGTTTTTGAGTTCCTCGAATGATCTTTCCTCGGCTATCAATCAGGAGAGGCCAGTTGGAAATATGTTCCACAAGTTTTGTTTGATGAGTGTTGGATCGGATCCATGGCCTCAAGTCTTTTGTGACAGTGTTATCATCAATACTTTCTCCCTGAGCGAGGGCCACCTGATCAATGGTTAGATCAAAAATCTGTTCTCTTGAATCCATCCGGCCTTCCCGAACAAATTCTTCGCCAATGGTTAAAGCATGTTTTCGAAACATAGCATTCATGACTACCACTAAACAAAGACATATGAATACGCAACAAAAGGAGGTTAAAGCGAAAATTGGATAACACAAACTGAATAGTCACGTGTACAAGAACTCAATTCGTACTTACACATATATTTGGGATGTTCTCGATAACCCAGACGATTCTGAATGATATCATCGTGGTATTTGAAATCGTTTTCTTTACCCAAAGTCTTCGCAATTGCCAAAAGTTTTTCATGGGCTTGCATCCGTCGTTCCTGGACGCGATAAATTGCATTATTTTCTGGGTCAATTTGTTTAAGCTTCTGGAAAAATACCCCCGGTTCTTCGCTTGTCCGGGGCGATGCAATGTCGATTTCTTTCATTCCTCGACAACCATAACGAAGCATAAAATTGTTGTAGAGGTCCATGAATTCTGATGAATAGTTTCCGTTGGCAAGTTTTTGACAAAATTCATCCGCCGATTGTGTGCTAAGGATCTCGGGTCTTCCTGCCAGTTGAACCATGGCGTGCCCCATTTCCGAGGTTGGGTTTCCCTTTAGATCCATGCACAAAGATACCAACAGGTCATCAATGTTGGACTTGCTGTGATCCTCGTTTAAGGAACTCTTTGACTTGGTACTTTCGAACATTTTTTCCAATCGATATTTCGA
>Ga0115013_10002316_pt1 | contig 10645 bp, 6 predicted proteins | sample SouAtlMetagenome_2_FD_88686 | JGI IMG/M metagenome (GOLD analysis project Ga0115013, IMG submission 88686) | Marine eukaryotic phytoplankton communities from Atlantic Ocean - South Atlantic ANT15 Metagenome | ecosystem: Environmental > Aquatic > Marine > Oceanic | place: South Atlantic Ocean...
GAATTTTTCTTCATCTTTTTTTGACTCTACTTTCTTTACAATCATATTGATAAAATATTTTTAATTATGTTAATATCAAAAATTTAGTACATATTTTTGTTTTATATACTAACCTAATTTGAGGTAATGAACTACGATCCAAATCTAACCATTCTTCTTGGCATTTTAGTAAATGGCATGATAACAGTTTTTTCTGTCTTATTTCTTGTTTTTATTTTATCTAAAATTTTTATTTCTATCGTCTCTAAGCTTAAGATAGAAGACAAAGGTGATGATGTGGAAAAAGTAATAAGAGATAAAGTTTCTGACTTATCAAAAGGGAAAGGGACTCTGATTAAGTATACTAAAATAAGCTGATGCCTAGAGATATTCAACTTTGCTTAGTCTATAGGGATATGTGGCAGTCTTCTGGCAAGTACATGCCTAATGCTAGTCAATTAGTTAAGGTTGCAGACCCAATTATAAAAATGAAGTGCTGGGATAGGATTGAAACCAATGGTGGAGGGTTTGAACAAATACAATTATTAGCAGGCGAAAATCCAAATGAGGTCGTTAGGAAGTGGACCAAACCTTTTAATGAAGTTGGGATTAAAACTCAAATGCTTGAAAGAGGATTAAATGCCTTGAGTATGTCTCCTGTATCTAAAGATGTGAGAAGATTAATGTTTGATGTAAAGTCCAAGCAAGGAACAAATATATCTAGATCTTTCGATGGGTTAAATGATTCTAGAAACTTGGAGTTATCAATTAAATATGCTAACGCTTCTGGTATGATCTCTCAGTCATGCTTATGTATTACTCACTCTGAAATTCATAGTGTAGAATATTATATAGGTTTAGCAAAGAAGTTAATTAAACTTGGAACACAGGAAATTGCTATAAAAGATATGGCGGGCATTGGTCGACCATCTTCTTTAGGTAAAATTGTAAAGGGTATAAAGAATTTTAGTCCAAGTACAATCGTACAATATCATGGCCATTCCGGACCAGGCTTCTCAGTGGCCTCATCTTTGGAGGTAGCCAGGGCAGGTGCTGATATTATAGATGTTTCAATGGAGCCACTATCTTGGGGCACTACTCATGCTGATCTATTAACTATCCACGAACTTTTAAGGGATGATGGTTTTAAAGTAAAGGATTATGACAAAAAAGCATACATGGAGGTTAAACAACTCACACAGGAATTTATAGATGAGTCTTTAGGTTATTACATAAACCAAAAAAATAGATTAATGAACTCTCTTCTTATTAGTTCTGGATTGCCTGGGGGTATGATGGGAAGTCTTATGAGTGATCTTGAGAAAAGCCATATAAGTATAAATAAGTGGCTTAAAAAGAATAATTCTGATGAAATAAAAATTGATTTACTTTTCTCAATGCTTTCAGATGAAGTAAATGAAATTTGGCCTTTGATGGGATATCCCCCTCTTGTAACTCCTTATAGCCAATATGTAAAAAATGTTGCTTTAGTAAATGTTTTAAATAAGATTAAAGGTAAGCCAAGGTGGAGCCTAATTGATGATAATACCTGGGATATGTTACTTGGTAAGTCAGGTAAATTACCGGGTTCTCTGGGTAAAGAAATTATAGAGCTAGCTTCTGATTTAAAGAAAGATTTTTACAGTGATAACCCACAGAATCTTGTTGAGGAGTCTCTAGATAATAATAGAAAAGAAATGAAAGAAAGAGGTTGGAAAACAGGTTTAGATGATGAGGAACTTTTAGAATATTCACTACACAAGACTCAATATATTGATTACAAGTCAGGAAAAGCAAAGAAAAGTTTTACAGGAGATTTAAATAAAAGAAAAAATGACTCGAATAAAACAGAGGAACCATCTAAAAATCAATATGAAATAATTGAAGTTGGAACTGAAAAATATAAAGTCGAGTATTCTTTATCAGATGAATCTTTTTCTGAGGATATAAAGAGTATAGATGGAAACCCAGTGTATTCTCCTATAGAGGGAAAATTCGTCCTCACAAAAGGCTCAAATGACAGACCTGTAAAAGTGAATGATGTAGTTAATAAAGGTGATGTTTTATGTTATATTGAGTCAATGAAAGTGATGAATGCTATTAAATCTGAGTTTTCTGGTAAGATTCTTAAAATATGTTTTAGAGATGGAGAAGATGTGTATGATGACGATGTTTTATTTATAATAAAAAAATAAATTATGGATTTTTTTCAAAATATTTTAGAAATGACCGGTTTTAATAACCTTTTTACTAACCCCGGATATATTATTATGTTGGTAATAGGATGTTTGCTTTTATTCCTTGGAATTTCAAAAAAATACGAACCACTTTTACTAGTGCCTATAGGTTTTGGTGTTATAATAGCTAACATACCAAACTCCAACCTAGGTGTTGTTCAAGTTGACCCATCTTATAGCCTGATTCAAATTGCAAATGAACATGGAATCATTAATCTCCTTTATTACTCACTTATAAAGACTGGGTTTTTACCTCCTTTAATCTTTATGGGAATAGGTGCTCTTACTGATTTTGGTCCGATGTTAAAAAATTTACGATTAGTTTTTTTTGGAGCTGCTGCTCAAATAGGTATTTTTTCTGTACTAATATTAGCAAGTTTATTTGGCTTCTCAAATAATGAGGCTGCAGCTTTAGCTATAATTGGAGGTGCAGATGGGCCAACTGCAATCTACACATCAATAATATTGGCTCCACACCTTTTAGGACCAATTGCTATTGCGGCGTATTCATATATGGCTTTGGTACCGGTCATTATTCCATCTGTTGTAAAAGTTTTAGTTTCAAAAAAAGAGTTATTAATTAATATGAAGAAGCAAGATGATGAATTTTCTGATAATAACGAGATTAAAAATTTAGGTGCAATTAAAATTATTTTTCCTATTCTAGTTACTTTGATTGTTTCTCTGATAGTTCCATCTTCAACTACACTGATTGGGTTTCTTATGTTTGGAAACTTATTAAAAGAAATAGGTTCGTCAACTATAAGACTTTCAAAATCAATTTCCGATAATATATTAAATTCTAGCACACTCTTCTTAGGTTTAACAATTGGAGCTACCATGACTCCAAAGGCATTTCTAAATATTGAGACAATTGCAATAATTTTTGGTGGTCTTTTTGCATTTATAATTTCTATAGCAGGTGGTATAATTGCAGTAAAAATTTATAATTTATTTAGTAAGAAAAAAATAAATCCATTAATTGGCGCAACGGGTCTTAGTGCTGTACCAATGGCTAGCAGAGTCGCTAATGAGATTGCACTAAAAAATGATCCATCAAATCACCTTATGAATTATGCTATGGCTAGTAATATTTCTGGTGTTATAGGTTCAGCAGTTGCTGCAGGAGTTCTTATATCCTATTTTAGTTAAAATCTAATTTGGTTTTAAGTTCGGATATGTTATGAGATATTATTATTTCAGAGAATATATCTGTATGAAGAAAATTATTCTTTTTCATGACATCAAATTGCTTTAAAAGGTTGTCATAGAAGCCATCTATATTCAAAAGAAATATTTTTTTATCTGTTATTTTTAAGCCTTTCCAGGTAACTATTTCTGCGAGTTCTTCAAGAGTCCCTATGCCACCAGGTAGAACTATAAAAAAGTCAGCTAAATCATACATCATTTTTTTTCTTTGATGCATAGAACTAACTACATGCATTTCACTAACACCCTCAAATATTATCTCCTTTTTTTTAAGGACTTTAGGAATAACTCCGATGACATCTCCATTGTTTTTAATTAGGTTTTTAGCTAGTGACCCCATTAGACCAATTTTTGCTCCTCCATAAACCAATTTTATTTTTTTTTCATTTAATAATTCAGCTAATTTATTAACCTCTTTTTCAATTAAACTATTATTTTTTGGTTTACTAGACCCACAAAAAACTGCCACGGTCTTTTTCATATAATTAAATTAATTTAAATTCTTAATAACAATATTTAATTTTAATTGAATTTTCTTAATAATGAAATTTAATCCTTGTTAGTTTATGATAGATTGTAAAAGTATATTTGTTAAACAATGGAAAACGATTCTCTAAAAAAAATAATTTCTCATTGCAAAGCCTTTGGATTTGTCTTTCAATCTAGTGAGATATATGATGGACTGAGTGCTGTTTATGATTATGGGCCTTTAGGGAGTGAACTTAAGAATAATTTAAAGTCGTATTGGTGGAAGGCTATGGTCCATTTAGAACAAAATATTGTGGGGTTAGATTCTGCAATATTTATGGATCCTAAAACCTGGGAAGCCTCTGGTCATGTAGATGCTTTTAATGATCCGCTCATAGACAATAAAGATTCCAAAAAAAGATATAGGGCAGATGTTTTGGTTGAAGAATATCTTCTTAAGATAGAATCAAAGATTAATAAAGAGATTTCAAAAGGGAAAAAAAGATTTGGTGACAGCTTTGATGAGAATGAATTTAAATCAACAAATCCAAGAGTACTTAAATATTCAAAAAAACATCAAGAAATATCTATTAGGCTTGGTGAGATGTTGTCTTCAAGTGACCTGAAAGGACTTGCAGAATTAATAAAAGAATTAGAAATTAATGATCCTGTTTCTGGAACATCTAATTGGACAGATGTTAAACAATTTAACCTTATGTTTTCAACTGAAGTAGGATCAAATACTGAAAACACAAAAAAACTCTACCTTAGACCTGAGACGGCTCAAGGAATATTTGTTAATTTTTTAAATGTAATTAATTCAACTAGATCAAAAATTCCTTTTGGAATAGCTCAAATTGGAAAGGCATTTAGAAATGAAATTATTGCAAGGCAATTTATTTTTAGAATGAGAGAGTTTGAACAGATGGAGATGCAGTTTTTTGTTCAACCAGGAACGGAATTGGAATGGTATGATAAGTGGAAAGAGCGAAGGTTAAAATGGCATAAGTCATTAGGACTAGGAAATGATCTATATCGTTTTCATGATCACAAGAATCTAGCACACTATGCTAATGCTGCCTGTGATATAGAATTTAAATTTCCAATGGGTTTTAAAGAATTAGAAGGGATTCATTCTAGAACAAATTTTGATCTAATAAAACACCAAGAAAAGTCAAAAAAGAAAATATTATATTTTGATCAGAAGTCTGGAGAAAGTTATGTTCCTTATGTTGTTGAGACTTCAATTGGCCTTGATCGTTTATTTTTATCAGTTTTAGCAACTAGCTACAAAGAGGAAGCTCTTGCGGATGGATCAAATAGAACATTTTTAAAAATACCTTTTGAAATTGCTCCTGTAAAATGTGCTGTTTTACCATTAAATGCTAAAGATGGATTACCAGAAAAGGCAAAAGATATATTTGATATTATAAGGTTTAAGTTTAATTGTCAGTTAGACATTAAAGATTCAATTGGAAAAAGATACAGAAGGCAAGATGCTATTGGTACTCCACTATGTGTCACTGTGGACTACGGTTCTTTAAAAGATAACTCAGTTACAGTCAGAAATAGAGATGATATGAGTCAAGAGAGGGTTAGTATTGATAATATAATTTCTTTCATTGATGATAGAACTTCAATTATTAATTTATTAAAGAATTTTTCATGATCGATAAGCTATCGATATTTATTCTAGAGAAAAGAAAACTTTTCGTTTCTATAATATTAGTTATCACGGTCTTCATGGCCTATATGAGTCAGTTTGTCCAACTAAATTATGATTTTTCTCAAACGGTTCCTGACTCAGATCCTGACATGGAATATTATAATGGGTTTAAGAATACATTTGGTGAAGATGGCAATGTTTTTGCTGTTGGATTAAAAGACTCATCAATTTTTAAATTAGAAAATTTTAAAGTTTATCAAAAATTAATTCAAGAAGTTAAAGATATTAATGGGGTAAAGGGGGCTCTAGGATTATCTACTTTACAGATTTTAAAAAAGAATACTAAGGACAAAAACTTTCAATTTGTGCCAATATTTAATAATTCTTTAGACTCTCAGAATGAATTGGATAGTCTTATCGAATTTACTTTAAAACAAAAATTTTATAAAGGCAAAATATTTAATGATGAGGGGGCAATCACTCTACTAATCACTATTGATAAAAAAATTCTTAATTCTGATAGGAGAGATGCATTGATGGAAAACCTTGTTAATAGGGGCAATGAATTTCAAGAGAATACTAACATAAAATTACATTATGCGGGACTGCCATATTCAAGATATACAATTGCAAATAACGTTAAGGATGAGTTGTCTCTTTTGCTTATTGCATCTCTGGCAGTTACTGCTCTAATCTTATTTATATTCTTTAGATCAATAGATGCAGTTTTAATACCGGTATTTATAATTGGGATAGTTGTCGTATGGATATTTGGGTCTTTAGCTTTATTTGGTTACAAGATAACTTTACTTTCAGGCCTTCTTCCTCCATTAATTGTTGTTATTGGAATTCCGAATTGTGTATATATGCTCAATTATTATCATTACTCTTTTGAAAATTTTAAAGATAAAAGTGATGCTTTTAAAAATGTTATCAAGACAATTGGATTGATTACTCTCATAACCAACCTAACAACTGCAGTAGGGTTCTTAGTTTTGTCAACTACTGATATAAAAATCTTAACAGAGTTTGGTATAATTGCTGGCATTAATGTTGTTGCTACTTTTTTTGTTAGTATATTTTTACTTCCAACAGCCTATATATTTCTTCCTCCTCCTAATAAAAGCCAGACAGATTATCTGAATTATAACTTTATTAATAAGCTTATTTCATCTTTTATTTATATTTCATTTAACCATAAAAAAATAGTTTTTTTAATCTTCACATCTATTTTTATTATATCTATTTACGGTATTACCAAGGTAAAGTCTATTTCTTATATTGTTGACGATGTCCCAGCAGAAAGTTCTCTTATGAAAGATTTAAAATTTTTCGAAAAGAATTTTTCTGGAGTTATGCCATTGGAGATAGTTGTAGATACAAAAATGAAAAGGGGAGTTCAAAACTTAAATACTCTTAAAAAAGTTGATAGATTAGAAAACTTCCTTTCTGATAAAAGCTATGTTTCATCACCTATATCTATAGTAAGTTTTGTGAAAGCCTCAAGGCAAGCATATTATAATAATAATCCTTACTATTATTCAATGCCTAATAATAGAGATAAGAATTTTATTTTAAGATATATAGCGGATGGTTATCAAAATAACATTTCGGATGAAGATAATATATCTAAATCTTTTGTGGATTCAACCGGTCAAAAAATTAGAATTTCTCTTAACATCTCTGATTTAGGTTCATATAAATTAGATTCCATTGTTAGTAATATAATTAAACCTAAAATTGATGAGATTTTTTCTAAATCAAAGTCTGAAGTTGTGCTTACTGGTACAACTCTAACATTTATAAAAGGTATCAACTTTTTAATTGAAAACTTATTACAGTCAATGTTATTAGCATTTTTTATTATTAGCCTGATTATGTCTGCATTATTTAGAAATTTTAAGATGGTTATTATATCATTAATCCCGAATATTATTCCATTATTAATTGCTGGTGGTATTATGGGTTTTTTGTCTATTCCCCTTAAACCAAGTTCAGCTCTTGTATTTAGTATTGTATTTGGAATTTCAGTTGACTATTCTATTCACTTTTTAGCAAAGTTCAAAAATGAATTAATAAATAATAGCTTAAAAGATTCAATTCTTAACACAATTTCCCAGACTGGAAAAAGTATGATTTTCACATCATTTATTTTATTTTTTGGATTTATAATTTTTGCTTTTTCTAATTTTGGGGGAACCATTGTTCTTGGGGTATTAACCTCAATTATTTTATTTGTAGCTATGATTACTAACTTGACTCTGTTGCCGAGTATAATTTTGCATTTTTATAAGAAGTAGGTTATGGGTAAAAAGAAGTTCAACGAAAGTGCAGATTTAAACCTTTATAATGTAAGTAGGGATATAATCTCTCTATGGAAAAAGAATGAAATTTTTCAAAAATCAATTGACAATAGAAAAAAATCTAAGGTTTTTTCATTCTATGAGGGGCCACCATCTGCTAATGGCCTACCTGGTATTCATCATGTCATGGCAAGAACAGTTAAAGATGTATTTTGTAGGTATAAAACAATTCAAGGATATAAAGTTTTTAGAAAAGGAGGTTGGGATACTCACGGACTGCCAGTTGAACTACAGGTAGAGAAATCATTGGGTATTACTAAAGATGACATAGGAGACAAGATATCAGTAGAGGAATATAATAGAGAGTGTAAGAAGGCAGTAATGAAGTATAAGGAGAAGTGGGAAGAGCTAACGGAAGGGATAGGTTTTTGGTTAGATGTTGACGATGCATACATAACTTTTGAAAATAAATACATTGAATCTGTATGGTGGTCTCTTAAGGAACTTTATAAAAAAGGATTTCTTTATAAAGGCTATACGATTCAGCCCTATTCGCCAGCTGCAGGAACAGGCCTTAGTTCTCATGAATTAAATATGCCTGGTGCGTATAAAGAAATTAAAGACACATCATTAACAGCTCAGTTTATGATAGAACAAAATGAGAAGTCTTTTAAATTATTTGGAGAAGAAGATACTTATATATTAGCATGGACTACAACACCATGGACTCTTCCTGCAAATAACGGTTTGGCTGTTGGAAAAAAGATTGATTATGTTCTGATTGAAACCTTTAATAAATATTCAAAAAAAAAGGTTAAGGTCTTATTGGCTAAAGAATGTATTATCAAGTTCTTCTCAGAAGATAATTGCGTTAATGATCAAATTAAATTTAGGGAGAATCATTTAGAGTATAAGATAATAAAACAAGTTAAAGGATCTGAACTGTGTGGTTTAGATTACCATCAATTATTACCTTATGTAAAAATTGAAAAACCTGCTTTTACTATAATTCATGCAGATTTTGTTTCTACAGATGAGGGAACTGGAATTGTTCATATCTCATTAACTTTTGGCTCTGATGACTTTATGGCCTCTAGAAAAAATAATATGCCTGGAGTTTTTGTTAAAGATGATAACAATGATGACGTCCCCATTGTAGATAAAAATGGAAAGTTTGTTAATGAAATAACAGATTTCGCTGGCATGGAAGTTAAGAATTTTTCAGATGTACTCAATGGTCAGCTCTCTACCGACGAAAAGATTTCAATTAAATTAAAACAAGAAAATAAAGCTTTTGATGTAAAGAAATATATTCATAGTTACCCTCACTGCTGGAGGACAGATAAACCAATTCTATACTATCCTCTTGAATCCTGGTTTATAAATACAACTAAGTTAAAATCTGAATTTATAAAACTTAATAAAAATATAAATTGGCAACCAGAATCTACTGGTTCTGGAAGATTCGGTAATTGGTTAGAAAATCTTGTTGACTGGAATTTAAGTAGATCAAGGTATTGGGGGACCCCCCTTCCAATATGGAGGACAGAAAATGGTAAAGACGAAATATGTATAGGAAGCATTGAGGAGTTACGGGAAGAAGTAGATAAATCATGCCAAGCCGGATTTATGAAAAATAAATTATCTAAGAATTTTGATTTACACAGACCGTATGTTGATGATATTATTTTGGTATCTGAAAATAATGAGCCTATGTATAGAGAAAAAGATATTATTGATGTTTGGTACGACTCAGGATCAGTCCCATTTGCACAGTATCATTACCCATTTGAAAATGAACAATTTTTTAAAGACATGTTCCCTGCTGACTTTATTGCAGAGGGTGTGGATCAGACAAGGGGATGGTTTTTTACTTTACATGCTCTCTCAATAATGTTATTTGGTAAGTCAAGTTTTAAAAATGTAATATCAAATGGATTGGTATTAGATAAAGATGGAAATAAAATGTCAAAGAGACTTGGTAATGCAGTTGATCCATTTGAAATAATTAAAAGATATGGACCAGATGCCACCAGGTGGTATATGATTGCAAACTCAAACCCTTGGGATAATTTAAAATTCAATGAAGATGGAATTGCTGAATTTTCCAGAAAATTTTTTGGGACCTTATCAAATACTTACAACTTTTTTGCACTCTATGCTAATATTGATGAGTACAATGGCTCTGAAACCTTAGTTCCTTATGTTAAAAGAAATTTTGATGATAGATGGATAATTAGCAAGCTTAATTCATTAATAAAAGAAGTAGAATCATCTATGAATTCTTATAATCCAACTAAAGCAGCAAGGTTAATTAATGATTTTATAAATGAAGATTTAAGTAATTGGTATGTAAGATTAAATAGAAAAAGATTTTGGGTAGGAGACCTAACTGAAGATAAAATAATGGCATATCAGACTCTTCAAGAATGTTTAAAAACAATTTCAATAATTTCCTCTCCATTCATTCCATTTTACTCTGAAAAACTTTTTAATGATCTGGAAATAAGTTCAGATAAATTTGATTCGGTTCATCTAAGTGATTTTCCAAAATTTAAATCCAGCTTAATCTCAGATGAATTAGAAAGAAAAATGCTCTATGCTCAAAAAATATCTTCTCTAATTCACTCTGTCCGAAAGAGGGAAAGGTTGAGAGTCAGACAGCCGTTAGCAACTGTAATTATACCTGTCGACACAAAAGAAAAAGAAGAAGAAATAATATCTGTATCAGACATTATTTTATCTGAAGTTAATGTTAAGAATTTAAAGATTGTAAGAGATAA
>Ga0115013_10002319_pt1 | contig 10640 bp, 7 predicted proteins | sample SouAtlMetagenome_2_FD_88686 | JGI IMG/M metagenome (GOLD analysis project Ga0115013, IMG submission 88686) | Marine eukaryotic phytoplankton communities from Atlantic Ocean - South Atlantic ANT15 Metagenome | ecosystem: Environmental > Aquatic > Marine > Oceanic | place: South Atlantic Ocean...
ATATCCCTCAGGCGGCATACATGCACTTATGCTGGTGCTGGGATCGCCAAATCCATCTTGATCTTCATCGAAATAATACGAGATCAATACATTTTCATCGATGGTACCATCACAGTTGTTGTCAATGTCATCGCATAATTCTGCGGCTACAGGACTGATATTGATATTGGCGTCATCACAGTCTCCACTGATGGCGGACAAGCCTTCGCGCAGATCGCAAGCATAGACCTCGGTATCCGCATCGCCGAAGCCATCACGGTCTTGATCGACATAATATAGGATTTGGAGATCATCATCGACATCGCCATTGCAGTCATTGTCGATGCCATCACATACTTCCTCTGCGCCAGGATATGCTTGGGCATCGGCATCATCACAATCGTTGCCAAATTCGACAAATCCTTCTCCCGATTCGCAGGCCTCTTTTGTGATATCGGGATTGCCAAATCCATCTTCATCCGCATCGGCATAAAAGACGACCAGTGCACCTTCATCACTTTGTCCATCGCAGTTGTTATCGATTCCATCGCAAATCTCGGATGCATTGGGATGACGAGCCGGATCGGAATCATCACAGTCTTCATCGGATAGGAAACCATCTCCATCGTTGTCCGCAAGAATTGTTCCTTGCTGAGAAGAGGTATCCATTGTTTTTTCGGTCCCGTCGCATGCGAAGAGAAGGAGAAGAGGGAAGAGTGATCGATACATGTGCGCTCCGTATTTCGTTGACATAATCACAATATAGATGAATTGTCTGTACCTATAATTACAGAGAAAGACAGAAGAAATCAAGGAAGCTGAGATCGAATGGTGATGCGAATGTGCCATATCGAAAAAGAGAAGCCCTCTCAGCAACGTAGCATTGGGAACTGTTTTTTGATATTCTCTTGCTAACAGAGGGCCATTTGCAGTTTCTATCATGTACCGGTTATGAATAGAGAGACACCCGATATACTTCTTTGTCTCTCTTGGAGGACAGTATGCAATGTGCAGAACATTCTCTTCATGTGCAAGAGCCGATGATCGTCAGTACCTTGGCCTATATTCACCGCTGGGTACCGGTTGAACAGAGAAGCGAATGGGATAACCATTCTTGCATTGGTGATGTCAAGGTTGGTGCGCAACGCAAAGGGTTTTTTCGCTATGTCACGACATGCAAGCGCTGTAACGCTTGTGATTAAGAATCTCTCCACACGGTTGTCGATTTTGGCGTCTTGGCTCTCGATCGATTCTTGTCTCATCGATATCGGCTGTGATCATGCGTGGCTCCCGATATGGGCCTTGTCACATGGCAAGATTTTGCGCGCCATTGCAGTCGACAAAGCAAAAGAACCGCTGGCGTTGGCAAAGAGACATGCGGCCGACATCGAAGGGATCTCCTTTGTACAAAGAGATGGTTTTGCCAATCTAAAGATTCCACCGCAATCGACCGTTTCGATCGCCGGAATGGGCGGCAAAAGCATCTGCGAAATCTTGGAACAAGCACCATGGGAGAATATACAAACCCTGCTTCTACAGCCCAATCGAGATGCGCATTACGTCCGTCAGCTGCTGCAGCAGAAAGGTTGGGGGACAAGCGATGCCGAGGTGTGCAAAGAAAACGATCGCTACTTCTTAAGCTGGAAGGCAACGCGCAGCGACAATCCATGGTTGGGTGGGAGATGGCATTGGGAAGAAGGGTGGTTTCTCGAGCATCCACAAGAACAATGGAGAGCGTGGCTGTCGCAACGGTTGGAGCAATTGCTTCGTATCGAAGAAGCCAATCCCACAGTTTTTTTGTCAGCAGTCAACAAAGAGAAACTTGCAATCCAATCCATTCTTATTAAAAACATCTAATAAAAAAAGGAGGTAAGCGATGCCTTTGATAGAAGATATTGTTTTTCAATTAAAAGAAAATGAAAAAATTCGTAGTTTTGTGGAATGCAAAGAATTGCTGGAGACGCATTTTTCAGAAGAAGCAATCTTTATTATGCATTTTTGTCATCTGTCATTTGCACATGATATCTATGATATGCACAAACAACGCGATTGGGATCAGCTCGAGATGATCATCGATGATCTGGTCGATATATATTCTTTGGAAACGATCAATAATACCAATACAATTTGGAGTCAAGTCCTTGAAGAACCAAAAGAAGAGAAGATATCCAAGCGTAAGAATATTGGTTTTTTGCAAAAAACCAAGGGAGATACAGGCAAAGATTCCAGCGATCAGATGACAGAAGATCCTGTTTCCAGCGACGAATCGCAACAAGAGTCCTCTCTAGAGACAGAGCCGGTTCTTCCACCTGCACCGGAAGCAATTCTTTCTTCTCCAGAAGAGATCCTTGAATCAGTCAAAACAAACGAGAGCATAGAGACGCCTGTGGACGACGCACCGGATATCGGGATCCCAAAAATCGACAATGTGAAGGCGCAAGAATTATCCGTTCAAGAAGCAGCAGAAGAATCTGAGTCGCAAGAACAACCCGAAATAGACACACCAGACGATGTTCCAATCCATTCTTCTTTGCGTCCAGGAACCCATACCTATGACTTCTATCCCGAAAAACGTATTTTTGGTGTGCAGGTACCACAACATGGAATGCTTCGTATTGAACCCGGCATCTTTCAAATGGGCAATGCAGCCAATGATCCCTATGCCTCCTTTGAAGCAAAACCCGCGCATCAAGTCGAGATTACAAACGCTTTTTGGATTGCCGCTTATCCTTGTGCCCAACTTTTGTACGATGCCGTGATGCCAAACAAACCCAGTCATTTTCGGCAGATGTACAATCCGGTCGAAAACATCTCTTGGTGTGCAGCCATTTGGTTTTGCAATGAGATGAGCAAGCGAGAGGGCTTGGTTTGTGCATACGAAACCCCCGCACGATATGAGAACTCGACAAGTTTTGCGAGGAACGTATATTGGAACCGAAGTGCCAACGGCTATCGGCTACCAACCGAAGCAGAGTGGGAGTATGTTGCAAGAGCTGGCATTCATGAGCGCTTTTCGGGGGCAGAAAATACCGGGCAGCTAAAGGATGTGGCATGGTTTAAAGACAATTCTCGACAGCGTACCCATCTGGTTGGGGACAAGAAACCGAACAACTGGGGACTCTACGACATGACCGGAAATGTCTACGAGTGGGTTTGGGATACAAAAGAGCGTCCCTACAGCACGGAAAAAGTTGTTGATCCCGTGTATGAAGACGGCGATCGCGCAAAGCGCATGTTTCGTGGTGGGTCCTGGAATACCGTTGCGTCCATGTGCTCGATATCCTACCGCAGATGGAGCTATGCCGATATTGCTTCAGAAAACAAAGGCATACGATTGGTCCGCAACATCGATGATTAGTGCAATTTGGGATCTTTACTCGTATCCAGAGCCAATCTTCGAGAGCAGACGGCAAAGAAAAGTGTAAAGTCACCGCGTAGACTCCATAAGGGATAGGAAAAGGTGGCAGGACGATTTTTTTCGAAGAAGAAATGCCCAACCCACGCAAATCCATACCCAGTCAGTGGTAGAAGAAACCACATTCCCCAGTGAGAAGGCTCCGAGACAAATAGAAACCCGATAAGCTGGAGAAAAACCAATCCTGTTCCAATTACATGGAGGATGCGACTGGTTTTGTTTTGGTGCTCTTGGAGGTAAAAGGGATAAAACTCAGAGAAAGACTGAAAGAAGGGTATTTCTGTATGTTGCGAAGATTCCTCGGACATAATTTAGTTGGTTTCTAGTTTTGCACTGGCATTGAGATGGTTGTCACCAATGCTGGAATTGAGATTGGCAAAGCCAAAATCACCGAGCTGAGGGAGTTCGATACCCGAGATGAGATTTTCCAAATTGGGAATGATGTAGGGAACCAGAGCGGAAAGAAGCGTCTCCGTACTGCTGGCCTCAGCATTGTTGGGGTGCACCACATTGAAGGAGAGGGTCGGCTCACCGATGGTGGGTGTGATGGTATTGTTGACGATTGATATCTCCATCGGTGCGGTTAGGCTGGCATAGAGCTCGAGGCGAACATCTCCGGCACTGAGCTCTCCATTGTGAACGGCAATGTAAATATCGCCAGCTTGGAGTTCGACAGCACCATTGTTTTCCACTGCTGCCGGTGGAAGAAGGGCATCGACAGTGATTCGCAAATCGGTGGCATTGGGGAAGATGATCGATAGGTCATCGCTGTCGATTCCAAGTGTGTTGGTATCCAGATTCAGTGCGAGTATGCCACCACCCCAAGCCTGATAGAGAAGCTGGTTAATGATGTCAAGGTTGAGATTGATACCAAGCCCTGTGCCAGAACTCCAGGCCGGTGCAGTGATATTTGCGGTGAGACTTCCCAATCCATCACTGGGCTGTACCCAGGAATCCCCAGTTAGGTTGGAGGTCATGTAGAGTGTGAGCCCAGCGTTGTTGACAAAGACATCGGAAGGTACCGAAGAGAGGGTATAGGTGGTGCCCATCACATCGAAGTTCTCTTCGATGCTGAATTCCGAGAGAACACTTTCGATCGTCTCCGGTACGGTATCGGTGACCACATCTTGTAGGGCATCGATGGCAAAAGATTCGATTTCGCCTTCGATCAGACCATCGATACCAAAGAAATCGATGACATCGCCGAGCAAGCCACCTGCATTGAAATTGATCCCGCTGATATTTGCCTGTACCGAATCGAGATTGATTCCGAGCTGATCATTGCTTACACTCGGGGTCAAAACCATATTGATGGTGGCATTGTTGGCGGTAACACTGCCATTGTTATCGACGGTACCGCGTACTTCATAGTCAATGTCGATCTGGCTGATGGTGACATCGGCATGGATGGTACCATCGTTGTGGGTGCTGATATCGAGTGCGGCACTGCCATAAGAGGCATCGGTTAGCTTGAGGCGGAACGAGTAGGAGAGGGCACAGCCCCACCAGGTATTCCAGGCACAGTCAGATTCGTCGACGATGTTGCCTTGTGGAAGCATGGAGGAGATATCGAGATCGCTGATATAGCCCTCGGCGTATTCTTCGAGAGCGCCAAGCCCATCGTTGTTGTCGCCCAAGAAAATGGTGATGCCTTCTTCCAATCGTTGGTCTTTGGGGTGAAAGCTGCCCGAGAGCACCGATCTTCGATCGATACTTTCATTGCCTTCGATATCGGAAGCCCGGGTTTCGATCCAGTTGAAACCATAGACAAAGTTTTTGGTATAAGAGAAATATCCCGCACCATCCGGCGTGACGATGTCACCATCGATCGTGAGCAGATCCAATCCCGCAGGATAATCAAAGACATTTCCGGTGACGTTTCCTTGGCCATTTACATCCCAAGAACCGCGCTCTGGAGAGATGATCTCAATCAGTGGTCCGGTGGAATCGACCATAATGGTTCCATAGGTATCGAATATGGAGGTATCGGAGTCGAGCTCGACGCGAATGTCGTAGTAGTCCTCTTCCAAAAAGGTGATGTTGTTATGAAAGATATTTGCAGCAGCGGTGGTTGTCATTGTCCATGGGTCATCGGTTTCATTGCCAAATTCATCGACGGTGGTGATCGTACACGCCAAGGTGTCGTTGATCTCGACATTTCCTTGTGGGACATCGAGGGTAATGGATACCGTTGGGCCCGCCAAAACCTGTAGAAGTTCAACATCTTGCACGTTTCCAATGGAGGCGGCAATGGTATAGAGACCGGGAGTGGTGCTGGTGATGAGCTCCGATCCCATGGTGGTGTCGGAGGGTTCTGGACCTTGTAGATCCACGCTAACCGCACTTGTATCGAGCTCGTTGCCAAAGCGATCGAATGCAAGCACATCGTAGCTGATCTCTCCGCCAGCCGACAAGACATGGTCGCTCAATTGGAGATCGACAAGATCGATTTCCGACGGAGAAAGATCGATTGTTGCTTCGGCAGTGTAGGTTGTTCCCTCGTAATCTGTGCTGAATGTCAGGGTATGAAGACCGGCGACGGTTGGAGAGATGAATTCCGTTGTGTAAAACAATGTTTCCATGTCGGATTGCACAGTCCATACAATGTCCTCGACAACCCGCTCCTGAAGCTCGTCTTTTAGCTCTACAGTATAGGGTATATCCTGTCCAACAGTAGCTTCTTGTGCGATATTGACAGTGAATACCCACGAGGAGAGAAGCTCTTCTTCGGTGGCAGTGTCGTCAGTGTTTGTAATTTTTTCTGTTCCGATTACAGTGGCATCGGTGCATGCTGTCAAAAGCATAGATAAGGCGAAAAACATATGGATCCTCTTTTTGCTATGATAGAATCATAGAATTATTGTAACAAACTGACTACAATATTTTATGATTTCTATTGAAATCGTTTTCCGACAGGTGTTTCATGTATTCTTTTCTTTTGCTCCATACTGTTTTTTCATCCACAGTCCAAGCGGAACCTCTGTCTCTTCAAACAGATCAGGCACTTGCGATTCACCTCTCTACACATGGTTTGGATCAAATAGAGGATTCACTAAAAAGACATATCCCGACATCCATTTCGGTAACCGGAGGTTCTTCCGAGCTCGAGTGTTCTTCCGATAGCGCGTTAAATTACACCGTTGGAGATATCGATATCGCCATCAATATCGATGAAATCGCACTTTCTACCGCCCCGAATACACTTCAACTCGATATATATGGCTCCTTTCACTCCAATAGCATTGCGATCGATCTACAAGGCGATTGCTCGGTCATTAGTGATATTGAAGAAACCTGTGATCTGATGATTCCCACAACCTCCTTTCACTTGGGCTTGTCGGTCGAAGTAATTTTCTCCGATGGGGAATTGCAAGTATCATCTTCACCCGTGGAGTACTCGATTGCTCCGATTGGAAATCCACTCTCCAATTGTATTCTCTCCGATGCTGTAGGGACAATCTTATCGCAACAACCGACCCTCATAAACGATCTTATTCTGTCCGAACTTGAGGATGAATTGGCGGGTATACCAGAAGATATCGAGGATGGTCTGGAAGGAATCACAGACAGCCTAACGATTGCAGAGAGCACCAATTTGCTGGGAAGCGATTTTGATATCAGTCTCTATCCAACCGCAATTACAGTCGATGAAAATGGATTCTGGGTCGGTCTTGGTGGTTCCATTGATACCGATATACCGGCGCAGTCCTGTGTCGATCCATCGCTGTTCCTGCCCACCGAAGAGAGCGCTTGGCCGGCCTTCAATGGAGAAACACTCAGCTCTGGGATTCAATACGATGCCGGTATATTTGTTGGAAGAGCCTTTACTGACAATCTTTTGTACAGTGTGTGGGCTTCAGGTAGCATGTGTATCGATGTTGCAGATTTGGCTGGACTCAGTCTCAATGGAGAGCTGGCCGGTGCATATTTTGGCTCCGAGTTTGCCGAGCTGGTTGGCTCCAAGCCGATCGATCTAACGCTCTCTCTCCAACAGCCGCCCTATGTGGTTTTTTCCGATGATCAGCCACCATTTGCGGTTGCAATTGAAGATTTTTCCTTGGAAGTGATGGCACCTCTCGAAGAGCGAAGCACTCGTATGCTCGAGGTCGATATCGCTGCAGATATTGGTGCATATGTGCGTCTCGAAGACAATCGGCTTCTCCTTGATGTCCCGTTGTCTACCGATATTTTTTCGACCGAAGAAGCATACAGTGAGATTCTTGCTCCAGGCTATAGCGCGGGTGTTCCGAACCTTTTGGATTTGGCCCTAAGTGCTTTCTCGTTTTCCATGCCTTCCTATCTGTTACCAACCCCTTTGCATCTGGAGATGGAAAATCTAAACTGGGAGCCCAATGCAGAAGACACATGGCAAGGTGGCTATATCTTTATCAAAACCGATAACATTGAAGAGATCAGCATTCCAGGATGCTCGGTATCGGATTTTGGCTGTGGAAGCAGTCCGAGTATTGATATCGATGTGGAAGAAGAGTTTGGATGCGACCAAGATTTTGGAGGTTGTGAGGGCAGCTGTGCAAGTACTGGCCCATTCAAATTGCCGATTGGAAGAATGCTGGGTATTTTCTTCATAGTCTGTGGAACACTCCTCCGACGTCGAATGTAATTATGGTTTTGCGTCGTTTTTATTTCCTAAAACAATTCTTCACCCATGACATATGGATGAGGATGAGTCTTGTGGGCTCACGAAAAATCTGGTTTGCGCAAATTTTGTATCTCAGTGCTCTGCGATTTATTCGTGTTCGATGTACAATTTGTGCCTCCTCACTGACCACAGTGACCATGATATCCATTGTGCCCGTGATGGCTTTTTTGTTCTCTGTTGCCAAAGGTTTTGGAGGTTATCAAAAACTTCATACAGAGGTTATTGTTCCGGGGATTAATCAATGGTTTGGTGCCAGCGATGTTCCTGAGCTGAGAAAGGCGATCGATTATCTTCTACTTTTTGTGGAAGAAACCGACCTTTCCAATCTCGGAGTGGTGGGATTTGTTACCGTTTGCTATGCTCTTATTCGTTTGCTGGGTGCAGTAGAGACAATCTTCAATGATCTATGGAGAATCAATAGCTCTCGTCCTTTTGTTCGGAAAATTGCAGATTATCTTACTGTCTCGGTGGTCGTTCCGATTGTGTTGTTCTTTTCCGCTTCGATCTCGGCTGCCGCCAAGAGCTATCATCTTTCGGCGTTCCTTTCGCAAGAGATCGCATGGTGGGAGCAATCTACCATCATTGAATTTCTTACCGTTCCACTGCTGTGGATTACCTTTGGTTTTTCCTATTTCTTTTTGCCCAATACCCGTGTGAAACCGACTGCAGCAATTATTGGTGGAATTGTGGGCGGCAGTTTGTGGATTATCTTTCACCATGTTCATGTCAGCTTGCAAATCGGGGTGGCAAATTACAATGCTCTGTATGCGGGTTTCTCGGCGTTTCCCATCTTTATGCTGTGGATTTTCCTCTCGTGGATTGCGGTGTTGGTTGGGGCTTCTTGTGCGGCCGCCATTCAAACCCGAGAAGAGCACCGAGACTATGTAATTCGTGAAAATCTTTCCGTACGAGACAGAGAGTGGATTGCTTTTCAGGTGGGACTGGCATTAACCAAATCCTTTGTGACGGAGAAGCCTTGCTCTACGCGCGAGCGGCTCGAACAAGAAGTCAATGAGAGCTATGCAGCCATTCGTGCGGTGTTATCCGATCTCAAGCAGGCGGGGATTGCAGAGGAAACAAAGAGCGGTGGTGCCATATTGGTACGAGATCCAGCAAAAATTACCCTGTATGATATTCTCGATTCGATTCGTGGACGGTTTTATCCAATCGAAGGCCATAGCCAAAAAAAAGAGCTGCAATCAGCCAAAAAAGATCTGCTCACGCGGGTACGGAACAAAGAGACCGTTGTGCTAACCAAAGAAGATTCCCATTGGATGGATTCTGCCAGCCTTCATCTGCAAGAGAATGGTTTGGTAGAAGTCAAAAAAGGCAATGAAATCATCGCGACCTCTACGCTGACCCTATACGATCAGTTTCAAATGCTGAACGATACGATCGCCCAAACAACGCAGCAATACTCCTTGTTGTCACTATACAAAGAGCATATAAAAGACGAAAACCAGAGCAACGAACCCAAAAAGATTACCAAAGAGGTATAGATGAGCAAAAGAGGCGTTCTTCGTTGTGTGAGCATTGCGCCGATGATGGATCGAACCGATCGTCATTATCGCTATTTTATACGTTTTTGCACTACAGAAACATTATTGTATACCGAGATGGTGCATTGTAAGGCAATCATTCATGGCAATAGAGAGAAGCTCATTGGCTATGATCCCAAAGAGAAACCTCTGGCACTCCAGGTGGGAGGATCCGATCCATCAGACATGGCATATTGTGCCAAAGTGGCAGAGGATTGGGGCTATGATGAGATCAACATCAATGTGGGTTGTCCAAGTTCGCGCGTGCAATCTGGAAATTTTGGTGCCTGCTTAATGGCGGAACCGGAATTGGTAGCAGAGTGTGTGTCACAGATGCGTGCTGTGTGTACAATACCGGTTACGGTGAAGCATAGAATTGGTGTTGATGATATTGATCGATACGAAGACATGGCGCGATTTGTGGAGATTGTGTCGCAGTCCGAAGCCGATCGATTCTCTGTTCATGCCCGAAAGGCCTGGCTAAAAGGACTTTCACCAAAAGAAAACCGCAATATCCCTCCGTTGCGATATGAAGATGTATATCGACTCAAGCGAGATTATCCAACCCTCGATATCGAGATCAACGGTGGCATTCGTACCCACCAAGAGATCCACGATCATCTACAGCATGTCGATGCCGTCATGATCGGTCGCGGAGCCTATGATCATCCTTGGGTCTTTTCGAAGGTTGATGGGTTGTTTTTTGATCAAAAAAATCCCGGCTTTACTCGTCAGCAGATTCTTGCGCAGATGATTCCCTATATGGAACGAGAACTCAGCAAGGGAACCAAGCTGATGTCAATTACGCGTCATATGCTGCAACTCTATTCTCATCGTTCCGGTGCAAGGCTCTGGAAGCGATCGCTGGGAGAGGCATCGGCCAAGCAAAAAAATGATATGGGTGCAATGAGGTCTTTGCTAAAAGACCCCATTCTTGCGCCTATGGAGGAATAATATGTTGGAGGATAAATATTTAATCGTTGGTTTGGAAGCTTCCATTGTAGCGCTCCACCCCGATACAGGCTTGGAGATGTGGAGAAACAATATG
>Ga0115013_10002321_pt1 | contig 10637 bp, 3 predicted proteins | sample SouAtlMetagenome_2_FD_88686 | JGI IMG/M metagenome (GOLD analysis project Ga0115013, IMG submission 88686) | Marine eukaryotic phytoplankton communities from Atlantic Ocean - South Atlantic ANT15 Metagenome | ecosystem: Environmental > Aquatic > Marine > Oceanic | place: South Atlantic Ocean...
ACCTCTGAAATGGGTCACACTATACTAACTTGGGAGCCATTAGAAAATGTATCAATTTATAATGTTTATAAAGGAACAAGTTTAGATAATATGCAGTTTATTGGCTCTTCATTCGAGCCTAACTTTACAGAGGCAGCATTCAATAATCAAAGTTACTACTATCAAGTTTCTTCAACAGTTGAGTGTTTTGGTATTACTAATGAAGTATTCTCTAATCCAGTATTTTATAATTACACAAGTGCCTTCAGTGTTGATGTTGTAGTGACTGATGCAAGTTGCCTTTGCTGTAATGATGGTGCTATTAACTTTACAATATCAGGTGGATATCCACCTTATGAAATTAACGATATCGGAGAACAAAATAACCTAGCAGTCGGAGAAGAAAAAATAATTTTAGTTTCTCCAGCATTTAGTGGTGCATTATTTTCAGAAACATATACAATTGGTTATGACCAGGAAACATACGGCTGTATGGATGAATTAGCTGTAAATTATGATGAATGCGTTACTATTGATGATGGTAGCTGTGAGTACGAAAACTTATCTGCCTGTGATATTACTCCAAGCGGATTATTTGTCGATGATATTATTCACGAAAGAGTTCGTTTTAATTGGTCAGCACCAAATTCAGCTCCTTCGTATTATATGATTAGATATAAGCCTGTTGGCACAAATGGATGGACAGTAATGAGAGCAGGTCCAGAAACTGCTAATCCATTTAATGGAACAAGTAGAACTAGATACTTTATGGAGCCAGGAACTACCTATCAGTGGAATATAAGAGCTAGAAATATTGATGAAAATGGAGTAACTATTTGTCAATCACCATGGTCCGCATCACATGAATTCACAACACTTGATGCTTGTCCTAATCTTGTTAACCACTTTGTGAACACAGAAGCTAATTGGGTTAATTTTAATGCTTCTAATCCTGAGTCAATTATTGATGTATATGACTCTAAAGGTAAATTAAGGGAAGTAGGGACTAATAGCTATAGGTATGTAACAGGAAGTAATGATGGTATTGATTTTAGAAAAGGAAACTTTACTCCATCAACAGATTATGAATGGCATACTAAAGCATGGTGTGTAGGTAATGTTGACGATCAAGGAAATCCAGATCCTCAATATCATAGTGGTTGGGGTGAATTTTATCAATTTTCAACGCAGGACCCATGTGATAAGATGCCTACAAATTTATACACCACAACAAATAATAATCAGAACTTGATTACTATGAATTGGTCTACTCCTGAAAGTGGAGCGCCACACCATTACTTCTTGGAGCTTGTTAATGAAACGACAGGTCAGGTGTTCCAGTGGAATAATATTGCAGGTAACGCTACATCAAAAACAAAATATAATCAAGTACCGGGGCATGAATTTTCTTGGAGGATTAGAGGTGCATGTGGATCGGTTGGAACATCATGGGCTACCATATTTACTCAGCCGGTTTATTACACACTAGGTGCTGAAAGAGTAGAAAGTGAAATATTTTCTGATTTGAATGTTTATCCTAATCCATCTAGAGGTGAGTTTAATATTAGCTTTGCTTTAGAAAGCAGACAAAATGTTTATCTAAGTATTACTAACTATATAGGCGAAGTCATCTTTACAGAAGAGCTAAAAGACCAAGAAGGTCAGTACAACAAGATTATTGATTTAGGAGATAACGCTAATGGGATTTATATGCTAAACATTAAGTCTAATAATAAAAACATCAATAAAAAGATAGTTATTCAATAAGACAAAAAGTTCGAAATAAGGACGCTTAGGTCCACCAAAGCGAAATCCATTTTTTTTGAGATAATTTTCCTTTTTTGATTATATTTGAAAAAAAAACATGAATTTGAAATTATCAAAAAAGTCAATATATAGAGCTAATATTATGCTCATTGCCTCCACTTGTTTCTTAATGATTTTTACAAGTTGTTCCTCCGAAGAGGATAAACAAAAAAAAATGGCATGTGATTGTGTGAAAGAATTTGAAGCATACAAATTTTACTCAAAAGTTGGAGAAGCTTGTACAGACTATGCAATTGCGAAAGGAAAAACAGATAATCCATATGGATATTTTAAAGAATTGTGTAACCAGTAATACAATACTATTAGAATGTTAAAGAAATTAGTAACCACAATAACTTTCATATTGTTAATCTCGTGTTTTGGATGCGGAGTATCTACTGACGATTGTAAATCTGATGTTCGAGCATATGAGTTTGGAAGAGAAATGGCAACTTGGTCTTCTATGAGGGGTGGAATAGGTCTGTCTAAATCTATTGAAGAATATAACAGCGGTGTATTTAATAGCGGTTTTGAAGCTAATGGGTGCGTGAAAAGAGGTTTTAAAGATGCTCAATCAGGTACAAAAAGCCCTTACAATAAATCTGGTAAATCTTGGACAAGATTTAAATAAGTAAAAAGTGAAACACCTCAGCGAAATACGTCTCATTTTGAGATAGTTTTCCGCTTTTTAATACTATTTCTCAAAAACTAAATAACAAGTTAATTTATTGTGGTTAATTACTATTTACAATATTTGTCAAATATCCTATCGGAATATATTAGTTCTAAATTATGTTTTGTATAAATAGAATCGTATTCAAAACATATTTCATCTATCTGTTAAGCATTTGAATAGTTTAATAATTTTTTGAATGCTGATTTAAGATCTATGCAATGATTAAGGGTGTCATTTTCAATCAAATTTGTCTTGTCATTTTTAACTCTAACAATCAATGGTTTAATAAGGGTGTCTAAGTTAATAATGACGTCATCAAGTTGGGCCCTATAGAAATTATATGATAAATCTTGTCGACCAGTTGATTTCCAAATCATACATCTAAAATCTTTATATTGAGATTTATTAGGATTTAATTCTATTAAATTATTACAGTATCTCAATGATTTTTCCAATTCATTTTGTATAAACAAAACTTTTGATAGTAAAAATTGCGCCTCAGGTATTGTATCTATTAATTCGATGCTTTTCAATAAATCTTTTTTTATTTTTTCAAGTAAAATTTCTTTAGATTTCTCAAAAGAAAAGATGTCCGAATAAGTGTTAAATTTTGACTGTTGAAAAATGAAATTAGCTCTGTCATAATAGGCAACAGGATTATTATTTATTTTTTTCAAATAGCTTTCTAGTGACAAAGAGTCAATGACATCTACCCAAGTTTTATTTAGATAATATTCATTATTTATTGCATCAAATTGCTCTGTAAGTTTTAGTTCTTGTTTTAAATATGGTCTTTCAATAAGAACTTTTTTTTGGTCACTACAAGAAATAATTAATAGTATTAAAAATAAAAATATCTGGTGCATAAGTCAAGTAAATAGAATTACAATTATTAATATAAATCATAACACTAAAACAAGTAATTTTATTGTTGTTTTTTAGCTATCATAAAAATACCAGGCTAAAGTTCGAAATAAGAACCGAGAGGCCCACCAAAGCGGAATTCATCTCATTTTTAGATAGTTTTCCGCTTTTTTCTATTGCAAAGTTGATTAGAATTATTTGCATATATTTAAAAATATTTTTTTTGACTATTATTATGAAATCACATGTAATAAAGGCTTCCTATCTACTTTTTTTGTTTTTAATTCCAGCTATTACTTATACTCAATCGATTGGTGATACTTTTCAGGGGGGTATATTGTTTTATGATGATGGTAATGGAGTTGGCTTAGTAGTGTCGCCTTCAAATCAATCAACAACAAACTCATGGGGATGTAGTGGAGTAAATCTTAATGGTGCATCAGATTCAAGTGTAGGCTCAGGAAATCAAAATACAAATAATATCGAATCTCAATGCTCAACATCTGGCACTGCAGCTGATATTTGCGCTAATTTAACAATTGATGAATACTCTGACTGGTTTCTTCCATCAAAAGAGGAATTAGATTTAATGTATCAAAATGTTGGTCAAGGCAATAGTTTAGGTCTTGGAAATATTGCAAACTTTTCTCAAAATGGATATTGGAGTTCTACACAATATGATGCAAACAAAGCTTGGGGTCAAGACTTCGCTTGTGGCAGCCCTAATGGATATAGCGCTTGTGGCAATCAAATAAAATATCTAAAGAATGATGTTGTATATACTAGAGCTATTCGACTAGTTGAACTTGAAAATTCTTATTCTATTGAGGGTTGTACAGATTCAACAGCATGCAATTATGATGCATCTGCTAATACAGATAATGGAAGTTGTAATTATACTTCATCAAGTACAACTAATATAACAGCGTGTGAAAGCTATGATTGGAACGGAGAAATACATACTCAGAGTGGTGTTTTTACTTACAATGGCAGCATTGATAATGATTATTCTATGAGTTTTGATGGAAACAATGATAATGTTGAGTTGCCAGCAGGGATCTTTAATAATCTTTCACAATTTACATTTTCATCTTGGTTTTATGCTAATCCGGGTCAAATTGGCTATTCAAACATTGTACAACTTGATAGTGATTTTTATGTTCGATATTTAAATGGTGATTCTGATTTTGAAATACATGTATTAAATACAAACTATACTTTTTCCACACCGCCAACATTCAATGAATGGCATAATGTAACTGTGACTTATGATGGTAGTATCATAACGTATTACTTAAATGGAATTGCGATTGGAACTGATAATGAAACTTCATCATTTCCAAACACGATAAATGATTTGACTTTTTTAGGAAACTGGCAAACAAACGAGGGCTTCAAAGGGAAAATAGATTATGTCCAGTTATGGGAAATCAGTTTATCAAATAATGAAGTATTAAAATATATGAATTGTCCACCAATAGGAAATGAATTAGGGCTTGTTGGTTATTGGAATTTTGAAGAAGGTAATAGTAATATAGCATATGATCTATCACAAAATGGAAATAATGGAACAATAAATGGAGCTACTTATGATACTAACGTTCCAGTTCAATCTTGCTCATTAACTAATATAAATGGATGTGATAGTACAGCGATACTTAATTTAACTATTATAGGAGGAGATACTTCATACACAAATATTACTGCATGCGATAGTATAGTTTGGAATGGATCCACTTATACTCAAAGTGGCACATATAGTTCAAATATTGCTTCTAATAATAATTATTCAATGAGTTTTGACGGAAGCAATGATTATATAAATGTTGCAAGCACTAATGATTTAGTTGCTCAGTCTAATAGTGTCAGTATTTCAGCTTGGATAAAGGTTCCTAATACAAATGTCAATGATTGGCAAGCAGTTGTAGGCGCTAGAAATGGATATGGTTATATATTATATGCTGGTTCTAATGCTGATGCTGGTAAGATACGGTTTGATATTAATACTTCCCAGAGTGCATATTCACATATTTCAGGAACTACTGATATTAGAGATAATCAATGGCATTATGTTACAACTACATATGATGGATCTATAGCTAAAATATATATTAATGGGATATTAGAGAATCAATTAAATATTAACACATCTTATTTAATGACAATGTCAGGGATGGATGATTTATTAATAGGAAAAGCTAATCATGCGAGTGAGTACTTTACTGGTAATATGTTATATGTTACAATCTGGAATACTGCTCTTTCTTCTGCAGAAATCACTCAATATATGAACTGTCCTCCAATCGGAAATGAAACAGGTCTGGTAGGCTATTGGAACTTCGAAGAAGGTGAGGGAAATACAGTTTACGATTTAAGTGGAAATGGAAACGATGGTACAATAAATGGTGCAACTTTCGATACTAATGTTCCAGACCAAGCTTGTCAATTAACAACTGTAAATGGATGTGACAGTGTAGCGGTTTTAAATCTTACAATTAATCAACCAGATACATCATTTATCGATATTACAGCATGTGATAGCTATGAATGGAATGAAATAACATACTCAGAAAGTGGGACCTATCATTACGATTCTGAAAGCGTAAACAACACATTATCATTAGGATTTAATGGCGCAGGTGATTATATAAGCATAAGCGATAACCCAACCATTGATATTTCTGATGAGTCTTTTTCTATTGAAGTTTGGATTAAAAAAGATTCACCATACAATAATGAAACAACCGCTGCAATTGTAGGTTCAAGACAGCCTGGATCTGCAGGAAGTGCAATGTTTATGTTAGGATTAAACGGTGGTTATTATAATGATGGACCAGAGGGTACAATACAGTGGTGGCTGCGATCTTCTAATAATAACGAACATGGATTCATGAGCGAGTCTGATATAACAGATGGTCAATGGCATCATTTGGTAGCAGTAAAAAACTCTGAAGAATCAAGTATGTCGTTGTATTTTGATGGAGTATTAGAAAATACCATACCCATAGAGTCAGGAAACACATGGTCAGATCAAGGCTTGTTTTTAGGTAATTGCTGTCCAAATTCTGCTCTTATAGATTTTGAGATTGATAATTTCAAATTTTGGAACAAGGCTTTAAATCAGGAAGATGTTACCAAGAGTTATAATTGTAATTCAATAACTGATAATTCAGAACTGATATTAAATTGGAGTTTTGATGAAGAGGATTTAACTGATTATTCTGGAAATGAAAATCATGGGGTGAATTTGGGAGCTTCATACAGTACTGATGTTCCAGAACAATTTTGTCAGCTAACTACAGTCAATGGCTGTGATAGTGTAGCTGTATTAAATCTAACAATTACAGAGCCAGACTCATCTTTTACCGATGTTACTGCTTGTGAAAGCTATGAATGGCATGGAACAACTTACACTGAGGGTGGCAGCTTCACTCATTCTGAAGAACAACATACCAACGAAAACTCGATGAGTTTTGATGGTACAGCTAATAAACATATCACATTATCAAACGTTATAAATTTTGGCGTTAACTCATTTAGTGTTAGTGTAGATTGCTATTTAAACGCTTTTGAAGGAAATGACCCTGAAAACTATTCTTATATAGTTGGTGTTCCATTGGTTGGAGCAACAAATGATCATGGGTTTAAAATTCAAACAATATCATCAAATGTAAATAATGGTGGCTTTTCAGCTCATATTAACGATGCTGGCAATCAGTATTTTAATCAAATAGAAATTGACAATTCAAATACAAGTAATATTATTTTAAATAAGTGGTATGACCTAACTATTGTTGTTGATAGAGATAATGATAATTTTATGTTTTATGTTGATGGTCTCCTAATTGAATCACAGGTTATTTCTGAAAATTTTGGTGATGTAGATTCTGGTATTCCAATTTCGTTAGGACATATGAGTGCTAATAACACAAGTAGATTGAATGGAAAAACAGACAATTTACATATCTGGAGTAAGGCTCTCTCTGAAAATGAAGTACAAAACCTTCTATACTGTCCGCCCATTGGAACTGAAGATAATTTAGTCGGTTATTGGGATTTTGAAGAAGGAAGTGGTTCAACTGTATTTGATCTAACATCAAATGGAAATAATGGAAATATAATTGGCGCTACATACAGTAATGAAGCTCCTGAACTATCTTGCCCATTAACATCAGTTACTGGTTGTGATAGTGTGGCTGTTTTGAATCTTACAATTAGTCAACCAGATACATCATTTACCGATATTACAGCATGCGATAGCTATATTTGGAATGATAGCACATATACTCAAAGTGGCACCTACATCTATTCAGAACAAAATGATAATGAATTTTCAATGAGTTTTGATGGAGTTGATGATTATATTACAGTAAACAATAATCTTGGATCTGTCTCTGAAATGTCAATAAGTGTTTGGGTTAATATCGCAAATCAATCAATTGGACCTAAAGATATAATTGGAAATTGGAATGGTGGCAACGCATCAGCATCATATTTACTTTCTTATGAAGGAGCTGTTCAAGAGATATCATTCATTAGTCTTGGAACATCTGTTTCATTTCCATTATTAAGTTCAGATTTTAATACTTGGACGAATGTTTCGGTTACTTATGACGGTAATCTAATCTCTATTTACAAGAATGGTCAATTAATGAATTCTGTTAATGCTAGTGGTTTAATTCCTCAGGGCTCATCGATTATAACGTTTGGTGCTGAGGAGAATTTAAATTTTTGTCAGTCACATTGGAATAATTGTTCATTTGAGGGTTATATTGATGATCTACAAATATGGAATTACGCTTTATCTCATCAGGATATACAAAAATATATGAATTGCCCACCCACCGAAAATGAATTTGGATTAGTTGGTTATTGGAATTTTGAGGAAGGTGAAGGAGAAACAGTTATTGATTTAAGTGGAAATGGAAATGACGGTACTATTAATGGGGCCACCTATAGCTCCGATATTCCCGAACAGTCTTGTCAATTAACTTCTGTAAATGGTTGTGATAGTGTAGCTGTTCTGCAACTTACTATTACTCAACCAGACACATCATTTACCGAAATCACAGCTTGTGAAAGCTATGAGTGGAATGGAACAACTTACACTGAAAGTGGTATATTTTCGTATGATGGGTATGTCTTGAACGATAATTTGTCTCTATATTTTGATGGTAATAATGATTACGTATCTCTATACGGACTTACTGAATATTTAGATGATGATAATGTTACGTTAATGGGTTGGTTTAATGCTGAAAATGTAGTACCCAATAATCATCAAGTAATCTTCGAGTTCAGAAATAATGATACTGATCAAAACTTTGGCGCTGTTTTATTAGATAATGGTGAAATAGAATGTAGATACAATAACACATATTTTTATTTGAATACAACAATTAATTCTAATTATTGGCATCATTTGGCCCTATCGTACAATAACGGAAACCTATCTGTATATTTTGATGGTCTCCTGATAAATTCAGCTACTGTCAATCAAATAACAACAAACACATATTCAGAATTTAGAATTGGTGGGTCTAATACATATTCATTTGATTTTAATGGATTGATTGATAATGTCAGTATGTGGAATATTTCTATGACCCAATCAAAAATTCAACAATATATTAACTGCCCCCCTACTGGAAGCGAAGAAGGATTAGTCGGATTATGGAAATTTGATGAGGGAGGCGGAAGTAGTACTGTATTAGATCTATCAGATAATGAGATTAATGGTACAATTAATGGAGCTCAATATGATTCAAATGTTCCTATAAATTCTTGTCAATTAACAACTGTAAATGGTTGTGATAGCATAGCTATATTGAATCTTACAATTAATCAACCTGATACATCATTTACCGATATTACATCTTGCGAAAGCTATGAATGGAATGGAGAAATTTACACAGAAAGTGGGATATATTTTAGTAATACTAGTTCAAATAATAATCAATCAATGATATTTGATGGAGTAGATGATTATTTATCAAATACAACTTTAAATTCTTCATCGAATTCTTTTTCTATAATGATAGATGTAATGTTTAACGATATAAATAATGGTTCAACCCTGTATGAAATGATTGCTCAGAAATGGTCCTCTAGTAATGATGGAACCAATGGATATAGCTTGAGATTAGATAGGGATTTAGAATATAATAATTCATCTTCCCCTTATTTGAGAGCATCCGTTGCTAGTGGAAATATCGATGCAGTAAATATTACTACAGACTTCGAAATTAGTTCAAATTCATTTTATAATTTGTGTATAGTTATTAATAGAATCACAAACCAACTTAAATTTTATGTTGATTCTGAACTTATAGGGTCTGAAAATATATCACAATATCCTGATTTAAACAATCCACATCCGCTAGAAATAGGAAGGCACTACTGGACAAACGGTGCACCATACAGTCATTATTTTAATGGTGCTATGGATAATTTTAGTTATTGGAATTATCCTCTAAATTCAGAGCAAATTAATCAATATATGAATTGTCCACCAACTGGTAGTGAGTCTGGATTAGTTAGCTGCTGGAACTTTGATGATGGTGAAGTAAACATAGTATATGATTTAAGTGGAAATGGAAATGACGGAATTATTAATGGGGCAACATACAGTACAGATGTTCCCGAACAGTCTTGTCAATTAACAACAACAAACGGGTGTGATAGTACAGCTGTTTTAAATCTTACAATTAATCAACCAGATACGTCATTTACAGATATTTCATCCTGCGAAAGCTATGAATGGAATGGTCAAACTTATACTCAAAGCGGAACTTATTCTTACAGCGGAGGAGCAAGTAATAATTACTCTATGAGTTTTGATGGAGCAAATGATTATGTAGAACTTAATGGGACATCATCTACTGCTAATTTTGGATCTAATGACTTCACAGTTTCACAGTGGTTTAAGTCTCACTCAACATTGAGCGGGCATTTTTGTAATTCTCTTTTGAAAATTGGAGAAACAAATAATTATTATGATTTAACTCCAAAAGGTGATTATAATAACATAGCTCATTTTCATTATGCAGCTGGTGATGGTCAGGATTATTATGCAGTATCAAATGTAGCGATAGATGATGGCAATTGGCATTATATCACAGGTGTAAGAAAAAACAATTCAATAAAAATTTATATTGATGGTGTTTTTCAAAATGAAACAAGTTTACCTAACGGAGCAACTGCCGATAATACAGGTAATGTAAAATTATTTCCAAAAGCTTGCTCTGCTTCTTCGCCAGTAACTACAAATATCGATGAAACATCCATTTGGAATTTTGCTTTAACAGAAGAA
>Ga0115013_10002322_pt1 | contig 10637 bp, 9 predicted proteins | sample SouAtlMetagenome_2_FD_88686 | JGI IMG/M metagenome (GOLD analysis project Ga0115013, IMG submission 88686) | Marine eukaryotic phytoplankton communities from Atlantic Ocean - South Atlantic ANT15 Metagenome | ecosystem: Environmental > Aquatic > Marine > Oceanic | place: South Atlantic Ocean...
CGAACAATCCCGTATACACCCCTCTGTTCCACGAAAAGGTTTTGGTTGTCAAACCCTGCGCCTATAGATAGTTCCTCGAGCTCCCTCGTGGTAAAGAATCGAAAAACGACGTCCGGAAAGGGTTTCAAAAAGGTCGTTGCGTAGAGTTTTCCACCGGGTTTGAGAATTCGGTACACTTCTTGTAGGGCCAGTTCCACATCCGGAACGCAGTGCATGGCGGCACCCCAGTGAACCGCATCCAATGATTCATCCGCAAATGACAAACAGCTTGCATCTCCTTGAATGAGCGACAAATTGTCAAAATTGTTGTTGCTACTGTTCTCCCGCTGCACCGATCGGAGGCACTCGCTAAGCATTTCCTCCGAGTAATCCAAACAAAAGACCTTTTCAAAATCTTTGTTTTGTGCGAGTCGGCGACCCACGAACCCCGTCCCACAGCTCAAATCGAGGACCATCTTGCCTTGCTTTAGGTACTTTGCCGCTTCCAAATACTCGGTTTCGGGCCCACCGAGGCGCAATCCCGCCTCCCACAACGGGGGCAAGATTTTTTCGTAGAGTGCCGGAATGATGGGAGACGCAAACAGATTCTGACGGAGTGGTCCGTTGTTATTATTCTTTGTGGTAGGCATCATGGAAACGATTTGGTTGGCAGACAATCGCTGGGAAGCATCCGAATGCTCGGGCTTGAAGATATTGTTTTCGACGAGATTGTTGTTGATGAGGGCAGCAATAGTCTCCAATGATTCTAGCTGCAATAGTAGCAGGATTACGATAACGAAGTGGTAGATAACTATCGACATGGTCGTGTTTGATGTATCCTCTTTCATGAGTGTAGTCCAATGATTTGGATAATGTCCTCGCAAGTAAAATGCCATGGTGACATCTCTTTTTGAAAAAAAGAAAGTTTTTTCTCAATTCGTACGTCATTTTCTGAGGTATGCGTGACTGGGCATGCATCTGGGTCTTGCGAAGAACATGTTGTTGGGAGCACAAAAACACGCCCGAAATTGCAACATTTGAAAAAAAGGAGGGTGGACAAATTTGTCGATCCGCAACACCCCGTGTTTACTCCCTTGCGCTCTTTTCGTGCGAGAAACCTTTCGTTGAATTTTCAAGGACAGGATTTCGCAACAAAAGGACACACGAAGTGTGGCATCAAGCCTTGTTGCATGCATGCATTTGCTCCATCGTTTCTTTCTTTGGACCCCAACGCACGCATAGCATTCATTGGCGCCATATTTCTATTCGAAATTTCACCAATATACCGAAGACATGCGGCGATTGCGTTCTATCACCTCGCGGCGACGACCGGAAAGAGTCGTGTCGTCGTCGGCACACTTGGTGGTTCTCGTGCTTGGTGTCGTCGCCGTTTTGCTCTACAGTTCCTACCGTAACACCAATCGAACTCGATACGCCATCGCTAACGAAGTTACGAGAGAGAGAGAGAGAGAGAGCGTTGTTTCTTCGGCAAGAAACGAATCATCCTCGTCGGCTATCGAGTCGTCGTCGTGTTTGGCACCAAACTCGGAAAAGTGGTTGGAAGGACCACGGCACGGGAATTCAGACCAAGCCATGAGCGACGAATTCGTCCGAACCACCATTCTGGGGATCTCGGAAGCGATGAAAAGAACCTCCGGAAAAACGAACGGGATCCTGGACCGGACCATTTGCTACAAGGAATCGAGACTCCTCGACGACACCGAAAAAGACAAGGACAAAAAAAGCATCCGTCTCTGGTTCGTACGGCTCGCTACCATGGCTCTGCACCACCACCAACACAAGCACGCGATTCCCGAGGCTCTGGCACGATACGGCAACAACAACAGCAACAGCAACAGCAACAGCAACAGCGGCCTCTGTTCCTCCGCCTTGCGGGCCAAGGGCATTGGTAAATTTGACTATGAATGCCCCCAAGCCAAGCACTTGATTGTTGCCTTGGGTCGCAACGGCATTGGCAACGAACTCCGGGGGACCATTATACCGACCCTGCTGGCGGGTTTGTCCTCGGACCGGGTCGCTCACTTTGTGAACCATGCCAATTGGCACGAGGCGGTGAGAAAACCCTGGGGTTGGTCGTCGTGCGATCGGCGGGACTTTCAGTGCGTGTTTATGCCTCCCAGCCCATGCGCCCTGTCGGGCGAGGATCTTCAAAACGCCTACGTGCTGACGAAAAAGGAGGGCGAACGGCTAGCACAATTTGGAGTGCTACCGGAAGGACACGACAACGACAAGGTTTGGATCACCAGGTATGGTCATGCCCCGCTGGGTCACGGAGTGCCCATGCCGGCCCAGTTGCAACTCAACCGTACCGTTTGGGACCTCATCGATCTCGTTCCCGAGACCGATCCACGCCGTCCCGCGATGAAACAAGCCGCCAGTAGCTTGTTTGCGCCTCCGGATACGCGTCCTAATTACGGATATGCTATGGCCACCGGGCGGATCCCACACGCTGCTGTCTTATACGCTTCGCGCATGAATCTAAGGTACACTCCCCAGCTGGAGGAAGCCGTCGCAAAAAGCTTACCCCGGGATCTAAATGTTGAGACCGCCTTTGGCCTTCCCATTCGAGGTACGTAAGAGGAAATTTTTCCTTGCTTTCTTTGGGTTGCTGCGTCCGTTTGTTTGTTTCTAACAGTTTCCAACCATAACCATACATGGACCATTACCAACCCAGCTTCCGACAAGTGCAGAAAAGAAAGCGAGTGCCTGTCGTTTTATCAACACATGAACGCAATGAACCAGCTCTGGAACCAATTCCATGCCAACGGGACCACCAACAACAACCCAACCGTGGTTTTTACGAGCGAGTCCAAGGCAGTTGCACTGGACCAAATCGAGTTTGCATCCAACACGACGCTCCAACATACCCTGGAACGAACCTTTGACTTTGTGACAAACCCGCAAGACCATCACACGGATACGGGTTCTGCCAGAGAATCCTGGAAAATCAGAAACCAAAACGTGTCAAATGACGAAAACATGCTACAGACCATGACTTCTTTGAAATTACAGCTACTCCCACGATACTCCCTCGGAAACTGCTGTTCGAACTTTCATGTTCTCATGGCCGATTTTTTGATGGAGGGTTGTGGAAAGGCTCGCGACAACACCTACACGTGCTTGCAGGAGCACCCGGACCCTCGTTTTATAGTGTGCTGCAGTTGGAAGAAAGGGTGTCCCGCCAAGCGGCAGGCAAAACTGGACAGTCAAAACAAGAAGAACCAAACCGTAAATCAACAGTGAACACACAACAAAAACATGCCATCTGGTTACAAACAAATTGAGTCTGAGCATAGTCGTGACTGTGTGAAATGATAAACAGTATGAGTCTCTAAGTCCCATAGTTTGGCATTGGTTTTGGGTTATCACCATTTTGTTTTTGCGCTCTTTTCCAAACGATAGACGCAACAAAAGTGTGCTGTTGTTGCTCTAAAGAAATGCAGTTCTAAGCTAATTGACTAGCAATACATGCGGAGATGTGTTTCCTATGAAACTTCGTATTATTCTATTCCAACTTGACTCACTGAGTGGACGCTATTCCCTAGCACGACTGACCCATCACGAACGTACGTACGAGAGGCAGAAACGGCTCCAACAAAAAATTACCCAAGAAAACATTTGCATAATAATTCAAATTATTTTATAACGCAGGTTGTAACTTTGATGTAACCAACTTCTTTTCCAACTAGGGAATGGATATCAATAGCGCTTCGATGATTGAAAACTGCCATGCTCTGTCGGATCGCCATCGGAACAAGAAAGATCTCGCGCGATGGTATACTCATGACCTCCAGGAATCTTTCCAGAAGAGAAGCGATTATCGGCCGAATCTCTAGCCAATTTCTTGCGTCTACAGTATTGGCAAAGCTCCATGGGAAGGAATCACCTCGTTCCGGTGCGAGGAAGAAGCAAAAGATAAGCTAGCAATATAGTTCTCTATTTTAATTCTCTCTCATTCGTATCGATACTTTGTGGACAAACCACCCACGCCGGGATTCATCACATTGAACGGATCCATTTTCCTCCAGCGTTCTTTCGTTTCCGCAGGTGCTTTGTATTCTGTTCCGTGTCCGTGTTCCGATGGCAATCGTCCGTGACAAACCTCGTCCACAATGTGTTTGAGTTGCATTTTGGCCTCGTGGGTATCGATGCCCTGCTCGTAGGCTAGATCCTCGTGAACCACGTTGCATCCAAAATGGCTGTAGCGCATTCGTTTCGTGGGTTGTCGCGGCAATTTTGGTGCCTCGCTGTTGTTCTTGGGAAGCGCGTAATCGACACTGATGCCCTGGAGATTGTTGCCCACACAATAGGTTGGAAACGCGGCGGCGGCAACGTACCGAAACGCGTTGACACTATTCGTTTCGGTTTCGTTGGCGAGTTCGTGGAAATCCACTTTTCCGTCGTGGTCCCGGCAAAATTGTGCCAATCGTGTTTCAAACGACTCCATATTGTTGTTGCTGTTGCCGTAGTTTCCAACCGTAATAGCAATGTGATGGTGTCGATTGGGATCGTTCCCCATGTCCATGATGACCTTGGGCAGGATGGGAGGAAACCAATTGTTCAAGTGGTACTGCACCCTATCGGGCAGGGTAGCCATACCCGGCAAAGCCTCGATTCGCAGCTTCACATCCCACCCCTTGCTGACGTATGGGCTCACGGTACCAAAATATTTGATGAACTGTCCCATGAACCGTCCCGCTCGATCGATAATCTCGAAACACCCGCGGTCCATGTATTCGATACTTTCGGGCAGTTCGTTGGGATTGGTGAGGGCGACTCGTTCCTTGAATTTTGTGGTCGTGTCCAAATCCTCAAACGATAACCAATACGATTTGGTACAATCGGGCTCCTCAAAGGTATCGTGAATCGTGGCTAGAATCAAGACCTTGCCCTCGGAGCGGTTGCAATCGAGTCCCTTGGTATCGGCATTGTATCGGGTCAGATTCTCATCAAAGGTACAGAGTTCGTTTTGGTAATTTTCGTCGTGGGATGGGTGTTTTCCGTAGGTATCATTGGACGTGAAAGACGTGGTACTGGTAGTTTTGTCGTCCATGTCGCCCTCGACAATGGCATCGAGCCTTTGCAGGACGTTATCCTTCGAAACGTCATCGTCAACCTCTTTGCTAGCATGAGTGTTCTGGTATTCAAATTCTCCCTCTATATCGTCCAAACCGCAAATTCCCAACGTATTGACGACCTTGACCACCGGTTGTTTGGATGTTCCATTATCGTTTGTGCTCTCGTCCACCCTTAAATACAAAGCCCGCTCCGTCGTGGACGGCCCCTTGCGGATCTGGGTCCCACCCGACCCAAAGGCGACCCCCGCGGCCGTGGTGGGGTTCAAAAAGGTCGATCCCAGCGTCGAGTGCGATTGGCGGCCCTTTATTTTTGTAGAGACAAACGATTGCAACGATGCCAGCCCCACTCCCGCCAGGCACAAGACTCTGGTGCCGCCGTCGATCGTTACGATAGTATCCAAGTGTTTCGTGTTGATGATGATTGTGGGGCGTTCGTCGCTATTAGTATTGTTTCGTGGAACCGATCCGCCCGTCAAACCCGTGTTGGAGCCCTGAACGACCACCACACAGTTGGCATCGACTGCCGCCTGCAACAATAACGGGACCTGTGAGAGTCGGGTGGGTTTGGCAATCGCGAGGGCACGGCCACGCCCCAACCGTGTGCCCTTTAAATAAGCCGCCGTTTGGGTCGTTTCTCTTGTACCATCCAAGACGTTGGAGTCTCCAACAATCGCTCGAAATTTGTCAAAGACGTTGTTGGTGGCTGCTGTTGCTGGTTTGGACGAAAGGAGCCGCCTAGTGGTTTGGAAGTATCGTCGAGAATGACGTTGTCGCAAGTTCCACGCGTGCCGTATGGCCGATGGAATTGTCTTTCCCGCAGCAGTGGAGAGAAACATTTTGGATGGCACCAGGAACAATAGCAGTAACCAAACAAAGCTTTCGTCTTGGTTGTCTCTGCTCTCTCTGCAGCTCTTTCTTGTTGTCGATCTGAAACTTTTGCGTCGTCGTCAGACTTGAGCAAAATATTTTACCTAGTATGTGAAATCTTTGTCCTTTCTGAATCACGTTTCAAAACTTTGTCACGAATTCATGTTCCTTTCTTCTTGATGTCTGAGTATATCATGTCATGTTGTCACAATGGCCAGGAGGTTCTGCTGGAGGCTTCTTGGCAAGAAAAACCAACCTCCTTCGATGCATCGATTGATCGCTTTGTAGTATTCTTTAGATATGGCATATTCGTTGAAAGAGGAAGATACTTTTGAAGATCGGTCGAAAAAAGGGGCATGGGAGAGAAGGATTGACACCGACAATTTTGACTCGCGGTACCGCCAATCCAGGCATTGAACAAGATGGACTATAGTGATGACGAAACCGTGCTGTTGTCGCTCGTGGAGAAATCCATCAAGTTGATTCCGCTCAACAAAGAGGAATGGGAGGCCAAATCGGGATTTTCCTTCAGTGACGTTGAGAATCCTGGCAGATCTTTGGGAACGAAGAATGATTCCACCGATTCGTTGACATTTCCGACCATCAGCAACCTGCGCAAGGCCTGTTCATCCACATCATCCTCTACAAATCGAAATCATCGAAAGACGCTGATTGCGGTACTGGAAAAGTGGATTCTTCAGAACCATACCAAAAAGGATGACACGAAAACTTTTGGAGTTCGGGCATTGACGAAATCTCGCGGTGCGGGAGAAAGTGCTGATTCCAATCCGAGATCTTTGTTGGATCATTACGTGAACAAGATTATCATGGAACAACAGAATGATAAATCAAAGAGTTCCAGCGCAGCAAACACAACAGCAGCACTGCCAAACAATCCACCAGGGATGGGATGCCCTCTGTTTCCGGAACGAGATTTGTCGCGTTCTCTTCTGTTGCGCTGTCACAACACCCTTTTGGATGGAGAAGTTTGTTCTTTGCCATCGTCACTAAGCACTCCATGGTCTCCCTCGATGTTGTCCATTCTCCGATGCGTGGCATCGCTCCACTATAGGCTCTGGTACTTTCGAACGATTCACAAAAAAGATCCGCAGCGGGCCTACGGCTTTGCTCTGGCGTCGTCTTCCGGCAACAACAATACCAATCCGAAGGTCACTCTGTGGATAAGCCTCGTTCTGTTGGAAAAGCCCTGCATTAATATTGGCGGGAGAGATCCGTTCTATGTCTATACCATGCGATACGAATTGCCGGGATCATCCTCAGCAACATCATCAACATCGTCATCACCCGCATCAGCATCCCACATATTGCAGGAATTGTCCAAGTTTCTCTATCTATACTCGCGGGCCTTGCCGTGTCCCTATCGAGACGCCCTGCCTCTGGACAATCCACAGAAATCGCTTATTCGAGAAGGATGCACTGTGATGCCCACCATCACCGGCTCTTTGGTGATTCGTTGTCAAAACGTTTCCGCCGTTCAAGAACTGTTGAACTGTTCGCGACCAGAAGATGATGACGGAGAGACAATCCAGACATTGCTCAAATCATTCGTTGAGGTGGCTGATAGCAGCACAAACGATGATGAAGAATGGTATATCAAATACAAGACACCGACCGTTGGGCAATTTTGGGACAACTCTCGAGTGGCCATCAACGGTCCACGGGGAGCCTTATTGCGGAAAGGCAAGAAACAAGCTGCCCAACAACACCCGCCCTGTGTTCAGAGATGGCTATTTTTGCATCCAATCGACAGCTGGATCGGAAACTATTGTTCCATCACCATTACGCGATCCTCAGGAATTGCCTTTTCGATTGCCAAAAAGGAACACGATCTCTCCTGGGAGGACTATTGTCAAGAGTTTGGGGGATTGGCCCGATCGACCCTCGAATTCCAAACCCGCTGCAACAGCCTGGTTCACGGCGATATCAACGAGGGAAATCTCTTGTACTATCATTGTAGTCGAACGGGATGCAGGAATTCTATTGGGGAGTCTCTGTTTCCGATTGGAAATCGATTGGTTTTGATCGATTGGGACGAAGCCACCCGACCCAAGGCTTTGCGTCGAAAGGTAGAAACGGACGAGGAACGTTTGCGATATCCAGAGGGACTCCTCGATTTTCCCGAGCAGTATACGCAGCAACAATTGATGCATCTCTTTGGTACTCTTGCCAAGACCTACTATCCCTCGGAATGCCAGCGTATTCATAATGGCTGGACGAGGACTCTATTGTTCCCACCGTTGTCCACCGAAGCGCCTGCACTATTTACAAAATATCTTAGCCGTTCAACGGTAGAGCGTCGATTTAATGCCATGCTACGGTATTTGAATGTGGCAACGAAGGGGAATTCTACGAGCTAGAGAAAACGATTGGTAAAAACAACGTATCGATTTGATAAATGTACTCAGAAGTACCTATTCACAAATCAATAGAACAATTGATGCTAAATTTTACCACTGCTATTACTACTACAATTACGTCGACAAATCAGCAGTGGGCTTGATGATACGATACCGATGAATCACCCGCAGATTGGCTTCCTCGATGACCTTTCGTCCCTTAAAGATGTAAGCATCCGGATCGCCCTTTGGAAAATCACCCATATACCTTACTTTACCATAGTTGTATCGGGCAAAAATTTTGTCCTCCGTCTCCGGTGTGTGCTCCGGGGCAAAGCCGTTCTGTGCGGTAGTCTTGGAGATTCGTTCCTTTTCGTAGAACCGAGGATTGGTCACCTCCATCAAATAAATATATCCAAACACCTCTGGGGCCCCATCCAGAGGAATCGATGAATTGAACTCCAACATTCCACGGCCCATAGGCAATTGTTTCGTCCAGCTGTAGATCCCGGCCCATGTGGAGGTTCGGGCGTGGGTGAACCAAAACTCTTCGTCCTGGGGGTTGAGGGGGTCTCCCCATCCGTGAAGTAGGTACCGAGGTTTGTCCAAGTCACGATTGGCCCGAATCGCTGCCCCATGCGGACTTTGTTGCAGATCTTCATTGACAGTGACCTGGATCGACTTGCAGAGGCTAATATTTCGGCCGGTATCCAGTATGTTAGTCTTGGTCCCGTCCTCTTTTCTTCGAATCAAGTCTTGGGAGATCAAAATATCGCTCGAGGCGTGCTGAGGTGTCCCGTCACCCACATCTGGGGCATTTTCTGGAGTCGGAACCACCCGCTGGATTTTCCCTGGCGCTCGAAACCACATCTCAAATCCCAAAAGCTTGCCGGATTTGATCTGGTATTCGTGAATATCTCTAATCTTGAATAACAGGTAATAGGCGACAACTATTGCGTAGAGCACCAATAGAGCTATAACAATGGGAGAGAAGATTATCAGACCGATATAAATGCAAATACGCTTTCCAACCGAGTTGGGTCGAAGGTCATTTCGGCCATAGTAATTGTTGCGATCGTATTCGTATTCTTTTTCTTCGTCACCTCGGAGAGGCGCTTCCGGAGTTGCGTCTTTCATTTTGAACTTTTATGTTTCCTTTTCTTTTCTTTCGGTGTAGGTTTGTTTGTTGTCTTTTGTTGGAGGTACTATTCTGCAACAGCACCGTCGAGATCGTTTGATTTCCTTTTTTATGTCAGTTGCGGAAATGGAATGACATTTATCATGGGTTCCCGCATGCTTCTTCAGTGTTCCCAGTGATTTAGATCTTTGAGCGGTGAGTCACGCTAATGACTTAAAAAGTATGTGAGTCACGCATACCTCAGAAAATGACGTAACTGAGAAAGGTTATTTGTTGTACGCAAGGCGACCCGTCATAGTAATTCGTCCGAAAAAAAAAACTTGAAGGTCCGTCGTCCCTCTCGAGACCGAGGACACGAGGGCAACAACAAACAATATCCATCTTCATCATCGTCGATAGCATCATCTTCGGCGGCGAAAATACCAACAACGAAAAAGACAGTGGGTTCAGGAGGTTGCTAGAAGGTTACAGCATTAACATTTGCTAGTAGTTTTCATATTACATCTTTTTATGTATTTATTTCGCTGCCTTCGCTGTCGTCCAATAGCGGCACATCGTCGTCCTCGTCTATGGCAATTTTCGGCTGTGGCGGATCGGAGGTCGACTTAGCTGTTGAGTTAACAACCGCGTTATCATCGGGCTCGTCGTTATTATTTTGATTTTCTTCGTCTGCGAAGGTAAAATCCGCTCTCTGTCTCGGAAGATCGTGTGGGTAATCGTGAGGGTATTTCAGCATCGTTATCCGCTTTGTTATTTCGCTTTTCCTCATGCCCAACCTCCGAAGCCGCCGTTCTTCTACATATATGGCGTTCGCAGTCCGCCATCGACACTTGACGAAATTGACGAAAGCTTCCTTCACGTCGGATTTCATGAGAGACACGCCCGCGCTGGCGGAGCCCTGCAAGTGCGCGAAATTCGCCAGCGCATATCGGACCCAAGGATCCCCGCTCCGAATAAAGTAAACCGATATGACCGACGGCAACCAAAAGACCAAGAAGACAAACGCGATCCTAAAGAAATAGATCGCCAAGTCGCGGCGCTATAATATGATAGGCAGACGTTGTGAGTACATGATGTGAGATAGCAATTTTCATACAAATATTGTCTGGCACTAAATAACACAATGAAATACCTTTCCCTGCTTCGGTAGAAGCTTGCTTTTGTACAAGACGTCGTACGCGACGTAGAAAACGTAGC
>Ga0115013_10002323_pt1 | contig 10634 bp, 14 predicted proteins | sample SouAtlMetagenome_2_FD_88686 | JGI IMG/M metagenome (GOLD analysis project Ga0115013, IMG submission 88686) | Marine eukaryotic phytoplankton communities from Atlantic Ocean - South Atlantic ANT15 Metagenome | ecosystem: Environmental > Aquatic > Marine > Oceanic | place: South Atlantic Ocean...
CAGCAAAGGCGACAAAGGGATCCAAGGCAACAAAGGGATTGCTGGCGTAGCCGGTGAGGATGTCAAAGGCCAAAAAGGGGAACCGGGACAAGATGCAACGGCGCAAGCAGGCAGCAAAGGCGAGAAAGGGATCCAAGGCGACAAAGGGATTGCTGGCATAGCCGGCGATGATGTCAAAGGCCAAAAAGGGGAACCCGGGCAAGACGGAAACGGCCCGTTTGATGCAAACAACCGGATGACTGGGCATATTATTCCAGCCAGTGGGCAAGGAAGTCAATTAGATCTAGGGAATGCGGAGCACAAAATTCGGCACTTGTTTCTGAGTGACAATAGTTTATGGGTGGGGGATCAACACAAGATAAGTGTAGACACAACAAAAGCAAACCCTGGACTCAAATTTAAAAAGAGAAAGGATTTACCAGTTGGAAAAACCGACGCCGATGTTCCTCCCGGAAAAAACAAAACGACCATGACCGTCCAGGATTGGATAAATGCAACTGGAGAAACCGTAGATCAATTGTTTCCAAATATGGCGTTTGATGATCAGAATTCATTTGAACCAATTGTTTCCGTTGATACTAATGGGCATGTCATTGATTACCACCAAACGCCGTTTCGTATTTTACTTTTGGGTGGAGGAGTTATTGATGTGGTAAATATCATCAACGTCCCCCGCGACACCACGTTCTATGTCGCGGTTTCGAATGCAGGAACGGATCCTCAAGGAAACACTTACGTTGACTACGTGGCCGGCCATTTGATTACGTTCACTGTTACTACTGAAAATGGCGTAAGCGGCCAATTCACACGAAAATCGTACACGGATGAAGTTGGTGTGGTTCAAATCGATGAAGTACGAATGCATGTGCTCGAGACCAATTTTGGGGGAGCACAAACCCTAGCCCTGATTGGCGAGAGTGTCTCCATGGAGTTGGGTACTCTACAGTCTACAGGTACAAATAATAGTTTTTAAAAATAAATAAATAATATTTTACTATGTTAATTGAGCCCAATTTGGCACAAACTGAGAAATGGCCGGGTTTGCCTCGCACCTTCATCGACGACGTGAAAATGCTCCAATTCCATCCATCCCTCTTCGTACTCGCTGCCTTCCACGTGCTTCTCCATCTCTTCCAACGAAATGCTGGTCGGGGTCGTGGTTCCCCTGACTTTGCAATAGACCACTTTTCCTTTGTAGTGGATGGGATTCCCACACCCGTTCCTCGCCATGTCGTAGTGGAGTATGGATGGTGTTTGGCGTTGGATCCATTTCCCGCCTAAGTTCCACTCGATGTTTCTGGGATCGTTTGGATCGTTCTTGTCGCGGTACACCGTACTGTGACCAGATGCCTTCGCATCGTTCGCATCTTGCATGAACTCGGAATCCAATAACTTACTCATCTTTCTTTTTTTCCATGCAAATATGTGTTTTATATAATGTGTTCTATATAATGTGATATATTGTAAAGACAATTACCGGTATACCGGTTGAAAAACTACGAACACACGTAGGATTAGGTCCAAGAATATATTGTGGCAACACAACACCAAGAATATATTATTGTAAACAATACATATCCACGATGGAAAAGAAGCAATTGAAGACGATCGAGTCTTACTTTCTGAACCATGGCCACTCGCACCATCAAATTCAGGGATGGGAAGTGTTTTTAAAAAGTATATTGGAAGAAATCGTCACCGAAAGCCAATGGATCAACGAGCACGACGTGAAATTTGCGACCGGATCCGTCGTCATCACCGTGGGAAAAGGCGAGAAGGAGCAGACCCACACCATCACATTTCTGGACGTTACGGTGTGGCCCCCGAACGCCAAAGAGAGCAACGGGGAGGTGCGCAACGTCACCGCGCACGAGTGCCGCATTCGCAAATTGACGTACGCGAACCCCATCACCTGCAACGTGCTCCACGAAGTGCAATATCTGTCGGAAGGCGTGGAGAAGAAACGGGTGCGAAGGTATCAGGACATGGCCATTTGCCGCTTGCCTGCGATGGTGGGGGTGGCGTACAACGACAACCATGAACCGGAGAAAGACGAGTGTCTGTTCGACGAGGGCGGGTACTTCATCATCAACGGGTTGGAAAGGGTCCTCACCTCCCAACTGAAACTGCGCGTCAACACGTTGTTCGTGTTCGCTGGGAAATCTCCCGGAAAATACAGTTACATTGCGGAAATCCGCAGTTTGCACAGCACCAAATACCGCAGCACGTCCACCTTGAAAATAGCGGTCGCTACCCCGAAACACGCCGATTACATCGCGGTGATCGTCCCGTTCTTGATGAAGACGCCGACGACCAAGTTGATTCTGGGGCTGCAGTCGATCTTCACGCTGATGGGGGTTCCCGACAGGCAGCAGGTGCTAGACCTGGTTTGCCCGGCGCAGTGGCCGTTAAAATGCAAAGAGTTGGTGGAGACGAGTTTGAAGAACGATATCTTGGCCGACATGACCAGGGAGGAAATCTTAGTCTGGGTGGGGAAAAACGGCACGCAAGAGCCGACCAGGGAAAAGCAGCAGCGCTACGTGTTCCACATTTTCCAGAACGAGACGCTTCCCCACATCGGGATGGACCAGCAGCCGGAGACGATGCGCCACAAAGCGTTTTATATCGCGCACATGGTCCGCAAAGTGGTCCAGGTGCACTTTGGGTTGGAGTTGCCCAGCGACCGGGACCACAACATGAACAAGAAGTTGGATGGGCCGGGTCCCTTGATGGCGGTGATTTTCCGCCAGATCTACCGCCGGTTCCTGCGCAACTTCAAGCAAACGTTGACGAAGGCGTTGAACACGAAGAAGACGGAGTGGGTCCGGATCAACGACTACATCAACGCCTCGCGAATCACGAGCAACATGTCGTACCACTTTGCCACGGGCAACTGGAGTTTGCAAAAAGGTAAGTTGCTGATATTTAGATTTTGCCCAAAAACATCAAATCTAACCATAAATTCTCATTTTTTTTTTAATAGGCATCAACATGGGGGTCGTCCAAAACTTGAACCGCATGTCTAGGATCGCCTCGTATTCCCAACTCCGCCGGATCAACACCCCCATGAACAAGGACGGGAACAAAAACACTACCCCGCGCCAACTCCATCGGACCGAATGGGGCATTTTTTGCACCATCGAGACCCCCGAAGGCCAAGGGGTAGGCATGACGAAAAACCTCGCGTTGTGCACCCACGTGTGCGTCGGCAACACCGTGGACCACGCCCTCTTCGAATCCATGATCGTCGAGTGGCTCGATCTGGAGCCCTTCCACCCGTTCCAGCATCGGGAAGGGATCGTGTTCCTGAACTCGAAAATGATCGGGGTACACCAGAACATCGAAGCGGTCTACTCCGATGCGATCGATATGCGCCGGCACCAGGACGGCATTCCCTTCGACACCTCCATCCACGTCGAGGATGGCAACTTGTACTTGTTCTCCGACCAAGGAAGATGCGTGCGCCCGGTCTTCGTCATGGAGAACATGACCAAATTCGACGCGATCTACGAGCGCACGACGACGAAAGAGTTGTTCCCGGAACTGCTTAGGCAAGGCGTCATCGAGTACTTGGACAAGCGCGAAGAGGAGCACTTGCTGGTCGCGAGCACGATGGAGAAAGCGCGCGGTTCCTTCAAGTACACGCACATGGAAATCCACCCCATGGTCATCCTAGGGCTGATCGGGGCCCTGGAAGTGTTTCCTCACCACAACCAGGCTCCGCGGAATGCTTTTTTCGCGAGCATGGTCAAGCAGGCGCTCGGATTCGGATCGCTGGACTACGCGAAGCGGATGGACCTGCACTCGTTCGTGCAAGAGACCCCGCAGCGCCCGCTCGTCAGTTCGTACATGACCAACGTCAGGCATCAAGGGGCATTGCCTGCTGGCATGTCTTGCATCGTGGCGATCTGCTGTTACGGTGGATTTAACCAGGAAGATTCCATACTGCTGTGCCGTCAGTCGGTAGAGCGCGGCCTGGGTGTGAAGACGTATTACCACACGATTGTGGAGGACTGCTCCACCACGAAAGGGGAGATGGAGTATTTCGAACAGCCGGACTTCTCCAAGCACGAGGACGTGAACAAGCGGGGCAACGCCAACTACGAAACCATAGACGAGGACGGGACGCCTCCTGTCGGCACCATTTTGGAAGTGGGCGACGTGGTGATCGGGAAGACGATGGAAGTCGTCGAGATCGATGCCACCGGGAAGCAAAAAAAGGTGAAGCGGGACAAATCGCGAATCATACGCAAAGGAGAGGAAGGCGTCGTGGACAAGGTGTTGCGGACCATGACAAAGGATGGGCTGCATATGATACAGGTAAAGATGAGGCAGCGAAGGGTGCCGGAGATCGGGGATAAATTTTCTTCCAGGCATGGTCAGAAAGGTACCGTGGGTCAATTGATCGACCAGTGGGATATGCCCTACACTGCGGACGGTACCACACCGGACATTGTGTTGAATCCACAAGCACTCCCATCAAGGATGACTATTGGACACTTGATCGAATGTTTGTTGGGAAAGACCTGCGCCTTGGAGGGAAAGTATGGGGATGGAACGCCGTTCAACAGCATCTCGGTGGAGACGATCGCGGAGGCGTTGAAAGAGCACGGGTATAGCAAATACGGATCGGAGCAGATGTATTCGGGCTACACCGGGAAGCCGATGAAAGGGAAAGTGTTTATCGGGCCGACGTATTACAACATCTTGAAGCATATGGTCCGCGACAAAATGTACTCGAGAAATTTAGGGAAAAACACGTTGAGAAACCGGCAGCCACCAGAAGGTCGAAAAAGGGGAGGCGGTTTGAGGTTCGGAGAGGTAAGTTTATATATTTGTTGTTTTACAAATCAAAGTAAAAAAAACTAACTGATTATTATTTTTAGATGGAACGGGACGTGGCCGTGGCGCATGGTGCATCTGCATTTGCAAAAGATAGAATGTTCGAGCAGAGCGATTATTACGTGGCACCGATATGCAAAACCTGCGGTACCATAGCCATCCCAGCCAATTCCAAAACCTACGGCACCAGCGTGTACAGAAAAGCGCGTTGCCCTTCGTGCAAAACGTCGGAAGTGGTGGAGACGGAAATACCGTACAGCACCAAGCGATTGGTCCAGATGGCGCAGGGCATGCATATCAAATTAAAAATGAACGTCGTCCCTAAAAGTACCTAAATTCGTCGTTACATAATTGTATTATAGGGTACATACTTGTCTTTGTCGATGACGATCGTGTCTAACCCACCCTCTGGAAACACCTGTTCTACATCTGCTTTCCATACACCGGCACGTTCGCCAGCATATATATTTGTTATTTTGTACACAGAACAATCGTCGAGTTTCAAAATGTTGGACCCCGCTTCAAACGGTGTGTTTCTTGTTTTTTTTTTCTTGGGTTGTTCCTTTATATCGACGTTTGTCATTTTTCTTTTCTTTTTCGTTTTCCTTTTGACAGTTTTTACGATTTTCCCACTTGAAACTTCTTGATTATATATATTAAAACACGAATCGTTATCATCACTTAAATTGTCGGTCTCTTCGACACAACATGTTTTATTTGAAATTTTTGAATTTTCCATTGTATCAATTTGCATGTTGTCAAAACCTTCATTGTCAAAACCTTTATTGTCAAAACCTTCATACGATTGAGTTCTTATATCATGATTTTTATACAGTAGTGAGTTATCATCATTCTTTTTGTCGTCCAAAATAAATGTAAAATTGGTATTGAAACCAAAATCGTTGTTATCGAAATTATTCGAACTGAAATCGGAATTGTAATTTTCGACATTTTCGACATTTTCGTCAAAAATTTCGTTTAAAACATTTTCGTCGTTTAAAACATTTTCGACATTTTCGTCTAAAACATTTTCTAATAAATCTTGTATTGAAAAAGCACCAGCATCACTCATATTTATAATAACATATATCGTAATTACATATACCTGAATCATATATATTATATTATATATATATATATTATAATATATTATATATATCCTGATTAAATAATTATAATTATATTAAATATATATTATAACTAAGAATTTAAAATTCAAAATATTGAATGGATCGTACGGGTCCGCGCCGAAAATAACAAAAAAACCTTAATATGAGCGGTATACCGGTCTTTTTTTTATAGTTTTACATATATATATATATATATATATATTACATATATAACAGAAAGAAGAAAGAGATTGGAGATAAATACACATGGATTTTAAAATAGAGGATGGTATTGAATTCAAGTTGGAATTTTATTACCAAACGGATTATTTGTTAAAGTGCATGCACATCTTGAAAAAAACTGATGCAGTAGACTTGTTTGATAGATGCAAAGACATTTTGAAAATACAAGACGAGGACTGGATTGGACTGCAATTGCTTCGAGATTTTCTAAATCGGAATTCGCGTTAAGATTTTATATTTTAATTCGTGAAAACTAGACAAATGCCTCGATTGAACGACATGTGGCAAATCGGCCCCAAACTTGGGTCCGGTTCCTTTGGCGAGGTGTACACTGCAACGGACGACGATGGTCAAGAAGTTGCCGTCAAAATGGAAACTCGTGAGGAGGATTCGCCCCGACAGTTGGAGTACGAGTATCGCGTGTATCAATATTTACGAAAAGGAAAGAACGCCGTGGATTGCATTCCTAACGTGTATTGGTACGGGCAATCCCGAGATTACAACATTCTTGTCATGGAAAAATTGGGCCCCAGTTTGGAAGTTGTCTTGCAGCGGAGCGGGGGGACCCTTTCAGAAGAGGAAGTCGCGGTGCTGGGCATTCTTGGCATTCGCAGTTTGAAAAAAATTCATGACAAAGGAATCGTACATAGGGATGTCAAGCCACAGAATGTTTGTTTGCACCCTAGTGGAAAACAGATGCTGTACTTCATCGACTTTGGGCTGTCCAAGAAAATTCGAGATCGGAGTGGGGAGCATATATTCTTCAAGGATGGAAAACGCTTGACGGGGACACCGCGGTTTTGCAGCATGCGCTGCCTGGCTGGTATAGAGCAAACTCGCCGCGACGACGTAGAAGGGTGGATATTCTGCCTGTTGTACTTCTTGCGCGGAAGACTACCATGGCAAGGCCTAAATATATCCAGAAAAAATGAAAAACATCAAAAAATCCTTGAAATGAAGCAAACGATCACCACCAGAGAGTTGACACGAGGGTTCAGCCCGGTCTGGGCCACTTTATTGGAAAAAACCAGAAACCTTGATTTCGACGAAAAACCTCCTTATGCCTTATACGAGGAACATCTGAAGAGACTCCTTTAGAAAAACGAGGGGAGTTTTTTTCATCGGCGACCGATAAAATGAACTCCAAAAAAAAAACGCATTTTTTTATTTCGGTATTTTATTTTTACAAGGAGACAACACAAAAATAAATATATATATTTTATATATATACATATACATATATACAAATATAATATACATAAATATATATAAACAAACATAATATATATATAAAAAAACAACAAACAAACAACAAAAAACGAAATACAATATATAATAACAATCGATTTATTATATTTAAAGTAAAAATACGAGTAAACAAGAAAAGAAAAACAAAAAAAGAAAAAGCAATTTACCATGTCTAGCAATGGTAGTTCCAATAGTAGTTTGAATAGTTCGAATAGTTCGAATAGTTCAGCCCCCAAAACATTTAAAATTACGCCAGAAACAAAGGTTGGTAAAACATCAATGCTTTCCATATTGCGTAAACAAGCACCAAAGGAAAACCAAATGCGTAAAACGGGTTTGGATGCCTCGAAAATGAATGACATTTTGGAAATTTCTATGCAAACAGACCCTCGTTTTACAGGTGTGGAAATTACAAATATATTGTTTCCAGCACTTGAGTCTGAAAAAGATGAACAAGATGTATGGAGTGAAACCAAATTTTATCGTTTAAATAATTCGGCAAACAGTTCTAGATGGACGTGGACGTTATCCAAACCGAACAGCAGACGCAAAAGCAGCAGCAATCGTGGCAAACGCCGTGGAAAGAAACAAGTGGAATTCAAACCTATGACATTTCGCAGCAATGATGGCGAAACCAAAGATGCCGGTAGAACGTATGGTTATGGCGACTATGGCGAACAATATACATTGCGTCAAATGATTGAAGCCTGCCATATGAATAAATTCAATGGGCAACCCAATTTGGAATGCGGTGCAAAAAGCAAACCCATCCCAGAAGGATTACTGGCTTGTTTAAACGACGATGAAGTTGCACCAACTAGTCAACAATTGAAAAATGCTGAAATTGCATTTTGGGAAAAATGTATTCATGGAAGTGCTAACAATGAAGGTAGTAGTTCAACGACTACCACCACGACTACCACCACAACGACTTCTTCTGTATGGTCTCGTTTTGATGTGACGGATGTGTTACGTGATTATCCATTCAATGTACAACGTATGTTGCTCAAATTGTTCGTCAAGCATATTGAAGACATGGACGAATCAACTGGCAAAATGTTGTTGGATGCATATCATAAGATGATATTGGAAGATTCCAAACGCATTGAAGAGTTTGAACGCCAAGCGTGCTACCAAATCAACAAAGAAACGGATGGCATCTTCAAAGGGCAACGTAGAGCCTTAGATGCGTTGGGAATTGAAAGTGTAGAACATCCGGATAAACCTGAAGGTGAAGAATATGGAAAAGCAGTCAACGGAAAAAGAAAATTGGGTTACCGAACCGCTGGTGGTAACTGGAAACCACTTTCGAATCATCGTCTTGCATGGGTATGTGATCCAAAGGGCCCCAAAAACTTGTTCATGACGGAAGTGACCAGCACAGGTGCGGAAGCATTGGGTATTGAAGAAGAATCTGGTTCTAGTGAATCTAGTTCTAGTGAATCTAGTTCTAGTGAATCTAGTTCTAGTGAATCTAGTGATGATGATGATGATGAAGATGAATCTAGTGAAGATGAATCGAAAAAGAAAAAAAAGGAACAAGTTGAATTTAGTGAAAATGAAGAAGATGATGATGATGAAGCAAAATCGAAAAAGAAAAAGAAACAAGAAGAAGATGATGATGAAGATGATGATGATGATGATGATGATGATGATGAAGAAGAAGAAGAAGAAGAAGATGAAGATGATGAAGAAGAAGTTGTTGAAGAAGAAGAAGAAGAAGAAGAAGAAGTAGATGTTGAGCGTACAAATCAATATATGCAACAGAGCATCGCAACATTGAAAAAATTATACAAGACGGAGTACCAAAAGAAGCACGGACAAACTCCTTATGAAGAAAATTGGCCAACAACTAGAGCCGCTTTGATAAAAGCAATCATGGAGTTGGAAAGTCTACAAGTTAATGAAGAAGAAGAATCAACTGATGGTTCATCATCCAAAAAACGCAAACGGGATGACTTTGACACTATGCACATTAACGAAATTAAAAAATTATACAAACAGCAGTTTCCCGGTGCAGGTCGAACACCAAAAAAAACAAGAATGATTCAAAAAATTAAAGAATCTCAACAATAAAAGGAACATAAAAAAGAAAAAGAGTAATAAAAACATAACTAATATATTGTAAACTTATATTAGATCAAATATATAATTTAACTATATTTTATAATCCCATAGGCTGCTGCTGCTCACTCTCCTTCTCGTCATCGAATCCGACGCGCTTGTACTCGGTAAACACGATCTTTCCGTTCTCGCACATCAAGGGTTTACCGGCAATTCCGGTGACTCCTACGGCCTTGCTTTTCTGGCTCTGATCTTGGCTCTGGACCACGGTGTACTGCACGTATTCCCCGGTGTAAAGGACGGGAGATTCGTGGTTGGTTGCCTGGCAGGATAACTCGGAGGAATGCACAAACACGTCCTCGGACCCATCCAGGCCAGAAATGAACCCGAAGCCTTTGCCGGCGTCGTACCATTTTACACGACCCCAACAATAGGTAGGGAAGTTCTTCGGAAGAATATCCGGGGGTGAAGACTTGATGGTGCGATTCATATTTTGGGTGTGTTTTTATCTTGTGGTAGCCTTTTTTTACCCGGCCCGCGAACGCGCATCCCATCTACTTCCTCGTCGCCATCGAGGTGAATCCAATTAGCGCAAGGATGATGGAGACGATGTTGCCCAGCGTCGACAACACCCCTTTTTGGCAATCTTTCTCCTTGCTTTGCCCGGCCAACGACAGAATAGCCTGAGCCATCAAAAACAAGGATCCTATGCCAATAGCCACATGCTCTTGTCCTTGAAGCATTTTCATCCTTGCTCCAAACACTAGCATGCCACCAAAAGCCATGGCTGCCCCGCCGATCAATAGATCGATCTTGTTCATGGACCTTGCGGAGGCATTCTCGACGCATTGGAGGGAGAATCCACTGAGGATATTGGCGAAGGCCATGATGGCGATTGCAATTCCCAGAACTTGCACCCCGGCGCTGGAGTGTTTGGCCGTCAACTTGCGAAATCGTTGTAAGTGGGCGTTCATTTTTTTCTTACCAGATATTTTTTTACACAACCGCCGAAACTCGCTCGATATGCAGCACCTGACGGCACGGGATGTCAAACACCAAATTACGATGCTTCTGGTATATGTTGGCCTCCGACGTGAAACAGTCGCTTGGAACCGCGTATTGCAACAA
>Ga0115013_10002324_pt1 | contig 10631 bp, 1 predicted proteins | sample SouAtlMetagenome_2_FD_88686 | JGI IMG/M metagenome (GOLD analysis project Ga0115013, IMG submission 88686) | Marine eukaryotic phytoplankton communities from Atlantic Ocean - South Atlantic ANT15 Metagenome | ecosystem: Environmental > Aquatic > Marine > Oceanic | place: South Atlantic Ocean...
CTGTTGATACGATTTCGATGCAATGTTCACAAGCGAAGGTTTCATACACAGATGCATTAGATGAACACGATAACAAATTTTGGACCTTGGCAGCAGCAGAGAGAGATTGGATTCGTTTTCGTTGAGAGAGCCATGATGATGGCCCTGATAAAGAGACAGTAATTCTGGACCACATTGATTTCCACTCGGAAATATCCGGGAGTCAAATCAGGCTGGCACGCTCTGACGATTTTCGGCGTACCTTCCACCTTTCGAGATATTGGGACACGCAATTAAGTACCACGAATGAGACGTATTTTCAGCATTGTTTCTCGCGCCTCGATTACCTGCCTACCAATTCTTGATACTCCTTGATCTTCCTGTATGTGGTATCATCAAAACTGACCACGTAAAATTGTTTAAACCTGGAGAAGCACGACAAGATATAATTTATTCGCTCGAAAGTAGAGGAGTCTACACCTGTGGCTGTGCACTCAATTTCGTTCCGAGTGTTCTGTATTCCTTCTATAAAACAGTCACAACAACTTCATCGGCTGCCCGGCGCACATCTGCCAATTCGAGTAGCAGGAGCATCACGAATTCACTGCCTGTCGTCGTTTCGCCGATCCATCATTCGTATCAAGCGACGGTATTTATTTTCTCATATTGATCTTCGCATCACCGAGTGATACAGGCAGCACAATGAAGAGATCGCCTGCCTTTCTCGTCGGTTGTGTGCTTCTGTTGAGTCAGGGAAATTTCATTTGTACCTCTGCACAGAGCGATGGTGCCCTCTGGGCCGACAATGTTCCTACCAATGACGAGTACTCTGTCAATACCGCTATAGCGACGGCTCGCCAGGACACGAATTCCGAATCCGCGAAGAAAATTCTCCTAGATCTCTACTCCGCCACGGGTGGATACGATTGGAAAGATTCTTCTAGCTGGCAACCGACATCAACCACCGCCGTCGACGTTTGCACCTGGAAGGGGATTTTTTGCTACGATGGCTCTTCGTATCCAGGTCGAACCGGGCATATACAACAAATTGATCTCAGCCACAATAACCTCCATGGGAGGCTTCCCGAAAGTGTATTCGGTTTGCCCTATCTGGAATCTCTCAACGTCGAAGGGAATCCAGACCTCCAAATCGAACTCTCTGACGGTTTGCAAAAGGCGCAGTTCTTGCGATTCCTAATCTTGAGTCAAACCCAGGTTGATAACCTGTCTAGCATCGAATATGCTAGTAGTTTGGAACTCTTACATATTGCCGATATGAGCGGTCCGAATCTGGGAAGAATCCCGCCTTCGTTGTTTAATCTACGTCAATTGAAGGTTCTACACGCCAGTGGCAATGCCTTTTCCGGTACCTTACCCAAAGAAATTGGTCAATTGACTAGCCTAGAGGAACTCACTCTCAACAACAATAATCTAACGGGGCAGCTGCCAGATGATCTTGGGAAATTAGTCGTGATGCAGATTCTGAGTATGACCAACAACGCCTTTAGTGGGACGCTGCCCACACAGGCCCTCGAACAAATGACAAATCTTCGAACCTTGTCAATCCAAAGGATTCCAGTCGATGGCAACCCGAATAGTATCCAAGGGCCTGGAATCAGGGGAACGGTACCAGCCTTTCGTAATCACCGAGAACTAACCAAACTGCAATTGGAAAATCAGCAACTAAATGGCAGCCTCGATTCTGACTTTTTGCAAGAGTGTCCAACCGGGGAACCCATTGAAATAGATCTACGGAACAACGCCATTTCCGGCCAGGTTCCGCCGTCTCTTACTCAAAAGCGATTTCTGAGCTTGTATTTGGCGGGTAACCCTATTACTGTGGTTTCGCGTGAAATCTATGATCCTTCCTCCAATAGCTGTCCTATGATCGAAGACTGGATGGATGGTGACATAAAGAAGGTGGGATGCCAGGCATTTCTGTGTCAACCCGGGACATGGGCGCCCCAGGGACGGGCCACACCAGGTGCAGGGTGCCAAAGATGTAACGACGATTCTTCAAAATGGGGTCGAACGACATGCAAGTCGTCCTTATCCGTCGCAGAATCTGAACGACAAATTTTGACGAATTTCTATAACTCTCTGAGTGGACGCAACTGGAAGTCCGATAACAACTGGCTGACTTCGGATGATGTGTGTCAGTGGCAAGGAATCAGCTGTGATGTTTCCACTGGTCGTGTCGCTACCATAGCGCTCAGGAACAATGGGTTAGTCGGTTTTGTCCCCCCGGAGATTTTCAATCTCCGGGAATTGAAAGTTCTAAATCTGGAATCGAACAAGATCGAGATTGACTTTTCGAGCGCTTCCAAAGCTTTCAAGCTAGAGGCTCTGAATCTAGCGGCAACCGGGGTGCGGTTCATAAACGACCTCGAGAATCTGGCAGAGCTCCCAAACTTTCGGATATTTTCGCTAGCTTCCAACGGTCTATCGGGATCGATCCCCGATGCGATATTTTCGATGACCTCATTGGAAGACATCGATCTGTCATACAATGATTTTACTGGTACGCTGAGTTCTCAGGTGGGAAATATGCTGAATTTGCGACGATTTCATTGTGATGGCGCCGAGTTATCAGGTCCTCTACCGGCAGAAATTGGACTGTTGTCCAGTCTAGAAGAGTTTTCGGCGGACGAAAACAACTTTTCTGGAAATCTTCCACAATCTCTGAACTCATTGACTAATCTCCAAACGCTGGCTCTCCGACAGGTGATAGATAATGATGCAGGAATCACCGGGCCACTCCTCTCGTTCACAGATCTCGGACAGCTCATGTCCTTGCATCTGGACGGAAACAGGCTTACTGGAACTCTTCCCCCAAACTTTTTGATCAATAGCCGACGCTTGCAAGCTGGGATTGATCTTGGCCTTAGTGATAATCAATTTCAGGGAACAATTCCTGATGGTTGGGCTCGGTTTGAGCGGTTGTTTGTGAATTTGGCCGGAAACCAAATTAGTGGGATCGCGAGTTCTCTGTGCTCCAAAACCGGCTGGATGAACGGTGCCGTTGAAAAATTTCAGTGCGATGCCATTCTTTGTCCAGCAAGAACCTACAACACGATTGGATACAAAACTGATGCCACCTCTAGCTGCCAAACCTGTCCATCCGGTAATTATTTTGGTACTACAACTTGTGACGGAAAAGGTACAGCGGATGTCTCCTCGGAGAGCAACATACTTGCTGAGATCTTCGCATCAACTGGTGGCAACAATTGGGACAATAACGATGGCTGGAATAGTTCTACAGATTACTGCAATACTTATTATGGTGTGGAATGTGATGGGGCAGGTCGTATCACTAAGCTTGACCTTTCGAATAACAACCTGAGGGGCACGATTCCCGAATCCGTCTTTGATCTGCAATTTCTCAGGGTACTCGTTTTGTCCGGGAATGCAGTAAAATTGACCTTCGAAGGAATCGGGCGCGCCGAAAAATTGATCGAACTGCACCTAGACAATACAAATATAGAGACGATTGATGGGGTCGGTGATGGTGTGAATCTTCAAATTCTTAACGTCGCAGACAACAATCTTGTAGGGACTGTTCCTGATGACATCTTTCGCATCACCACCCTCAAAACGCTTAACCTAGGTCACAACTCATTCTCTGGACAATTACATGACGTTGTAGGAGAGATGACGTCATTGGAGTCTCTGCAACTGTATCACAACCAGTTTACCGGTCGCATTCCAGCTTCAATTGGGGGCCTCATAAACCTAGAAGAGTTGAATTTGGCCGAAAACAATTTTGAGGGAACGATTCCAGCCGAACTCAATAACTTAGCAAATCTCAAGTTTCTGTCCCTTCAACGAGAAGGTGGTATTTTGGGAGATTCCGACGTTGGTATCAACCAAGGAAAAAGCAGCTTACAGGGCATTGGACTCACCGGACCGTTACCATCCTTCGACAAATTAAGTAGTATTACGCATTTGTTTCTTGGGGTTAATGGATTGACCGGTTCCATTCCTTACAACTTCTTGGGCGGAGTTCAGAACAAAGCATTAGAGATCCAAGTTGACCTAACGTCAAACACATTGACTGGAACTCTACCTGCCTCGTTGACACAATTCGATAATTTGTCGTTGTACGCTGCTGGTAATCGCTTCACTGCTATTGCAGATGGTCTTTGCAGCAAATCCGAGTGGCTTAGTGGTGATGTTGGCTCTTTCCAATGTGATGGAATTTTATGTCCTATTGGCAGCTACAATTCAATTGGTCGGAAGAGCAGTGCGGCATCATCTTGTCAGTCTTGTAGGACTGGATCAAATGGTTATCTTGGGAGCTTTGAATGTTTATCAGCTGCTGACGCCCAAGAGGGATCTGAGCGTGAAATTCTAGAAAAGCTTTACTATGCTATGGATGGTCCAAATTGGCTCGACAACACCAATTGGCTTGACCCTGATGAAAGTATTTGTGACTGGTATGGAATTCAATGTGATTCCCAAACAGTCAAGTCAGTTACTTCGATTGATCTCAGTTACAACCGACTCACCAATACATTCCCCAGCCTCGCATACAACCTACCAAATCTGATGGAGCTGAATCTTCAAGGCAATGATATTGCCTTTACTTTCAATGGGATTAGCAAGGCAGTCAATCTCGAATCACTTGATCTCGAAGACACCGGACTGTCTTCAGTTTCTGGTATTGGTCAAGCCAGTAATCTTAAACTTCTTCGGCTGGACAACAACGTCATTGAATTCTTCCCTATGGAAATCTTTGATCTTTCGAGACTTGAAGTTCTCTCTTTGTCAAATAACTTTATATCGCAAGCCCCGATGCCCAGCAACTTACAATTTTACCCCTCAATGACGTATTTTGCTTGCTCAAACTGTGGGTTCTCGGGCCCTATTCCTACTTGGCTTGGATCTATGCAAAATCTCCAATACTTGAAATTGTCAAAAAATGCCTTGACTGGTAATCTACCCTCTACTCTCGAATCAATCACTTCGCTAAAACATTTGGACCTTTCCGATCAAGCGACGGTGGGTTGGGGTCTGACTGGAAATCTTCTACCGTTTGCAATGCAAAACGATCTCACTGAAATTTACTTGCAACACAACAATTTCGAAGGTGTGATCCCCGATAATTTTCTATCTAATGTTAGAAAAGATCAAATCGTGACCGTTGATCTTCGGTACAATCGGTTTAACGGCTTGGTACCGACCCAGCTCGGTAATATCAATCAACTAAACTTGTATTTGGCATCGAACCAATTTGTCAACATCCCTTCATCTCTGTGTGGAAATGATTGGAACGACGGCGATGTTGCTAAAAGTGGTTGTGACGGTCTTCTCTGTCCTGCCGGGACATTCAATTCTTTTGGTCGTGCGACAAGTGGTATAGATTGTTTTACTTGTGACGAACCAACCGCCTCCACTCAGATGGGAAATACCTTCTGTGGTACTACTATTGATCACGAAGCGCTTAAAATGATGTATCGATCCTATGGGGGTGAGAATTGGTCATCATCAAATAATTGGCTCGTGAGTGAGGATCATTGCACCTGGGAAGGCATTACTTGCTGGACTAGCGGGGAGTACAATGGTCTTGTGAAAAGAATCGAACTACCTGACAACAACTTGATTGGTGAGATGCCATGGCCTCTTGTGTTGCAAATGGAAGGGCTAACTCATATTGATTTGCAAAAGAATGACATTTCGTTACCTTTCACAATGATGGGGAATTTAATCAATCTTGAAAGCATCAACCTCTCGTATACTGCAACGACATCCTTGGTGGGTATTGGCAGTGCGAAATCTCTGAAAGAGTTACATCTAACAAGTGCAGTTTTGACAGGCTCTATTCCTGATGAATTGTTTTCGTTGACTCAATTGGAGAGCTTGTTTCTCAGTAACAATGGGTTTTCGGGTACTATCTCTCCGGACTTTGGCCTATTGAAGCAGATGAAAAACCTTTATTTGCTCGGAAATAAGCTTGAGGGTACCATTCCTCCCGAACTCGGCTATTTGGCTCAACTAGAACATTTGTCGCTTGGTAAAAACAATCTATCTGGATCTATTCCGAGACAAATTACGTCACTGCCTTTGCTTGAATTCCTTTCATTGGAAAATGAAGCATCATCAGTTAACAATTCCTTCACAACAGGTGCAGGTTTAACTGGACCTCTTCCGGTGCTTGATGGATTTCCACGTATCAGTGAGCTCTACCTTCAACATAATTCCTTCACCGGAACAATTGCCAATAATTTTTTGCAGGGCGTGTATGATAAGAATGCAAAGATAATTGTCGATTTGGGATTCAATGATATTGATGGTTCTATCCCAAAGAAGCTTTCAAACTTCAATAACTTGAACTTAATGCTTGTAGGGAATGAAATATCTGAGATTTCCGCAGATATTTGCAGCAACACTGGTTGGATGAATGGAGAGGTTGCCAACAGTTGTGACTCTATTTTGTGCCCTCCTGGAACTTTTAACGCCGACGGGCGTCAGGTTGATACAACAACTCCTTGCCAGACTTGTACATACGCAGGATCGGCACGAAAATATGGCTCTACTTCGTGTGGGCCTGGATCTACAGATGCTGTAGATGATAAATCTATCCTTTTTGACTTGTACGATGCAACCGGAGGTGATAGCTGGACTACTTCTACTGGATGGAAATCCGACAAGGTATCCTTCTGTGACTGGTATGGGGTAACTTGTACAACGACAAGTTCAGGTGAACTTCGTGTCTCTGAGTTGAATCTTGCGGATAATAATTTGAACGGAATCCTTCCGTCAAAACTTTTCTACCTACAAGGTTTGGAAAAACTTGATGTACGACAAAATCCTATTTCAATAACCTTCCACGATATTGACCTGGCACCTGAGCTTAGAGAACTTTACATCGATGAAACTCTTGTCAAGACTATGAATGGAATCGGTAGAGCGTCGAAGCTAGAAATATTACACGCTTACAAAAACTCTTTTGGTGGGCAGGAAATTCCAGACGAAATTTTTGATATTTCGACATTGACGGATCTGAATCTTGCTGATTCAATGTTGGTTGGTACTCTCAGTGGTAAGATCGGCAAGTTGACTCAGTTGCAACGTGTGACTCTAGACGGAAACTCGCTCAGCGGAGAGATACCAACACAGCTTGCTTTAATTCCAGGGCTAAAGTATATCGAGATGTCAAATAATGAATGGGTTGGACCGCTTCCCTCTACCTTGCCGAATTCACTCGAGGCTCTGTTCCTCAACAATAATGAAGAGAAAACTGCAGGCGTAACTGGGTCTTTGGCTGCTTTTGCGAACATGCCAAACATGAAAGAACTACACTTATCGAGCAACCAGTTGACAGGTTCTATCCCGTCGAACTTCCTATCGGGAATCGCGGACACTAATAGCCCTATTACAGTACGCCTCGATAACAATCACCTTATGGGAGCCATCCCGTCTTCGCTTCAATTTCTTTCGAAACTTAATATAGACGTCACTGGTAATTATTTCACTACGATTGGCGATGGTTTGTGCAATCAGCCCGAGTGGAATGATGGGAATGTCGGACAATACGGTTGCTCTGGTATTCTATGTCCCGTGGGTACTTTCAACCCAATGGGTCGTCAAACTAGCTCCGCTAGCACTTGTGATGTTTGCCCCGGCGAAGAAGGCTCGCAATATCTCGGCAGCACAAGCTGTGTGACTCTTGTCAAACAGCGAGAAAGGGAAATTTTGGGTAAGCTTTTCAAAGAAACGAAAGGGGATAATTGGAAAAACAAAGATGGATGGACAGATGAAACCTCGGATGTTTGTCAATGGTATGGAATAACTTGCCGGGAAGACCTGACCATCGAAGCAGTTCATCTCGGTAGTAATCACCTGGTAGGGTCAGTTCCAAAAGAGATCTTTGAGTTACCCAATTTAAGATCATTGTGGCTGTACTCTAATCCTGTTCAATTCAGCTTTGATGGAATTGGTCAAGCCACAAAATTGAAGAGTTTGCGTCTAGATTCGACAAAGCTCAGATCTCTCAAAGGAATTGGGGCTGGCTTATCTCTAGCGGATGTTGACGTTGGATTCAATCAACTAGACGGTCCAATCCCCCAAGAAATACAGAATCTTGTAGATCTCGAGAGATTCGGCGGCGCAGTCAATAGCTTTACCGGGACCGTCCCCGACTTTTCCAACCTACGAAAATTATCTACAATTCGTTTGAATGATAATAACTTGAAAGGTGCCCTTCCATCATTTTCTCGTCATTCCAATATGAAGTCAATCGATCTTTCGGATAACAACCTGTCAGGGGTAATACCCTCCAACTTCTTGGATTCTGTTAACCAGGAAGAAAATATTTTCGTGGATCTATCAGACAATATGTTAACAGGAAAGGTTCCTGGTGGTCTGAGCAGGATAAGAGACGTGACAATATATCTACGGGACAACCAGATTGTTGGAATCGATCAATCTTTGTGTTCCAATGATGGTTGGAACAAGGGCGATGTAGGTTCCTTCCAATGCGACGGAATTTTGTGCCCATCTGGCACTTATGCCATCAATGGCCGTGCCTCGAAGTCGGGGTCATGTGAATCCTGCAACAAAAACAAATATTACGGTGGCAGCACGTGTGGTAGAAGCGCTGGAGCCTCGCGAGCAAATCTTGCGACAACACTTCTAGTTCTAGTCGCTACAACAATTTTAGCTACACTCTTTTAAGTCGAAAGTCAAATATAAGCGATTATGCAAATCAAAGTATTTGCAACTCGGCTATACAATAACCATTCACACGGGAAATTCATAACTATGTACTAATTCATAACCTATAATAACTGAAGCATTAGAGATAACACGAAAGAATGTCGTCGTATCGTTCAAACCTTCTTTTTCAAATAACGTTATAGGACTGATCAGCTTTTACTTGCTTGCTGGTCCAAAGGCCTCCACCAATTCTCTCAGGGGAGCTAGGGAAGCCCATAAAACAGATTTCCCGCACCGAATCAACAGCCGCCGCCCTCGCCATCCAGCCCAGAATAAGACTAGTGATAGAAAGGCCTGTTGCAGATGCTTCCTGAGAATCATCATTCGTTCTTTTCGTAACAAGGATTTTTCATCCTTTCCATCTGCGTCTATTTCGGGTCGTTCCGAAACGGAAAAGGCAATAGAAGAATACACCAACCTGAGAATGGGTGCATATATGTCGCCAAAAGCACCGTTTGGGCTCTCCATCGAGGGTACGACGCGATAGCAAATTCTTTTCAAAAAAGAAACAACCGGCATTAGTGCTTGTAGGGGTAATCTATCGATCTTGAGCAAAGACTTCAAGGCATTTTGAACCCATGATACTGCTGAAAAAGGACTCAATGACTCGTTCACAAAGTCATTCGGTAACGCTAAGTTCTGGTTGTGAGTTGTATCAATTCCATGAGATGGAATCTCCAAAGTTAGGTTCCCTCGCTTCCGTCTTCTACCACGATAGTGTTCCGAAATATTTTGTCGCTTACTACTACCAGACCCTTTTTCTCGAGTGATTCTTGTTTTTCCCTCAACCTGTTGAAACAAAAAATGGCGTGCCCCGACAATTGTGCTCCACGAGATGCAAACATTATGACATGGCAAATGGCCATTAGGGTTGACGGTCACAAGAGTAATATCATCGTCTACGCATCCAGTGACATTTTCTTGGCTTTCGAGAAGTGAATCTATGCTTTCTATGATGGCATGTGTCGCTAGATCGTTATCACTTTCCCCACTGTTATCTTCTCGTTTGGTTTCTTTTTGGACCGCAAGGATATTCTCACAAAGTTCTTGAAAGTCCTTATCCTTGAGAGTACAGTCATTTCTATACGTCACAATTTGAAATATTTTTGTCGCCAATTGAGGACTCTTGCTCAGATACCTTGGGAGTTGTTCGCAAACACAATGCAACCATAATTCCTCAAAAATACTTCTTTTTTTAGAGGAAGATTTAGTGGAAATAGTCGGCGACGATGGATGCAGAACTGTAGAGGAGGATGAAAGGCTCCGAGATTGAATCGAATGCAAGACTTGTATGGTCCATGCCAATGCTTCCCTTTCAAAACCATTGGATTCCCAAAAAGGTATCCACATTGTCGCCAGCAGTTCTACAGATAACCGACCCCGAATCTTGGTTTGGTGGTAGCTTTCGTCACCTGTGGTATGACCCTGATAGTAATCAAAAATATCCACCAAGAGCGACCAGCGATTGATGTTTGTATCTGGCGTTGCGGTTTTTCTGTGTTTTTTCTTTCGCTGTTGTCTTCGTTCCGTCAGAGAAAGCTCGTGCCAGCTCTGGAGGCCAATCACCGCCAGTCGATCGATCGTCGCCATTGCCTCTTGGCAAAGCGTTATTTCCTCTTCAGAACACACTGCCTCTATCGATGGGTAGGTTAAATCCGCCAAAAAAGTCCAATGAGTCTCCTGTGCGTTCTCGTTCGGCAATGGAATTTGAATCGACGGGAACAAGCGGATGCAGTTTGTTTCGTCGCTCGATCCGGTCGATGGTAAATCGAGGTTGGGAGTCTGTGGATGAGCAACATTGTTTTGTACCTCGTCGAATCCTCCACTCTTGAGCTTTCGAAAGTAACGGTGGACATGAAGAAGAGATCGCCTGTAATCCTTTCGCAAGAAGCTTCGCTCGGTCTCTCGTAACAACGAGGATGGTGGAATCGTTA
>Ga0115013_10002327_pt1 | contig 10628 bp, 6 predicted proteins | sample SouAtlMetagenome_2_FD_88686 | JGI IMG/M metagenome (GOLD analysis project Ga0115013, IMG submission 88686) | Marine eukaryotic phytoplankton communities from Atlantic Ocean - South Atlantic ANT15 Metagenome | ecosystem: Environmental > Aquatic > Marine > Oceanic | place: South Atlantic Ocean...
GGGGAAAAACTGAAGAGTAACAATCAGGTGGTGCCCTCCAAAAGCTCCAGCCGCCAACAGGTGGGCGCCCCAGCGACCCATCTTACCTCGCAGTTGACCGTAAACAAACCAGCGCCAGTAAAACTCCTCCAGTCCAGAGTGGAATACCGATACAAAGATGGCAAAGAGGAGAAAATTTTCCCGGAAGCCGAGCCCCTCCGCTCGAATGAGAACTCGAGGAGCGGCTTCCCACACAAGCGCTCCGATGGGTGTCCACATGAGGATGAACCCTGCAGATGCGATTAACAGCCCACTAAGTAGACCAGTTATCCCCACGCTCTTCCAGGTCGGCCACTGCCTACCCGGGGCCCTCCTCAGGACGCCATGCGATCCAGCTCTCCAGAGGAGAAGAAGCGGATAGCAAAGGATGAAAACTTTTGTCAGGGTGTATGCGGACTTGCCGATCGGACCATTCGGGAAGATGACAAAGTAAAAGAGCGCTCCTATGGTCGGCACCACGAGAGCGAGCAGTAACAAAACCCAGGGAAGTTGGCAGCGCGATGCGTTCATCCTACCCGCAGCATGACCGATGGCCACAGGAACGGTGAGTAGATATTTTCAATCATTTCATCGATTGGAGTGATGCGCGCCTCCCCTTCTCTGAGCCGGTCCATCCTTGCGCCCTCGAGCAGCAGACCGTAGAAAGAGCCTCGCCATGCGCCCATCAATTCTTCTCCTCTGGCCATTCGCAGTAATGGCGAGCGAGAGCCCCGATTTCGGGCGTGATATCAGGCCTATTCTGGCAGAAAACTGCTATCACTGCCACGGACCGGATGAGCAGGCCCGGGAGGCGAAGCTAAGACTGGATACCTTCGAGGGAGCTACCACTGGAGGAGCGTCCGGCCCGGCGATCGTGCCGGGGAAGCCAGGGGAAAGCGAATTGATTGCCCGGATCTTCTCTTCCGATGGGGACGACCACATGCCACCCCCAAGCTCAAAACGAGTTCTGACCCCGGACCAGAAAGCCCTTTTGAGCGAATGGATCGAAGCAGGAGCCAAGTACGAAGAGCACTGGGCATGGCAAAAGCCGCAGCGTCCCGGAGTTCCTTCAGTCCGTGATCCCTCTCTGGTCCGTAACCCGGTTGACTCTTTTCTGTTACGTCGACTTGAACAGGAGGGCCTGTCTTACTCCTCCGAGGCTGATCCTGCAGTCCTCCTGCGGCGCCTCTTTCTGGATCTCATTGGGCTCCCTCCGACTCCGGAGGATATTCGGGCCTTCGAGGGCACATGGGCCAATTCCGAAGAGCGGGAAAAGTCGTATGATGAAACCATTAATCGCCTCCTTTCCTCTCCCCGTTTTGGCGAGAGGTGGGGAAGGCCATGGCTCGACCTTGCTCGGTATGCGGATTCTAACGGTTTTCAGGCTGACCAGTTGCGCCCTTCATGGAGCTACCGTGACTGGGTGATCAAGGCACTTAATGCCAATATGCCATTCGATCAATTCACGATTGAACAGATTGCTGGCGACCTTCTTCCCGGCGCCACACTTGACCAAAGAGTTGCCACAGGATTTCACCGGACGGTGACTTGTAATGTGGAGGCAGGGGTCAGCCCGGAAGGCAACCGGGTTGATCAGGTGATCGACCGGGTCAATACCACTGCCACGGTCTGGCTGGGCATTACCCTGGAATGCGCCCAGTGCCATGATCACAAATACGACCCATTCACCATGGAGGATTACTACTCCTTCTTTGATTTCTTCAATCATACCCCACTCGAAGTTCAGCTACCCAGCAACAAGACTGACGTATCGCACGATTTCATCGGTCCCTATCTTGATCTCCCCCTTACCGCTGAGCAGCAACAGCAAGCGAAAGAACAGGATGACCAAATCGCTCTGCTCCAGAAAGACCGCGACGACACGCTCAAATCTAAGGAAGAAGCCTATCTCGCCTGGGAGCGCCACCACTCCGAAAGCGCCAAACAGCAATTTGCTTGGGAGATTCTCCAAGTCACTAAATTCAGCTCCACCGGCGGAGAACACCACGACATTCTCGAAGACGGATCTGTCCTCCTCAGCGGCAAAGTGCCCAACACCACGACCTATACCGTCGAAACCCGAACAACCCTTCCCCGCATCTCCCAGCTCAAACTGGAAGCGCTCTCAACACCCATGCTGCCCGGCAATGGCCCCGGCCGCGGAGACGACCAACAGCCCAACTTCGTCCTCAAGGAATTCACCGCTACCCTTCGTAAGGACGAGAGCGAGACGCCGATCAAACTGCACCGTCCACAGGCAAGCTTTTCCCAGAAGAACTGGGACGTCGCAGGCCTGATTGACGGCAGACCATCCACGGGTTGGGCCATCAATCCACAGTTCGGAAGATCACATTGGGCTACCTTCGAACTGGTCAACCCAATCGAACAAACAAGTGGAACTACCCTCGTCTTCACGTTGCCGCAGGACTGGGGTAGAGGGCGCGTTATTGGAAACCTCCGCCTCTCCGCCCGCAGCCAGGTCAGCAAAGACTCCAAACTTCCTGCCGACCTGATTGCTCTTCTCAAAAATCCGGCTGACGAACGCAGTGAAGCCCAGCAAAAGAAACTCCGCGCCCACTTCGAGAAAGAAACCCCCACCCTCAAGAAAATCGATGCCGAGATCGCCCGGCTCAAGAAGCAGCGCAATGCCATCAAAGCCAATCAAACCCTGGTCATGGTCGAAATGGAGAAACGGCGGACAACTCACATCCTGAATCGAGGAGAGTTTCTCTCACCAGGAGAAACGGTTCGGGCAAGGACGCCCGCCATTCTCACTCTTTCCCGCAAGCCAAATGATGAGACCAACCCGCCGGATCGTCTCGCACTGGCCCAGTGGCTGGTCGACCGGGACAATCCCCTCACAGCTCGCGTGGCGATCAACCGCTGGTGGGCTGAACTGTTTGGCAACGGAATCGTCGCGACTCTTGAGGACTTCGGGACTCAATCCCCGGCTCCCAGCCATCCGGACCTCCTGGACTGGCTCGCCGTTGAGTTCATGGAGTCCGGCTGGGACATGAAACATCTTCTCAGAGTAATGGTGAGCTCTCAGGCCTATAGGCAATCCTCACGAATCACTCCTGAGCTCCTCGAAAAGGATCCCCGCAATTTCCTCCTTGGCCGCGCACCTCGCTTCCGGCTTAACGCAGAGCGGATCCGCGATAATGCTCTGGCTATCTCCGGCCTCCTCTCTCCAAAAATGTTCGGCGAGCCCGTAATGCCCTATCAGCCGCCCGGGCTCTGGCGCCAAACCGGACGAAATGAGCCTAAATGGCTTGAGGAAAAGGACGAGGACCGCTGGCGACGGGGGATTTATATCGTCTACCGGAGAGCTGCTCCCTACCCAAGCATGGTCAACTTTGATGCCCCCGACAGGGCCGCTTGCAGTGTAGCTCGTGCGCGCACTAATACCCCGAACCAGGCCCTTACGCTCTTGAACGATCCCGCCTTCGTGGAGATGGCACTCGCGCTCGCTGACCGAATCCTTCAGGAGTCCAGCTCTCCGGGAACCAGAATCCAGCACGGTTTCCGTCTGGCAGTTTCACGCCTGCCTGACAGCCGGGAAAGCCGCATCATTGATCAACTCCTGCACGAGAGGCTAGACCACTTCACGGCACACCCCAAGGAGGCCGAGAATCTGCTCAGCAACCCTCATTTCGTCTTCCAGCCTCAAACCCGGAACCACTTGGAGTTAGCAGCTTGGTTTTACGTCGCCAGTGCACTCCTGAATCTCGACGAGACTATCACGAGAAATTAAAGGCATTCTCGCTACACCTCTCTGTTCACACCCTTCTTTTCCTTCGTCCACCCGATGATCTCCAGCCACCTTCAGAACGAGACCCGGCGCCTCTTTCTTCAAAAGACGGGATACGGCCTGGGGGCAGCCGCTCTCTCTTCACTTGCCAACGCCGACTCCGCCGGGGCAGCTGACGGCTCGCTGCGGCAGTCCGGCCTGCATCACGCCGCCAAGGCGAAGCGAGTAATCTACATTCATCTCGTGGGGTCTCCATCCCACCTGGATCTTTTCGATTACAAGCCTGAGCTGCAGAAGCGAACAGGACAATTGTGCCCTGACGAGTTCTTCGATACGAGCAAGCTGGCCTTCATTCGAGAGCAGCCAAATCTTCTTGGCACTCCCAAAGAGGACCAGTTTGCCTTCCGTAAATGTGGAGTCTCCGGCATGGAGCTGTCCAACCTTCTTCCTCACCTTCAGGGAGTTGCGGATGAACTATGCCTCATCAAGACCCTGCACACCGACCAGTTCAACCATGCGCCCTCGCAGATGTTTCTTCTGACGGGGTTCGAACGATTCGGACGGCCCAGCATGGGCTCGTGGGTAAGCTACGGTCTGGGAAGCGAAAACCAGAATCTCCCTGGATTTGTAGTCCTGATCACAGGGCAGGTCCTCGGAGCAGGCAATAGCGCGTTCGGAAGCGGATTTCTTCCAACCGTCCATCAGGGAATCGAATTTCGATCCAAGGGCGACCCGGTCCTCTACCTGTCCAATCCGAAGGGAGTTTCCCCGGGGGAACGCAAGATGGTTGTGGACGCAGTGAACAATCTCAACAAGGAGGCCCTCGCTGACGTGGGAGATCCCGAAATCGCTACAAGAATCAGTCAGTATGAAATGGCCTACCGGATGCAAACCAGCGTTCCTGAGCTGATGGATATCGCCGATGAGCCTCAATCCATCCACGAGATGTATGGCACTCAACCCGGCAAGACATCCTTCGCGAATAACTGCCTGCTGGCGAGGAGGCTGGTGGAGCGCGACGTTCGTTTCGTCCAACTTTTTGATCAGGGATGGGACCATCACGGAAGTGTTTTCAACAGCCTCCCCAATAAGACCCGGCAGGTCGACAAACCCATTGCGGCGCTCATACGGGACCTTCGGGAAAGAGGACTTCTAGATGAAACCCTTGTCATCTGGAGCGCTGAATTTGGCAGAACCCCGATGGCTCAGGGTGCAGTGGGTAATGGCTCAGGAAAAACCAAGGCTGGCCGCGATCATCATAAGGACGCTTACAGTGTATGGATGGCCGGGGGCGGCTGCAAGGGGGGCCACGTCCACGGAGAAACTGATGATCTTGGGTATGCCATCGGACGTGACCCCGTTCACGTTCACGATTTCAATGCGACCATCCTCCATCAGCTGGGCATTGACCATGAGCGTCTTACCTTTCGCTATCAGGGAAGACAGTTCCGCCTCACTGATGTGCACGGAAGAGTGGTAAAGGATATTCTCGCTTGAAAGCGACTCGGGCGCGCCTTTCCTTCCTGGCTGCTTGCTATCCCATCTGAAGCATCTCACCAATGCTCCTCAGGATCTCCTTCCTTCCCACCCCGGTCTTGGTCGACGAAAGGTATGCCCGGGGCTCGCCCTCACTCCACTTCTTCATTGCCTCCCGGAAAAGAGCTATATTCTTTTTTGCTACGCTTTCCTTGTTCTTGTCCGCCTTGGTAAAGACCAGTTCAAAAGGAACTTCTCCCGCTACAAGCCACTCCACGAATTCCAGATCAACACCCTGAGGGGGATGTCGTGAATCAATCAGGACGAAGGCGCAGACCAGGTTTTCCCGTTCGATGAGGTAATCTGAGATAAATTGCTGGAAACGTATGCGGTCCGCCTTGGAAACCTTCGCGTATCCATATCCCGGCAGATCGACGAGACTCCATCTCTCATTGATCGTGAAGAAATTGATCTCCTGCGTGCGACCGGGGTTGCCGGATACCCGAGCCAGCCCCTCCGCCTTTGTCAGAAGATTGATGAGGGATGACTTACCTACATTCGAGCGCCCGATGAACGCGAACTCCGGCAACGAGGAGGCGGGGCAGGTTTCTAGGCTGACTGCGCTGAGTTGAAAGTTGGCCGAGTGGATCTTCACGTTCGTCTAAAATTTGACATCATGGAGCAGGCTATCCACCTGTCCCCTCCCACAATTACACCCAGGCCGCTCGAAGCAACTCCTTCAGGCGCTCCTTCTCCGTTGCCGAAGTCTTTGCTACGAATCCCCGGGCATGAGCAAAATGCACATCGTCCTCCGGATCAATCCGGGTGAACTCCAGTCGGGGGTGATCATTGTGGCGAGAGAGCCCATAGCCGCTACCTCGCCGGTCCGGATACACCAGACCCACCACGCTCTCTGATTCACCAATCGAATCGAGATAGCGCCCCAACCCCACCGAGGGCTCGGCCGGAAGCGGATTGGTTCGTGGCATGAACAGAACCTTGAAGGGATCCCCACCATTGGCCTCGAGCGTCCAGAGCTCACCATGCTCACCGATGAAGGTGAGTCGCTCACGCAGGGTCTTCAAATACTCCAGCAGATCCGCTCCCACCCATCGCATCATTTCATAGAGCAGATCACCGGGATCGAGACGCTCAGCTTGTGCAAAACGTCGCAGCAGGGTCACATCCATTGGAGAGTTGAGCTTGCTTATGATGTCACGGTCAACACCCAGCCACTTGGCCGTCCCACCTGCCCCTCGGGTATCGAACCACTCTGCGGGCTCGAGCCAGTCACAGAACATTTTTGCGTCCTCGTAGAGCCCGAGGTCCTGAAGCACAAGGGAAAGCGCACAGACCGGATCGTGATCGCGCGGGAACTGGTGATGATCAAAATTCCCCCGCTTGGGCTCATGTTCTCCACCCACATCGACCACCAACACTCTTTCGTTGTCGAGGTCGCCCTGCTTCGGCTCACGCCGCTCGATAGGAGCCCCGTGCTGCGCCACCAGCAGGCTGCAGGCCAGGTAGTCGTCTTTGTGCGCGCCCCCCGGGTGCGTAAGAATCAGTTCGATGGACATGAGAGGCGGGACGGTAGGGAGTTGAGACCGGAGAGCAAGCCCTCGCGTCAGGCGGGGTGCCAGCGCGAGTGCTGATTGCTCTCTTTCCAGCTCTTCCTCCTACATTCGCTTCAGGGTCAGCAGGCGAAACTCCATTGCTTCCGCTCCGGGAATTTCCGTAGCGCGGAGAGTGAGTTCGCCCTTCCCCTTCTCAAGTGCGATCTTCCCAATCGTCACAGCCTTGAAATCCTTGACATAGGACTCCATACGCGGATGACGGTCACCCGCCGCCCCCAGCTCTGGCACATCATGTGCCTCTTTCAGCTCAAAAGGAAGCTTCGCTCCATTGAAGGACAACTCGAACTTTGCGCCTGCATCCCGGGCCGCATAGTAAAGGGCAACCTCGTAAGTCCCGGAGGCGGCAACCTCTACATCAAAACTGAGCCAATCCTCAGTATCTGTCCAATTCTTGAAATACGAACAGTTGGGAAACCGGTTTGACCGCTTAATGGCGCCATGGGCCGTCGCATCTCTGGCCGGCAGCTGGGAATAGCCTGCTTCCGGATGAGCAATGACAAAAGGACGTTTGTCATCGTAGTATGTCGGCATGAAGGCCTCACGGTGTGTCCTTGCCGCCTGGCTCAAGGTTGCAACGACCTCAGGGTGACGTGATGCCACATTCTGTGTCTGCGCTGGATCCGCAACCATATCGTAAAGCCTGCGCTTGTCGTCCAAGCGGAAACGTTGACTTCGGACACTAATTCTCTCTTTCCAATGATTAATAAGAATACGGGATGGCCAGGGCCTCTCCTCGGATTTTTCTCTCAGCAGCAACTGCTTGAGGCTGACCCCATCAAGTTCCTTGCCCTCTTCAACGGGGACCCCGGCGAGATCACAGAGGGTTGGCAGAAGGTCTCGCACACTCGCTATCTGAGGAACGACCTCTCCCGGCCGCAGGTGACCGGACCAGCGAATATACAGCGGGCTTCTCACTCCGCCTTCGTCGGTAGACCCCTTCCTGCCACGCATTCCTCCATTCCAACGCACTCCATTCGGTCCGTTGTCATGAAACCAGACTACGATGGTCTCCCCTGCCACTCCGAGTGACTCAAGACGCGCAAGCACCCGTCCGACGTTCCAGTCAATATTCTCACACATGGCGAGAGCACTCCTCTTATGAGTGTCGATCTCGCGTTCCGGATTCTGTTGATTGTGCATTTTGAGGCTTCGTTCAGCAAAGCGCTTCCAGAACTTATCAGGAACCTGCATGGGTGAATGTGGGGTATTGTAGGGAATGTAGGTAAAGAATGGTTTTCTGGACTCCACTGCACCCTCGATGAAAGCAATCGCCTTACTGGTGAAGTCATCGACGCAGAAACCCTCACCCTTGACCGGACGACCGTTCCACTCAAGAAGCGGGCTATAATAGTTACCCCAGTGGCCACTGCAGAAACCATAGAACTCGCCGAACCCACGCCCGTTTGGGTGGTAGGGGTATTGCATGCCGTTATGCCATTTACCGAACGCACCAGTTAAATAACCCTCTGCCCTGAACAGATCAGCCACGGTTACTTCCCCGAGATTCACCCGCTCACCTCCTGCGGAAGTAGAGTATACGCCTGAGCGCGCGTGATGCCTCCCAGTGAGAAACTCTGCCCTCGTGGGCGAACAGACCGGACATACATAGAACCGATCAAAGCTCGTACCATCCCGCTTCAACGAATCGATATGGGGCGTCTGAAGATCGACATTACCGGAGCTTGAGAGATCTCCCCAACCCTGATCATCAGTAAGAAAAACCAGAACATTCGGTGAAGAGCCGACCACTGGGTGAACCGCGATTCCAGTAAGGATGAAGAGGAGCAATCTGACATTCATCTGCAAGGTCGATGGTGCACATGAACCTTCAAGGCTTGAAGTAAAATCACCTGTGCCTCTGCCTCGATCAGGAGGACTCCTGTTGTCGCAACGAAACACAATCTGTTGACCATTGTCTCCCTCTAACGTAAGTCCGACCCTCCCCTATCTGCTGACAATGTCTTCACCCACGATCATTTACACGATTACCGACGAGGCTCCGGCTCTTGCGACCCGCTCTCTGCTGCCAATCATTCATCGATTCACCAGCTCCTCAGGGATTCGAGTTGAAACCCGGGACATCTCCCTCGCCGCCCGGATCCTTGCGGTGTTCCCCGATTTTCTCGAGGAAAGCCAGCGGCACAGTGATGCACTGGCTGAGCTTGGAGCACTCGCACAGACACCCGAGGCCAATATCATCAAGCTGCCTAACATCAGCGCCTCCATCCCCCAGCTCGAGGCCGCCATCAAGGAATTACAGGGGCATGGATATCCTCTTCCCGACTACCCTGCAGCCCCCTCAACCCCTGAGGAAATCGACATCAAGGCTCGCTACGACCGGGTCAAGGGCAGCGCGGTAAATCCAGTGCTGCGAGAAGGCAATTCTGACCGCCGAGCCCCAAAAGCAGTCAAGCAATATGCACGCAACAATCCTCATTCAATGGGCACGTGGTCGGAGGATTCCAAGACGAACGTCGCAACCATGTCCGCAGGAGATTTTCGTTACCGGGAAAAATCCATTACTGCGGAGAGTGCCACTACTTTCCAAATCGAGTTTGTCGATCCCCACGGCAGCACTGGCGTTCTCAAACCCGCAGCGCCGCTTCTTGCCGGGGAGGTTCTTGATGCCAGCGTCATGAGCCTGAAGGCTCTCTCCTCTTTTCTCGATCATCAGATCGCCCACGCGAGGGAGGAGGGACTCCTCTTTTCCCTGCACATGAAGGCCACCATGATGAAGGTCTCTGACCCTGTCATCTTCGGCCAATGCGTGCGTGCATACTTCAAGGAGCTGGTCGAAAAACATGAACCGCTTCTCAACGAGCTTGGTGTCGATTTCAACAATGGAGTCGGAGACCTTCTTTCCAAGGTTGAGACCCTTCCTCAGGAAAAGCACGAGGAGATCAAAGCCGACCTTCAGGCCTGTTACGACAAGGGGCCGGCGCTGGCCATGGTGAACTCTGACAGAGGGATCACGAATCTTCATGTGCCCAGCGACGTCATCATTGACGCCTCCATGCCGGCCATGATTCGTGACTCTGGCAAGATGTGGAATGCACGGGGTGAGCGCCAGGACACCCTCGCCGTTATTCCCGACAGCTCCTATGCAGGAATTTATCAGGCTACGATTGAATTTTGCCGAGAGCATGGAGCCTTTGATCCTGCCACCATGGGAACCGTTCCCAACGTGGGCCTGATGGCCCAGAAGGCCGAGGAATATGGCTCTCATGACAAGACCTTTCAAGCCCCCGCCGATGGAACTATCCGTATCGTCGACAGCGATGGAAACGTCCTCATCGAGCACAGTGTCGAGAAGGGAGACCTCTGGCGAGCCTGCCAGACCAAGGATGCTCCAATTCGTGACTGGGTGAAACTCGCGGTGACCCGTGCCCGCGCCACCGGGTCACCGGCCGTCTTCTGGCTCGACGAAAACCGCGGGCACGATTCTCAGATCATCACCAAAGTGCAGGCAAACCTCGCGGAGCACGATACCGAATCACTCGACATTCGCATTCTACCGCCAGTTGAGGCATGCCGTTTCACACTAGAACGGCTCAAAGCGGGCCAGGATACCATTTCCGCGACCGGTAACGTCCTGCGGGATTATCTCACGGAGCTCTTCCCGATTCTCGAGGTAGGCACCAGCGCCAAAATGCTCTCGATTGTTCCGCTCATGAACGGAGGCGGCCTGTTCGAGACCGGGGCTGGGGGCTCCGCTCCTAAACACGTTCAGCAATTTAATGCGGAAAACC
>Ga0115013_10002329_pt1 | contig 10625 bp, 7 predicted proteins | sample SouAtlMetagenome_2_FD_88686 | JGI IMG/M metagenome (GOLD analysis project Ga0115013, IMG submission 88686) | Marine eukaryotic phytoplankton communities from Atlantic Ocean - South Atlantic ANT15 Metagenome | ecosystem: Environmental > Aquatic > Marine > Oceanic | place: South Atlantic Ocean...
TCCAAAGTCATCCTCAGCATGAGTTGGCTAAGCGTCAAATGAATGGATTTGGAGGAATGATTAGTGTGGTACTCAAGGGAGGGATAGAGAGCGCTAAGACTTTTTTAGAGAATACAAATATATTTTCTTTAGCTGAAAGTCTCGGTGGTGTAGAGAGCCTAATCGAGCATCCGGCCATAATGACTCATGCTTCCGTACCTGAGAATATTAGAAATGAGATTGGCATAGTGGATGGATTGGTGCGCTTGTCTGTGGGAATAGAAACGCTAGGCGACTTAATCTCTGATATAGACGGTGCTCTTGATAAAATTTAGTGGCTCACAGCTCCGAGCTATGTTTTTGAATCTATAAATAACTGAGCCTCGTTTATACCTCCAGCATTAATGACGTTGCTGTAACCTAATTGTTCTAAAATTAATTTAGCCTTTCCGGAACGATTTCCACTTCGACAATATACGTAAATCGTTGAATGTTTATCATTAGTAAGCTCAGTTATTTCCTCACCAATATTTTGCCATTCGATATGTTTAGCATTGGCTAAATGACCTCTGTTCCACTCAGTGGAAGTTCGAACATCAATGATAAGGATAGCATCTTTGGTTTTTGCCGCTGAGAATGACGCGAGTAGCAAAAGAGTGATGCTTAAGATATTTTTCATTTTTAAATCTATCATTTGCGTTTATGGGTCCTCATTTTACAGTGAGTTTAAATTTCTCTAAGAGCTTAAGGTATTTTTTTAATTAATTTTGGAATAAGCCAATAATTATTATTTTGACTTAATCTGCCCTCCATAAGTTCAATTACAATTCTGTCGATTGTTCGGATTTCTCTTTGAGCCATTGATACGAAGTTATCCTCTCCCTTAATACTGGGAGTTTTGTCGGGGAAATTGCGTCGGGTTCGATGTATCCAATAGGTATCGGAAATATCTGATTGCTTAAATGCATTCAAAACTCCCTCTACTCCATACATGAATCCAAGCAATCCACCCCATGTGGCAGTTGGATTGTCAGAGTCCCAGCCCACGAGGGCACCTATTTTTACAGTTTTAACAATATCTCCTTGGCCATAAAATAAGCTGATGAGACTAGCTGCGAAATTGATATTTGCATCAAATGGTTCGCTGTAACTGTACCCATCGTTTTGTTCAAGTTGATATCTTTTATAGACGGCATCCCTGGTTAACTCCCAGTTGTCTTTGTCAGGATTGTTCAAGTAGTGATCTAGAACAAAAGTATAAATCTTTGCTGGTGTGGAACCTGCTGGCAGGAATCTACTGGCAATGTCCGCTAGAGATTGTGTCTGAAGTGCAAATGCTTGAGAAGCATCTGTGGTAGAGGCTAGAGAATGCATCACAATATAAAACTGTGAGATCCAAGCTGAGTCATTTTTAGCCACAGTTCTTATTGGTAAATAAGAGATATCTAAAGCTATATCTGGTCTTGATGGTGCTAGTAATCCAAAAATTTCAGTAGTAAGTTGAGCATCAATCATCATATGTTTTGAATTGTTTTTTGGCTCGCTAGTCTCTGGTGGCTTCATACCCAACATCATTAATTTTCGAGCTTGTTCGTTAGATACCCATAAAAAGTTTTCTTTTTGGGGAACAGAAGTTGAAAATTTTTTAAAAAGAGGAGCATCATCCTCGGAGTAAATATGCTTAAGCCATCCTTGACGTATTTGATCCGCACTAAGTTTACTGGTTTTATGGTAATCAAGTAGATGAGCGTACATATACTCAATATCTGTATCGTCATCAGAACCCCAGGGGATGCCTGGTCTTTCAAAATAGAAGTCGATAGTTTGTGCATGGGGGACACCCTCTCCCCAAAAAGCAGGTAAATCCTCTCCTCCCCAATCACTATCAGTGTAAAAGGGGAGAGTCTCTGGCGTGCCTACCTTGTCCATTTCTGTAATGAGCCCGGTCCAGTTCCCTATATTTTGACCAAGCCAAAATCCTTGAAGCTTTTCGGCATAATGTGATCTTGAAATCTTAGTAAAATCTCTGTCTTTAGCTATGGTTGCCAGGCTTACGTGAGAAATTATTAGACATAAAACTATGGTAAGTGATTGAGGAAGACAGGTTGACTTCATTTGCGAAGAAAAAATGCTTTTAATAGTCATTGACATAAGGTCAATTAAAGCTAGGGTCCATTTGACCTTTGAAACACCCTACGATGTATGGAAAGTCCTCGGTAATGAAGTATCCATAGACACCGTCAACTTCCATTCCATTGCATTCATCTAGATCTCCCAGCCCTTGAACAAATTCATAGTCTTGACGATAGGCACCATCATAATTTCCGCTGGGAGTAGAGTACCCCGCTACTGGAGTTCTGGCGCCACTTTTTAGTCGGTAACTGGGTTTGGCTTTACGAACTGTTCCATTGTCATCAAACCAGAAGCCAAAGATAGGGAATCCGTCAGCAGCAAAGCCAACAACTGGCGATTCAACAGCGGTATCATCAGAGAACATAGCATTGGGCGTGGCATGATAATGGTAGCTACCATTCGGTTGAACGTGGGCATTATGGCTGTCTACAGCGAATCCATTTGCTGGAAACATGGGATCATATCGCCAAGGGTTTGACATATCCCGGCATCCAGTTTTCCCATTACCCACTCCGAAGCAAGCAGCTGCAAGAAGATCGATTTTTATACCGTTAAGCATCAGTCCATTATCCATGCCAATTGATAGTTGAGTATTTGTGCTTGCGAAGGTGGGAGTTGAAGTGATTTCATAACTCTGCGACTGTTCTGATAAATTATTTGGAAAACTTCTATTTCCATCATTGAAGTCATGGTTGGGTACGCCATTTGATTGGAGTCGACACTTATTCCCTATTTGTGAAATAGTTACCTCACCTGTAAATACTACTGACCGGAAAACGTCTGTTGCAGACGAACTGTAAGAGGCAATATAGTCCTTACAGTTACCACTGCGATTGGTGAAGATTTTATTTGTAATGTCAGTAGTTGTATTTCCGCCAGAGTCTGTCTGCCTGATTTCATCTGCTACAGCTGTTAACTCTGACACTATGTCAGCGTATCCATCGCCACTATTAATCAAATTATTATTTTCAAATGGGTCACTAGCTAGATTATAGAGTTCTTGGCCATTATCTGTTCTGGTGAGTTTAAAAAAGTTATTTCTAACAGCCCAACCAGATACGTTATTTCCTGAGAAATCACTGTAAAGGTAATCTCTATGGTTTGAACTGTTGCTTGATAGGAGATGTTTAAAGCTTTTACTATCCGCAACAGAAGTTTTAGAGCTACCCGCGATATTAGTAATTGTGGCAAAAAAATCAGTGCTACTTATCAGCGCATCTTCCCGAACATTTTGTCTTGATACGCCGGCACCGGACGCAATCATGGGTACAGCCAGACCGCCTTCAGTAAGGCTGCCCTTGCTCCCATTGGCATATATCGAACGGTCGGCTACTTGACGAGGAGTGCCGTTATCCCCTATGAACAGAATAGTAGTGTTATCTCTCTCCTCCTGACTTAATGAGGAGAGCAGACGACCAATTTCAGTATCCATAGCTTCAATAGCGGCTAGATAGTAGGGGCGTGGGTTAGTTGCAATATCCTCCTCGGTGCCGGACAAATTTTGAGTGTGAAGCGACGAGGGAGGCAGATGAAAAGGGGTATGAGGCGCTACATATGCAAGCCATAGGAACCATGGTTCTGTTTGAGCACCTATCCAATCAATGGCCAGATCTGTAGTTTTCGTGGTGTGGTAGGTAGTGGTCTGATTGGTTTGTCCATTTATTGTCAAGGGCCATGATTCATAGTCATTAATTGAACCGCCTAAATTACCGGCATAATAATCAACACCCATATCATTAGGATGACTAGCTTGAGGAGAACTGCCACCTAGATGCCACTTACCGATTACCGCAGACACATAATTACTTGTGCTTGGATCGTCCTTTATATATCTTTGGAGAATCACCGAGTCAGCAGGAATAATATCTCCAACATCCAAGACACCTGAATTTACTCCATATTTTCCAGTAATCATTGTACTTCTAGTCGTTGTGCATACGGGCGTAGCCCAAGCATTATCAAAAATAATTCCACTCGACGCTAACTGGTCAAGGTTAGGTGTTGTGGGAGAGTCGTTATTTAGACTGTATTGAGCCGATGAGTCGAGGCCATGATCATCCGATATAATTAATATGATATTAGGTTGTCTAGACTCATTTGATGGATTATCAGCTAATTGCTGTAGGTGATTCTCTATATCACTAGCAGATGTTCTGTCCGCATTGGCTCCAATAACATTGTTAACAAGAGCGCTACCATCTATGCCAAAAAGATATCGAAGTATCATGAGGCCATCGGTTAAAGCATCCACATCTCCATTGTTATCGATATCGATTGTATTACCAAGAGCAGATATCCGAGAAATCAAATCATTTGATGAGGTGTAAATAGCGTTATCTGAAATTACGCCACTAGTTAGGCTGCTCCCACTTAGACCAAACATATGGCGTAATAGAATCAACCCATCAGTAAGGGCATCAACTTTGCCATCACCATCGATATCAATCGACAGCTCTCCTAACTCTTTGGCGGTTGAATCTAACAAGCCCTCGGACCTATCACTAAATGATCCATACACAGGATGTGAGGATGTCCAGATAAGAAAAATTATCACTGACAAATACTTTAAGAGACAGCGATTCAGCATTTGATCTTCTCAATTGGTTTAGAGGTTCAAGTGTAAACGTTTGCGAGTTCGAATAGTTTACGAATTTAAGATTTTCCAAATAATATTATTCTTCTATTGCATTGACCACGCTTAGATTTATTGACATTTATCGGTTAAATATTTGATGATAATCGTATTTTTATATTCAAGAGAAGCGTTATGACTTCATTTGTACGTGGACTATGCCAAATTCTTGCCTTGGCTACTATATTTTCTCTAGCAGCATGCGCTGATTCAAATAAAAGTCTATCTCATCAAAATGAACTGCAAGAAAAGGCGGATGTAATTTTCCATAGTGGTGCGATTTATACGGTAGATGCCAATCGTTCATGGGCCGAAGCTGTGGCAATAAAAGATGAAAAAATTATTTATGTCGGCAGTGATACTGGTGTAGAGCAATTTTTAGCAAAAACTACACGAGTCATAAATCTTGAAGGAAGAATGATGTTACCTGGGTTTCAGGATGCCCATGTTCATCCTATAGAGGCGGGGATGGCTTACCTTGGTTGCAGTTTACATGACGGAAAATCGGTAGATGACTATGTGCGCTTGGTGGCAGAGTGCTCTAAAAATAACCCTGAGGCAGCGTTCATAGATGGCGCCGGTTGGACAATGGACATGTTTAGTAATGGTCTTCCAGATAAGGCGCTTCTGGATGCCGTAGTGCCTGATCTTCCAGTAATTTTAAAATCTGCGACGGGTCATCAGCTCTGGGTCAACTCAAAAACATTGGAGCATGCGGGTATAAATTCTGAGACTGAAGATCCAGATCGGGGACGGATAGATCGTTATAATGGCTCCCGTGAACCCAGCGGATCTTTGCAGGAAAATAGCGCAATGAATATGGCGTTCGACACACGGCCTCCATATTCGAAAAGTCAAATGCGCGCTGCGTTGGAGTTTGGGCAACATTATCTAAATCAATATGGCGTGACAGCAGTTCAAGATGCGTTGTTGAAATTGGATGGAAATGAGGCCTACGTAGGAGGCCCAACGTATGCAGCTCTTGATGAAGCAGGAGAGCTGACAATTCGCGTGGTTGGAGCTCTTGTGTGGAACACAGATCTCGGAATAGAGCAGATCGCAAGAATAATTGACGCCAGGAATCGATTTAACACACCACGGTTCACCGCACCATCAGTAAAAATTTGGTTGGATGGTGTTATGGAGGTTCATACAGCGGCCCTACTCGAGCCATATAGTGATAGGGAAGATGGCTATCGCGGAGATCTTCTGATCGAGCCAGATTTGTTAAATGAAATAGTCACTCGACTTGATGCATTGGGCTTCCAACTTCATTTCCATGCTATTGGGGACGCTGCGATCAGAAAATCTTTGGACTCTCTTGAGCTTGCAAGGAAAGTTAATGGAGAGCGTGATAGCCGCCATCATTTGTCTCATATTGAGTTATTTGAACCGTCCGACATACCGAGATTAAAGGAATTGGATGTAGTGGCTAATTTCCAGCCTTACTGGGCTTGGGCAGATAAATTTATTACTGAATTGACGATACCTAAGCTAGGCTCCGAACGGAGTAAATGGCTTTACCCCATAAAAAGCTTATTTGATTCGGGTGCAGTTGTAGCTTTTGGAAGCGACTGGTTTGTGACCTCCGGGAATCCTCTGCTAGGTATCGAAACAGCCATCACCCGAAAAGACCCACTTACAAATACTAGTGCCCCATTTTTAAGTCATCAGCGTATAGGCCTGGCTGATGCCATTGAGGCTTATACATATAATGCTGCCTATGTGAATTTTTTGGAGAACGACACGGGCTCAATTGAGGTGGGTAAGTTGGCGGATTTAATAGTGATTGACGAAAATTTATTCCATTTAGAGCCACAGGAAATTTCTGATGCGCAGGTCCTTTTGACGCTGCTAGGCGGTAAACCTGTTTATGGAGATTGGTCGTTAACTCCGATTGAAAAAACTGCACAATAATTAATTTTTTATAAGGAAATAAGCGATGGGTCGAGTCATTTTCCCCCGAGCCCTGATTATTGGCCTTACCCTTTTTGTCAGTCCTGTAAATTCGCAAACACTCCAGCAGGTCAGCCTAGACGCTGCACAACGACCAACATCTTTGTTTATTCGTGGTGGGCAACTATTTGATGGTATCGAGGAAGGGCTAAGACCCAACACTGGGATCCTCATTGAGGACAATCTTATCAAAGTAGTCGATGCGAAAAAGGAGATTGCTTTGCCCCCAGGTACTCACGTTATTGAAATCTTGGATCATCAGACAATCCTGCCCGGGATGATAGACCTTCATGGTCACTATGGCTTTGATTTTCTAGATCAAGGAAGGGTGGGTGAGGTCGCCTACAATGGCTTAGTTTATCTTGCCAACGGTGTTACTTCTACCTGGACAGCAGGAGAATTCACACCCAAACGGGTGATTAGGCAAAGAAATTTAATTGAATCTGGAGATGCCATTGGCCCAAGACTTTTGTCTTCAGGGCCCTATTTTGGTGGGTTTCGGTGTGAGTACAACGTAAAAGTTGCAGAGGATGACTGCATCGCATGGCCCAATGATATTACAGATCAAGAGATCAGAGATGAGGTAGATCTTTGGGCTCACACAGGTATTTCGAGTATCAAAATAAAACAGGCAACCCCTCATGAGATGAGGATTATTATTGATCAAGCGAGACAGCATAATTTAACGACAACTGGCCACTTGGCGAACTACAACGTTGAATATGATGTGTCCACTTTAGATGCTATAAAGATGGGAATCGATCGAGTAGAGCACCAATTGATGCTTGCATTAAGTCCAGAAGAGGCGGATTTAGAGGAGATGACTCAAGTCATTGATCTAATGATAAAGCATCAAGTGTTTTATGGTCCTAATTTACAAATGTACGGTAGTGTAAATTTACGTGAAGCTAATGCGGAGGATATGGTTTGGATTGATGAGAGTAAATATTTTACTCCATATGCTAGAAATCTACTTCAAGAGCGAGGACCTCTTCCTCCCGAGTCTGACTGGCCTGAGTATAGGCAACGGGTTATTGAGCTTATGGCTTTGTATAGGGCGGGAGGAGCTAATTTGTTAGTTGTTGGGACAGATGAACCGGTGTATACCACTCTATTACCAGGTTTTGCTTATCATAGAGAGTTGTTTGCAATGGAACTAGCAGGCTTACCTGCTAACGTGGTGCTAAAAGCTGCAACGATTAATGGAGCAAGAGCATTGAGCCTAGCGGATAAACTCGGAAGTATAGAAAAAAACAAATTTGCCGACCTCATCATTGTGGATGGGAATCCTCTTAAAGACATCAAGAATGTCCGAAATTTAGTACATGTCATAAAAAATGGTGGGCTTTACAATCCTCAAGCGCTGTTAAAATCGGTCGAGGGCAAAATTGGGCCTAGAGATGTAACTGATCATTCGAAATGGATTTTGAATATCCCCGCCTTGCGATAGACAAATTAAATTAATCGTAGCCATGAGGGTTTTGCAGTTGCCATTGTGAAGCGTCTATTAGCATATCCTTAAGCGATCGTTTTGCCTCCCAATTTAAAGTTGATCGGGCTTTGGTTGTATCAGCCCAAAATGCTGGAAGGTCGCCGGCTCGTCGATTTGTTATTTCATAGGGTACCTTTTGTTCAGTAGCATCCTCAAAGCCATGGACTATATCTAATACAGAGTAACCTTTTCCAGTCCCCAAGTTAAAAGTCTCCATTCCTTGAAAATCTGATTCAGATTGAAGCCAGTTGAAGGCTGCTAGATGTCCATCTGCAAGATCCATAACATGCAGATAATCACGAATACAGGTGCCATCTTTGGTAGGGTAGTCGTCCCCAAAAATCTTTAGGCTTTTTAGTTGTCCGGCGGTAACTTGCGTAATAAAGGGCAGTAAATTATTCGGTAAACCTTTAGGATCCTCCCCGATAGTACCACTGCTGTGTGCCCCTATGGGATTGAAGTAGCGTAATGACACAGCCCGAAAATCAGCGTTTGCTTTTGCCTTATCCTCAAGGATTCTTTCAACCATAACTTTACTGGCCCCATAGGGACTTGACGGTGATCCCAATAACATAGTTTCGGTATAGGGTACTGGGTTGTTCTCCCCATACACAGTCGCGGAGGAGCTATAAATGAGTTTATGAATACCTGCCTCTGTCATAGCTTCAAGTAGGCAAATAGACCCATAAACATTAGTCTCATAATATTTGAGTGGCGAAGTTACAGATTCACTCACGGCTTTTAGGGCCGCGAAATGAATTACTGAATCAATTTGATAATCTTTAAATACTTGTGCTAGCGCTGCCTTATCTCGAATATCAGCATTAATAAAATCAAAAGATTTTCCGGTAATGTCTTTTACTCGTTTTAGCGATGTTTCGCTACTATTTATGAGGTTATCATATACAACTACATCCTGACCGGCGTCCAAAAGACTGACCAGGGTATGAGATCCTATATAACCAGCTCCACCTGTCACTAGTATGGCCATTGAATTATGCTCTTGTAGTACTTCTGAATGCACCCGAGGAGGCGGTGCATTGGTAAAAATCCGCCTCAATTCCAGAAAATTTTGAGTAATGAGTTTTAACCAAGGAAATTACTGATGGGATTTTTTCTTTCGGCATTATTGAGACCACACATCCACCAAAACCGCCACCTGTCATTCTTACTCCTCCAGCGCCACTCAGTTTAGTGGAAATAATATCTACTAAGAAGTCTAATTCGTCTGTAGAAACCTCATAATCATCACGAAGAGAAGCATGAGACTCGGCCATGAGTTGTCCTAGCAGTTTTAGATCATTATTCTCCATTGCCTTTGTCGCATTAATTGTACGCCTATTTTCGGTGATCACATGACGGGCGCGCCGGAAAAGTTCGTCTGATAAAAGATCTTTAGCCTCGTACAAATTTTGTATATCTAAATCACGAAGTGATGAAACGCTAAGCATTTCCGCCACTAATTCACACTGTTTTCTTCGCGCATTATATTCACTATCTACCAACTCTCTTTTTACATTGGAGTTAACCACTAAAATGGTGGACCCTTGAGGAATCGGAATATCTTTATAACTCAGATCGCGACAATCAAGCAGCATTGCATTGCCTTGAAGACCTAAAGCGACAACAAGTTGATCCATAATTCCACAATTACATCCAACAAATTCATTCTCTGCTTTCTGACCTATCAAGGCAGCCTCAATCCCTTTTATATTAAGTTGATATAGCTCAGAAATAGCTCGAAGCAATGCTATTTCAAGACTTGCTGATGAGCTGAGACCCGCTCCCTGAGGGATGTCGCCACTAATTATTATGTTGACCCCTGAAAAATTCTTACTGACATCCTGTAAGTATTTAATAGTTCCCCGTATATAGTTTGGCCAAGTTTCTTCGGAGCAAGTCTCGATATTGTCTAATGGGAATTGATCTAAATTTTTAGCAAAACCTAGTACGAAGGTGTGCACTTCACGATCAACACGACGACTGACTGCTAGGGTAGTTGTCATATGAATTGCCGCTGGTAATACAAAGCCTTGGTTATAATCTGTGTGATCACCAATCAGATTTACTCTTCCGGGAGCCGTGCTGATTATGTCTGGCTTACAATCGAAGATTTCTATAAACCTATCGGAAAGAGATCGCTCATACATAAGTTATTGATCCAGGTAGTGAATAGGAGAACACTGACGTAAGCGCTCAGCCGCTAGCTCTGGAGTTATGTCTCGCTGAGGTTCAGCCATCAATTCATAACCTACCATAAATTTTCGTATTTGCGCATTACGCAGAAGAGGAGGAAGAAAACTAGCGTGCAGAGCCCATTCAGGATGATCTACTTTATCGAAAGGGGCGCCATGCCAACCCATTGAGTAGGGAAAGGAGCAATTAAATAAATTGTCGTAGCGAATGAGTAATTGACTAATAATATTTGCAAGA
>Ga0115013_10002330_pt1 | contig 10621 bp, 12 predicted proteins | sample SouAtlMetagenome_2_FD_88686 | JGI IMG/M metagenome (GOLD analysis project Ga0115013, IMG submission 88686) | Marine eukaryotic phytoplankton communities from Atlantic Ocean - South Atlantic ANT15 Metagenome | ecosystem: Environmental > Aquatic > Marine > Oceanic | place: South Atlantic Ocean...
ATACTAGCGGAATCGGTCAAAACACCGCAATCCATATTTCCATTTTTTATTTTTTTGTTTTTCGATTTCGGAGTTTTGACAGATTCCGCTGGCATAGGGAAATTGTCGAAATAAGACTACAAAATATGTAATACAAGTATGTAAATATGGGATATGTATGGATGATATGGGTGATACGGATAATACGGATAAGATACGGATTCTAAAACTTGAGCCCCCCTATGCTCTGTTCATAGTATATGCTGCTTCCTCTGGGTTTTGCAACGATGGCATCTTCTTTGTAGATTTGTTCTTGTATGGCGGCTTTAAGAATGGCGATAAATTGTTCTTTGGTGCTTCCGCTGATTCTGTTGAGTCCTTTCATTTTGCTTACTCTGGCTTCTATTTCTCTTAGGGCCTCTGTTCCTTTGAGGTAGTTGGTGAGATATCCAACGACCATGTATAGATCTGCATCTTTTTCTGCTATGGTTCCTTTGAAGGCTTTGTCTTTCTTGAGGCTGTTGGCCCAGCCGACATAATCCCCAAAGGTTTTGTTCCATTGTCCCATGAGTTTTTTCAGTTTGTTGTTGGACATGGTTTTTCTGTCGCATTCCTTCTTGATGCTGAGTATGTCTGAGTCTGTAATGCTTAGGTCAAAGTCTATGAGTTTGACGCTGTAATCGAATCCTCCAAGGCTTTCGTCTTTTCGTATTTTCCAGAAGATGTTCCCCGGATGGAGGTCCCTGTGGCATCCTACGATTTCTCCTCCGCCTGTCCTGACGCTTTCGTGTTTGACCTCGACTGCTTCTACGATTCTTCTTAGAATTTTGAGTTTGCTGACAGTGCTCTGGTCTTTTTGTATGAATTTGATTAGTTCTTTGTATCCCTGTGTTTTTAAATTTTCGGTGATCATGAAGATTCTGTAGGTTCCTCCTTTTCCCTTTAGGAACCCGTATTGAAATAGTTTGGGGGTGAGTGTTTCTTTTTTGATTATCTTGTTATCGTCTGTGAGTTCTTGGTAGAGTGTTATGCCTTTGAGTAGTATGTTCAAGTACACGTCTCTGACGGATCGAATGTAGCTGAGGATGGCATCTCCTTTGTTGATCCCTTTGATTGTCCTGTATTTCATGTTTTTCTCCTCTATGCTAAGCTTTTGTCGGAATACTTCTTTCTCGAGTCCCCTATTTTCGTATATTTTGAGTACGGCCTCTGTTCCCTTGTATTTGCCTTTCGATACTTCTGCTCCGGACTTTCCTCCTCCGAGTGTCCTGTCTTCTTCATCATAAACAAATTCGGTAAGTCGTTGCGTCGCGGGGTATGCCTTGAAGGCCTCTTGTAGAAATTGTTCTGCCTCTTCTTTGTTTTGGCGTAGGACTCTAATGGAGGAGCTTCTGAGTCTGGGTTGGCTCAGTTGCATGGTCCCGATTTGCATGCTTCTGGTCCGATTTCTGGTGAGAGAGGCACTGGCATTATATACTTAGTATGTTATATATTTTTTGTTGAATTCTCCCTCATATGCTGGAGCTCTTCTCCCTCTGTTTGTATTTTTGTTTTACTTTATCGGAGATCTGAAAGAGTTCTTGGTGTGATCTTCGTTTGGGGCTTCTGGTGTATAATTTGGTGAGTGGCAACTGTGTGTTTTGGGAGAGTGATATTTTTGCAAAATCGATGACTTCTCGTATCATGTCAGCGTTTCTTTTTCCTTCTTCGTACCATGAGTTTCTTCCCCTTCTCTTGAGCACTTGTTCGTATACATTGGTCTTCTTGCTGTGCATGTCTAGGACTGGAGCGATGGGGATAAAGTCTTGCGTGTCTTTTTCGTGCGCCTCGATGATTTTGTGTACGTGTTTGAGGTATAGATTTTCGTGTCCACCGTGTTCCTTGTATATTTTGTCTACGATGCTTTTGAAGCGTTTGGGTCTCTTGAATTCGACGCGATCGATGACAGGTGAACGTATTGCTTTGTCAACGATCCATGCTGTGTTGTGATCTTGTGCCTTGAGTGCCTTCTCCGCTATGGTGCAAAGCAGTGTGAATTGTTTCCTGAGCTCGTGTTTTTTCCTGCACTGTCCCTTGTTGTCGCATAGGATGAGTAGTATGAAATTGGTGATGGCATTGTCTGTGAGTGTATGCATTTTGTCTTTGTCGATGTAGCGCATGAGCCGGAAGCTGCTTCCTCTGCAGGCCTTGAGTACTTCTTCTACAAAATCATCGTCTTTGGAGTGAAAGATGCGGTGCAGGAATTCTTTGATGGCGCTTTTCTTGACCTTCTTCTTCTGGTGGTATGCGTTGATCAAGAGTTCTCTCCCTTTGTACATGTTCCTCTTGACGGATAAGTGTATATACGCGAACGCTGGCCTTTGTATATACGCAAACAATGTCTTTGCCCTCTTACGATTTGTTATTGGACTCGGTGACCCTGCCTTCGCTGGCCTCTTTGGCTTCTGATTTTCCTGAGTTGGTGGAGACGACCAAGCTTGGCGTGTCTTCTACGGATCGTTTGATAATGTTCATGCAGCCTTCTTGTTCGGATTCGATTGCTCTTTCTCGTCTGCTTCGGGACTTTGGTTTCCGTAATGATGCTTCTTCTTGTCGTATGTTGTATGTGGACGTGTCCGAAGGTGGTCGTCTCTTGACGGACAATTTCCAAGAGACCTCTACCTTTTACCCTTCTTTTTCTTCGGAGGCCTATGCTTCACTGTGTTCAGGTCGTACGGTGATGCCAAAGCTGTATAGGATGGATGCCTCTGGCAAGATAACCGGTACCTACTACCGCCACCACGGTGGTGGTCTGGAGACTATATATAAGAGGGCCTCTGAGTAGCGGACAAGTGAAATGAAGCAGTCTGGCAACGCGAAGGAAGGCAGTGCAAACGAATGGAGCAGCGGGAGCAGCGGGAGCAGCGGGAGCAGCGGGAGCAGCGGGAGCAGCGGGAGCAGCGGGAGCAGCGGGAGCAGCGGGAGCAGCGGGAGCAGCGGGAGCAGCGGCGGCGAGAGCGGGGCGGAGCGGGGAGCCCATGAGGAGCCTATTGGTGGGGACGCATGGTTGTTGGTGGTTGCTGCCTTTTTGGCTATACTGATGAAATTTTTCCACGAGACTTCTGGGTGTTAGGTGTAGGGTAAATTTGGATACGAAACCCCTCGTGTTAAAAACGAAAAGCCAGCATGGCACAGCCTTCATCTCCTGTGGCGCTGAGATGTTTGGGAGCCGTATATAGGCGGCACGGCACCTGTCGTGGAGCATTATGGCAAAGCAGTTGGTAAAGCAAGCCTTGTCGCTTTTAAAATGGGCCGGTTTTTCCGGCGTGAGTGGCACTTGTTATTTGGATGCCTTGTCAAGTTTGAGCGATACGAAATCCATCCAACTGGAGTACGTGGGTGAGAAAGTTATGGAGAAGAAGGAAAGGCTTTGTGCGGAAGGGGGGACACTGGCATCTGGCGAGGAATTGATTTTGAAATTTACCTACCTGCCCGAGGGGAATACTTTTACCAGTGTGCGTGGCTACACCATGGATGCTTTGAAGGACATTAGGAGGAGGACTTTGGATGGCTTGAAGCAGTTGTTTATTTCTCTGGGTGGTTTGGCAACGAGTTATTTCTTGGGTTCGAGTTCCGATTCCTCTACGGCCGCAGGACTTTCGACTCAATTGACCTCTGTAATTCTGGCTCTTTTCGTAGGGGCTCACTTTTTGAGCAGTCTGGGAGGTTTCGGTGCACCGACGGGAGCGAACGAAGCGAACGAAGCGAACGAAGCGAACGAAGCGAACGAAGCGAACGAAGCGGTGGGGTCAATCGGAGACTCAAGGGAGGAGGCAAGAGCGATGCTCCAAGATCAACTTCGTTTGTTGGCTCCGGACAACTTGACGGTGGAGGTATCGTCCGGCAAGACAGCAAATATTTTCTACTTGTACCTCTCGCGGCCTCCTTCTGCTTTAAAATACTAATTTGTTTTACATTTTTTTCTTTAAGTAATTTCTCCGTGTATTCTCTCCGTGTAATTTCTCTGTGTATCCTATAGCGGGGTATATATGCGTACGACAGCTGTTTTGTAGAAGCACTTCCTCCTGCACAGAAGCATGTCTTGCAAAGCTCTTCCTGACTCTGTGTTTTTCCTGACGAACTCTGTGTTTGCGAATGTGGAGTGTTCGGGTTCCTTGTCTTTCTTGGGCTTTGCTCTTCTGAACACTGTCCTGTCTTTCCTGTCCAACTATCTGTACTCGCTCCGTCATCAGCAGCGTCGTATGTTGTTGAAGCTTCCTCGGTACACTGCTGCTGGCGTGGAAGCTGCTGCATGGCGCACGGAATTCTACAAGTTCTTGAGCCTGACCACTGCGGCCCAGTTGGTGTATTTGTTCACGGTGGTGTTTATAATTACCACTAATTTGTGGCAGCTCTTGATCATGGTCTTTGCGACGACTGCTTCGGAGTATGTGCTCTACGAGATGGGTTTTTTGAAGGCGGACAAGTACGATCTCCTGACTACTCGGATGGACATTGGATGAGTCGTTTGGTGTTGAAGAGGTTGACCCATTGTTGCCTGAGCATGAGTGGTAGGGCTACCCTGACGGAGCCTCCCAAGCGCTGGCACTCTTTTTTGTGGCATTTCCAGTAGAGGCTTCCGCTCATGGGGTAGAAGAAGAGTGCGGAGTGGTTGTTTCGGTGTGCTCCTTCTGGCCCCGAGCCCCTTTTCATGGGGCACCTGTGGTCCCTGTCTAGTGGCACATAGACCCTTCTTAGGCATTTGACCTGTGCCTTGTACTCTTCGATGGTGGGGAATTTCTTCTTGAGGAATAGCATGGTTTCGTCCCATAGCTTTATTTTTCGGAGGAGTCCTTGTGCTTCTGGGGAGGCGCTGGCTCGTTTCTTCCGTTTCGGTGCTGTTTCTGTGCTTGTGTTTTTGCGTTTTCCCTTGGTGCTGCCGGACTTCTTGTTGATTTTGGTGGTGCTCTCTGCCTCTTCGAGTTCGAAGAAGCGCGTTTCGGCTGTTCTTGGTTGTAGCACCAAGTGTTCTTTGAATTCTTTGGGTCCTTCCTGTACGACGAAGCTTCCGGTGAGCCTTCCGTATTTTTGGGAGTGTAGTGTTCGGTAGAGTTTGTGCGTGGAGTATACGGAATCGTCGATGGCGTTTTTCTGTACAATTTCACCGTTTTCGTTGCTAAAGTATACGTATGGCTCGGCGTGTCCCTGTTTGAAGAATTCCTTCATGGCGGTGAGCAGGGTGAGCGAGTTGCGGAAGAGTATTTCTTGGCCCTCTCGCGTGCATTTGAAGACGACATGCCACGAGTATTTGCCTGCCCTGTGGGATTTCATGATCCTCGGCTCTGCGGAGCAGTTGTAGTTCTGGGCAAGGAAATCGGCAAAAATGTCTGCGATCTCTTCTCCCAATTCTGCGTAGTCGCTGACGCTGGTGACGAACGATTCCCAATCGCATGGGTCTGGGAACTCGAGGTCGAGATAGGCTCTGGTGCCAAAGTGTTCGAGCTTCTGTTGGCAGGCATTGCAGGTGTCCCTGTAGGTGCAGTCAGGGGAGGGCATGATTTCGTAGAAGCAATTGTTCCTTCTGTCTTCTTTGTTGATGCATATGACTTGTTCGAGTGCCTTTGCGGTCATGAGCCAGTAGCGCTTGATGGCCTTCTGGCTTTTGACATCTTCTGCGATGAAGCGGAGCTCTTTTTTCTGGAGCTGTTCGTAGCGCTGGTGCATGATTTCCTGCGGGCCCTTGTCTCCCTCGCGCTTGCTGAAGGGTCCGTATACGGCCTCAGGAAAGAGCTGGGAGAAGGCTTTTCTCATGCTCTTGTTGCTCTGGGTGTTCGAAAGCTGTCTCTGGAGGCACTTGTGCGGCAGGTGTTTCCATAGGAGGTGCTTCTGGGACGCTAGTGAGGATGCTTTGTATGCTGGGCCTGTCCTTGTTCTCCAGTTGTTGGAGCTCGGCGAGCAACTCTTCCTCGTCGATGTCTGCATTTTGGAAGGATATATCTTCGGAGAGTCTTTCGTTGATGGTTTCAAAATCTTCCTTAAAATCTTCTAATTTGTCCAATAGTTGATCTACATCGCCGATGGTGTACTTTGAGCCCTTGAAGGCTTTGGTAACTCCCTTAAGGGCATCGATCTGCATGTTGTTGATGTGCAGGGCTTCGAGTTGGAGGATTCTGGCAAGGATCGTGTCCCTTCTTCCCTCTATGCTGGCCTTGTGCCTCTTGAGCATGATCCTTCTCTTGGCGACATGTTTGCTGGAGCCAAGCTTGGTGACCCTTAGGATTTCCATTTCGGTCTTCTGTATCATTTGTAGGAGGGTCTTGTCGCATGCGTATAGATCGTTGATGTACGCACCGATGGGCAGCGTCGCCTGAGCGGTGCTGGCGCGGCAGAGGAATCGTCGGAACATGCTCAAAGGAGGTCTCTGCGATCTACCGGTTCTATGCGTTTATAGTTTTCTTTCCTGTTCCGAAAAAGACCGTACAACCATGCACTTACGGTCAGGAAAGCAAAAAGAGACAGTGCGAGGGGAGCGCCCGGCACGATGCGTTGGAAGGCGGTCAAGAAGAGGATATATGCGCTTCCGACGATCCACCAGCGCTCGCTGCCTGCCTCAAAATAGTAGAGAATAAAGACCGTGTTGATGGGGACAATGGCTATCATGCCCCAAGGGAAGAGCAGGTACCCGTTGCTTTGGCACCATCCTTCGACGATGGAGGCGCACTCCCATCCTAGGGCGGCCATGGGGGACAGCACGAGTACCTTTATTAGGAGTGGTAGGAGCTCTGTCCAGCTTTGCCACGAGAGGCGGATGCGGGTCTTCATTTGTATCCCAATGGCCTTGTAGAGTACCTGTGCGTATGCAACGGCAACGATTGCACCGCCTATATCGAAGATGAGGATATCGGTAAGGGACTCCAATTCTCCCTCTTCGTTGTTGAAGCCTTCCAAGAAGAGCGGCGAGTAGTTGCCAAATATGGAAAACAAGCCATACTCGAGGATCTCCCAGAGGACAGCTACGCCGATGCTCCAGAAGGCGCTTGTGGTGAGGCAGTAGAGGAGGAAAGGGTCTACGATGTGACCGATGTAGAATATGAAAAAGGGATGCGTGGCGGACATGGAGCTCTCTGTGTAGCATGAGAGCAGTAATATATACGCTTACGCATACGCTTATACTGTTTGAAATTATACTTCTTCTATTTTTGTGTACTCCGTGTAGCCCACCGGTACTGATTTCTTCTCCAGTAGTTTTTCTATCCGTTCGAGACTTTTCTGTACTCGGTGTTCGATCCAGACAGCAAGGAAGGCATTATATATTGTCCAAACAAGGCCCACGAGCAAAATGGAAATTATTTCCCATCTGAAATTCTTCATTTGTGCTTCTTGCATATCGATCTCTGCCGCGATCAACTGCAAGAGGAGTTCTGCTTCTGTCTTGTTCATTGCTGCGGGTTTTGATGTTATTCTATATTCACCTTTAAGTATATATCCAAGAGGGAAAAGCTTTCGAAAGCAAGCCCTTATGATTAATACAATATCTGTCTACCATGCTGCCGAGCGCGGCGACACCAAAGGCCTTCACCGCCTCCTGAAGAGCCATGCAAAGATCAACAAAGACTATGTGGAGAAGGAGAGCAAGCAGACGCCCCTCCTCGTGGCCACAAAGAACAATTGCATAGATATCGTTCGCCTCTTGCTCGCCTACGGTGCCGATGCGAACAAGCGGCAAGGCTCTGGTCTGTTCAAGGCAGGCGAAACTGCTGTCTCCGTGGCAGCCGAGCAGCAGGCCGAGGAGCTTGTAGAGCTGTTGTCACAGCACGGAGCCTTGCCGCTGAAGGTGGGCTACTACGGCTTCCGGCAACGGCCAAAGCTCGGTGCCTTTGTGGCAAAGCTTTCCGTCCCCGTGGGCGAGACGAAGGAGGAGCAGGATTGGTTTGCGAGGCACTACAAGGTGCTGGAGAATTTGGATTGCCTCTTGCCACACAAGCACGTATCTTCCGATTGCCTGATCTGCTACGAGTCTGGTTCGAAGCCTATGTACCGGCTCGGCTGCGGGCACGGCTGCTTCCATGCGGAGTGTCTCGTGCGGTGGGACCTCGAGGCCGGTCTGAGCTGCCCGCTGTGCCGCTGTGTCTCGAAGCGGGAGTTGTTTCTGGTAAAGGAGGCGGAAATATGCCTCCGTCGTGCTACTTTCAAATAATTTATTGTCTATATATATGGCCTTGCCTCGTATAGTATACAACAGCCAGCTACAAATGAAATCTTTTTCTTTCTTCTCCTTATGCTTCTTCTTGTGGCTGGGCCATGCGGAGGCGACCCAGATTACGGGTTATTGTGGTGCTGGACAATATACCGTTAGTATTCATAATGGTGCCTTGTACGCCAACGACAATTATGGTAGTGTCACTGAGCATGCACGGTGCTCTTCGGGTCATTCTTCGTTAATAAGTACGAGCGGAGCAACTTATTCTAGCACGACTTCTATAGATAGTGTGACCTGCTCCAACCGATGTACTGCACTAAAGTCTACATATTCCGTTTGGGAGTTAGTATCCTCATCGTGGAATTGCCGTTGTTATCCGACGGCACAGACAACTTGCAGTGTGCAGTATGATACTCAATCTTGGTTTTTATATAGGCGTCTGAGTACCTGCTCTCCCTGCGCTTCTGGCACCTACCAACCGGAGGCGGTCACCGTGGCAACCCAATGCACCACAAAGACCGGACCCACTACTTGCAATGCTGGAGAAGGAGTGATCGACGGCGGTACGACCGCGGACCGTTCTTGTGGCGCTTGCGCTTCCGGTTTCTTTCAGCCGGACGACAACAGTGCAAACGCTTGCACGGCATGGACCAGCTGTCCTGCTGGGGAATACTTTACTGACGGTACTGCAAGCACCGATTCCACTTGCACGCCCTGCCCTTCCGGCGAATGGTCCAGTGGCGGCACCGTGGCCCAGTGCACTGCCCACTCCTCGCCGACCTGCGATGCGGACGAAGTGGTAATTGCCGGAACTTCGATAGCCGATGCATACTGTGCCTGCGATGCTGGCTACCATTTGGACACGAGCAACATTGTAGCGGCAGAGCAGGGCGACGAGACACGAGTCAACACGTACACGACAAACGAGCAACAGAACCCCTCCGTCGCTATGCTTGAGGACGGCAAGTATGTGGTTGTATGGCAATCCAAAAACCAAGTGTCTAGTAGCTCTGGCATTGACGTCTACGGCCAGCGCTACAAGGCAGATGGGACACCAGAGTACAAGGCAGATGGAACCACACCAGACGAATTTAGGGTGAACACTATCACCACAGGTGATCAGGAGCTTTCCTCCGTCACTTTCCTAAGCAACGGCAAGTCCGTGGCGGTGTGGCAGTCGCATACAGGTTCTGCAGGCTCTTACTACAAAATCTACGCCCAGCTTTATGCTGCGGACGGGACGGCAGAGGGCTCCCAGTTTTTGGTAAACACACACACTACTGGCCATAAAATAGGACCCTCCGTCGCTGCCCTCGATGAAGGAACATTCGTGATGGTGTGGCAGTCCTATGGCCAAGACGGCGCTAGTTATGGAGTCTACGCCCAGCGCTATAAGGCGGACGGGACAACAGAGGGCTCGGAGTTTCAAGTCAACAGCTACACCGATTACATGCAACAAGAGCCCTCCGTCGATCACCTAGGCTCTGGAAAGTTTGTGGTCACATGGGAGTCCTATGGTCAAGATGCTTCCAATACTTGGGGCATTTACGCCCAGCGCTACAAGGCAGATGGGACACCAGAGTACAAGGCAGATGGAACCACACCAGACGAATTTAGGGTGAACACGGAAACGACCAACAATCAACAAGACCCCTCCGTCGCTGCCCTCGATGCGGGTAAATTTGTAATAGCATGGGTGTCTAGTGGTCAAGACGGCTCTTCGGTAGGAGTCTACGCCCAGCGCTACAAGGCCGACGGGACGAAAGAGGGCTCCGAGTTTCTGGTAAACACGCACACCACGGATAGTCAGAATTTTCCCTCCGTCGCTGGCCTAGGCTCTGACAGGTTTGTGATCGCATGGCAGTCCTATGGCCAAGACGCTTCAAATACAAACGGCATCTACGCAAAAGTCTACGAGGACGGTGCAGTTGTGGCGGACGAATTCCTTGTCAACGAGTACACCACAGGCCATCAAGAATACCCCACCGTCGCTGGGAGCTCGGATGGCAATTTTGTAGTTGCGTGGGCGTCTCAGAATCAAGTGTCTGGTAGCTCTGGCCGCGACATCTACTTCCAGCGCTACTTGTACGGAAAGCAGCCCATCGCAGGCTCCATGCTGTGCGCAGAGTGCGCGGCTGGGGCCGTTCGGCCGGCCGGCGATCTGAAAAGCAGCCTAGCACTGACCACTTGCGAGGCCTGCTCTGCTGGCTCTGAGCCAAATGCCGAGGACAACGCCTGCGTATGCAAGGATGGGCATCATTATGGAACTGTTATTGACGGCCCATCGTCGAACATCGTAACAACGAGCTCAGGTTCACCTTCGGACCATTTTCCCCTTACCGAACAACAGTGCAGTGATTGGAGAAATTCACAGTATCCCAATGGGAATTGGTACGCTAGCCCTACTTGGAACTTCAATACAGTTGCAGACGGTTGCTCGATACATGGATCAACTGTATATTG
>Ga0115013_10002333_pt1 | contig 10619 bp, 5 predicted proteins | sample SouAtlMetagenome_2_FD_88686 | JGI IMG/M metagenome (GOLD analysis project Ga0115013, IMG submission 88686) | Marine eukaryotic phytoplankton communities from Atlantic Ocean - South Atlantic ANT15 Metagenome | ecosystem: Environmental > Aquatic > Marine > Oceanic | place: South Atlantic Ocean...
AGGTCATGAGCTAGGTCATAAAGATACCAAGTCGGAGAAATGGTTAGCTAAAATAGTGCTTGCAGTGCCTGCCTATGCTCATTTTTCTATTGAACATAATAAAGGCCATCATAAATATGTGTCCACACCAGAGGATCCGGCAAGTTCTAGAATGGGTGAATCTATATATGCTTTTATTTTGAGAGAAATGCCCGGAACAATGAAGCGAGGATGGCAGCTTGAGAGAGAGAGATTGATCAAAGCCAACAAACCTATTTGGAGTCACCATAATGAAATTTTGCAATCATACGCGCTGACGGCTGCTATCCAAATAGGACTTGTAATGTACTTCGGATGGATCGTATTACCATTTTTATTAGTGCATAACTTTTGGGCATGGTTCCAGTTAACATCAGCAAACTACATTGAGCACTATGGATTACTCAGACAAAAAAAACCAAATGGAAATTACGAGAGATGCAAACCTCATCACTCATGGAATACAAACTATATCTTAAGTAATGTCGCTCTGTTCCATCTCGAGAGACATTCAGATCACCACGCATATCCTGCACGACGCTATCAAAGTCTGCGGAACTTTGACAATATCCCAGAGTTACCCAATGGTTATTTTGGAATGTATCTTCTAGCCTATTTCCCATCACTTTGGTTCAAGGTAATGGATAAACGACTGCTAGCGTTGCCGCATATCCTAGGAGATTTATCCAAGGTAAATATATGTCCAAAACGACGAGAATCTATTTTAAGTAAGTACGCAAAATAAACTTTACCTAAAACATAATGATCATTGCCAAAACCCAACCTTAATGAAATTTTTTAAAAAGCAGCAATCAACAAGCAATCCAAATACCAGTGTACTTAAGTTTGCATACCTCTATAATATTGGACTTTGCTCGGAACAATTTTCTAATGAATTGTGTTTAGGGCATAAAGACTTAAACCTTCACCAAATTACATTTATCAAGGGGAATTCAATGTTAGGTAATTTTAAACGGACTTCTATAATATTCGGGCTCGCAGTCATTTTTATTAGCAGTTCAGCAAATGCTCAGATAGAAGAAGTTATCGTAACGGCTAACAAGCGGGAGCAAACATTACAAGATATTCCGATGTCTGTATCAGTTACCTCCGCGGAACAAATCGAGCAGTCTGCAATCGTTGACTTAATCGACTTACAATCCGCAGTGCCTGCTTTAAGAGTCACTCAGCTTCAAAAGACTTCTCAAACGAACTTCATAATAAGAGGCTACGGTAATGGCGCCAATAATCCTGGTATTGAACCGGCGGTTGGTATCTACATTGATGGTGTAGCAAGAACTCGCTCTGCAGGCGCTATGGCAGACCTTCCAACTATTGAGCGCGTAGAAGTGTTGAGTGGTCCACAATCAACTTTGTTTGGTAAGAATGCCTCAGCTGGTGTAATAAGTATGACGACCAAACTTCCTGAAAAAGATCTAGGTGGTAGTTTTGGAGCAACCATTGGGAATTATGGCCAAGCAATTTTTAAAGGCACTGTCACCAATGCACTGTCAGACAGCGCATCCTTCAGACTTTCAGCCAGTAGTAACAAGGCAGATGGTTATGCGACCAATTTAACAGATGGAAGCAGTTTAAATGGTAGAGACCGATCAGCTATCAGGGGCCAATTGTTATTAGAGCCCTCTGATGATTTGACTGTAAGGATTATTGCGGATTATAACTCCATGGATGAAGAATGCTGTATCGCAACATCTCTTGTGGATGGCTTCACTTCAGGAGTGACTGCCGCGCTTGCCGTCGCAAACGGGTACGGGTACGCTCCAATCGACCCTTGGGCTAGAGAGTCATACATGAACGATAGCGCAGATGGTACTAAAAAGCCTCGTAATCAGTTAACAGGTAAAGGGCTATCAGTTCAAATTGATTGGGACCTAGACTTCGGGACGCTGACCTCAATAACATCGCAGCGTAATCAAATTTCAGAGACAACTTTTGATGCTGATTTCTCTGCCGCAGACTTAGTTGCCGAGAACCGAGGAGATCAGGAATTTAAGAGTTTCAGCCAGGAGATTCGTCTAGCCTCAAATGGTGATGGCCCCATGCAGTGGATGCTAGGAAGCTACTTCTCTCAGTTAGATATTGACCATTTCAGAAATGTCACCTACGGCACACAGATTCTTCCATTTGCTGACGCGCTCGTAACTGCAGGTCTTACACAGGCAATTGCTGCAGAAGCTGCGGCAGGTTACATCGCTGCTGGAGGTCCTGCATCTGAAGCCGAAGCATATGGTCTAGCTGCCGCACAAGCTACTTTGGCCCCAGTAGGAGGATCTGGTGTCAACTATGTTGGCGCGGCCTTCGGTGTTTGTGTCGTTAATGGAGTTCCATGCTCTAGTGTATTTTTCGTTCCAGGAACCGGGTTACCAGACGAGTCATTTGCCATGAAAAATACATCTGCCTCGTTATTTGGACAAGTTGATTACGACATCTCAGATAGCCTTACTGCAACATTCGGCTTAAACTACACTGACGACAAGAAAGATGTAGTTTCAGATGTAACAATCATTGATACTTTTGCGGCACTTCCTTTTGAAGCCGCAGGCTTAGGCGCGCTAACCGGACTGCAGTTCTTTAAGCCTTTTGTTAATTATCCCAATGAGAATGAATCGGGAGATTTTAACTCAGACGATCTAACTCACACCCTCAGACTCGCTTACTCTCCCGATGAGGATACAACCTTCTATGCAAGCCACTCCACTGGATTCAAAGCAACCTCAGTGAGCATGACTGTGGATGCCAGGGAACTGAGATCAGCAGATCCAGAGGAAGCCACTCTGATAGAAATTGGCATGAAGAAATCCTTCGATAATGGATATATCAACCTTGCAATTTTTGATCAATCTATTAAGGGTTTCCAGTCCAACTCCTTTACAGGAACGGGCTTTAACTTGGTAAACGCTGGTCAACAAACCCATAAAGGGATTGAGTTGGATAGCAAAGTTGCTCTATCCGAAAACTTAATTTTTCAACTTTCTGTAATGGCACTTGATCCGGTTTATGATGAATTCCTTAGAGGTCCATGTGACTCTACTGGATTGGGTGGCGAAGAGTATGCGTGCCCTCCCGGTCAAAGTTTCACAGATCTATCGGGACAGAAGCCTGGTGGAGTTCATGAGCTGAGTGGTAATGCCAATGTGGTTTATACATTCACTGTTGCAGATTCTATAAGCGGATACGCAAGACTGGAGTATGTTTACGCCGACGAACAACAAATCGACAGCACAATACCCTTGTCTATCGCTTCTAGAGACTATGATAATTTCAACGCTAGTATTGGTTTGAAGTCTGATAAGGATGACCTCAGCGTGACTCTTTGGGGCAGAAACCTAACAGATCACGAGACACTATTAAGTGCCTTTCCAACCACTGCTGCACCAGGAAGCTTCTCAGGCTATCCAAATGCGCCCCGTACCTATGGAGTCACTTTCCGAAAGGGATTCTAGCGTAGTAGCAGATATTAAGACTCAAAGGCGGCCTTCGAGGCCGCCTTTTTTATCCATCCATAATATCGTCCTTGTTTGTCCTGTGCTACGCTCAATTGCCAAATTAAAATCGAACCAAGAATAGAAATAAAGCTTGAGGTAAATAGGAGCGTGTAATATTGACAAAAAATCAGACTAGACATATCCCCTTTTTATCTGGTGAATCTGGCAACTTTTATTATCACCAATGGATTCCTGATCATCCCTCAACTTGGCTACATATCATGCACGGCATGTCTGAGCACGGAGCTCGCTACGGAGAATTTGCAAAGTTTTTAAATAGTAAAGGTATTATGGTCACTGCTGGCGACCACCGTGGGCACGGCATAACAGGCCAGTCGATGAGAAGCAGTTACCACATTGCTGACAAAGATGGCTGGAATCAGATGCTAGATGATCAATGGCAACTGCTAAACCATGTCCATAAAAAACATCAGCTACCCTTAATTTTATTGGGTCATAGTATGGGTTCTTTTCTTGCTACGCACTTCTGCCAAAAATATAGTTCAGTTTTACATCATCCGAATACTCTACAAATGTCGGGGCTGATTCTATCTGGTTCTAATTATGGTAGCCCTTCAATTTGGCGCAGCGCTCTTGTTGCTGCATGTTTCGAGCGCTGGAGGAAAGGTTTCAATTCCAGTAGCCCTCTGTTGGAAAAAATGTCATTTGGCGCATTCAATAATGCATTCAAACCGGCCAGAACAGAAAGTGATTGGCTCTCAAGGGATCAAAAAGTGGTCGATAATTATATCGGTGATCCTCTTTGTGGGGGTCCTCTGACCACCCAGTCCTGGTGCGATTTTCTTAGGGGCATGATCGAATTATCACATATGCAATCCCTCGCCAAGATTAATAGAAAACTTCCAATACTGCTATTCTCAGGTCAACTGGATCCCGTTAGCGATTCAGGAAAAGGGGTTACTAAATTAAGGGATGTTCTTATCAAGACTGGTATCGAAGATGTCGTGATGTATTTATATCCTGGTGCTCGACACGAGGTCCTCAACGAGATCAATCGATTTGAAGTTTATCAGGATATCTTAAATTGGATAGAAAGATTAAATTAACAGTTAAATTTAGTTAAAAATCTCGGATAGTACTAGTCTGAACTGAATTAATAAATCCTCCTCTCCATCAATCAGTTACGCTAATATAGTTATTTCTTATCGTCATGTGACTAGTCACCAAATAGGCCCCAGCAGCCATCAAAAGCAATGAGATAAAAGGCTCAAGAGGCCAAAAAGGTAGCCACAAAGCTAACTCTGTCGACCATTCCGGCGCCAATATCAATCCAGAGATACTCTCATACCAGTAATTCCCCGTCCCTGACATTATAAAACCTAAAGTGATAATCGCTAATCCAACTAACTTAACTATGCTAGATTGACCAACCAAGTCTGGGTTTTTATTGATAATTTTTTGTCTCTGACTGGCCCAGGCAAAAATTCTTAAAGAGAAAACGACGAAGCCAGCCCAATAGTACAGGTAGTCATGCAACTCTGGAATTGAGTAGCTGTCATAGTAAGGATAATAGAAGAGATTCCACCAGTACACACTAAAAGCATAAGCCCAAAGAAAATACAGTCCGCCTTTCTGAATCCACTTCCATTGTTGGTTGCTGATTCTTGATCTTGCAAATTTGAAGGAAGTAATCACCATTCCTACCAAAAAAATGTAGCCAACACTGCCCTCTAGCTCATCTCGAAAGTAGTACACCTCGTCAAAATAATAACCCCTATAAAAAGTGGACAAAACAAAGATGAAAATTGCTTGCCATGCCATTCCCACTGCAAAAACAAGGCCTATGTATTTTCGATTCCGAAGCCACCATGAAGAGATAACACCTGGGAAAAGAATTTTTATCGATGATGCAGCCATTACCAAATAGATGAAGGGTATCGCCCAACGCACTGAGTAGCCAATCATAAAAGAGACGCCCTCAGGACTAGAGATGTCAACATCTATCATTACAATATAATTGAATAAGCACATTGGGATAGCAAAAATAGCGAATAGCCCCCAACCATTTAATGGGGTTGTCTTTAAAAACTGTGCTAAATCAGTCTTCATTGGGATTGTCTCAAATTGACCTAATGAATTTAGTATCCTTTGAGTTTCTCAGTAATTCAAGTTTTATGGCCACCATCCCTATAGGTTAGTAACAACCCTAATCTTTGAAAAATTTTGATTCAAGGGGTAGTATAAGATGTTGCAAATATACACGGACGCGCACAGCAGATGGCATCAAAACTAAAAAATAAAATGCTTTTCTACCTCAAGGCATCTCTTGCATTAGCTCCACTAATTTTAGCCATGTATACACTTTACTACCTTGGAAAGTATGAGGTATGGATCCCGGAGACCCCGCACCGAGACAAAATAACTATCGCTGTTCTGGTTTTTGGAATGTCCTTGTCATTTTGGTTTTACTCACTAATCACTTCCAAAAAATTCACATAGCTTCGCAAAAATATAACCAAGTTCTTTACTTGGTTACCTGATACAACCCAAGCCAGGCATTAACATTTTTACTTGCAAGATAGTCTGATTTAAAAAATTCAAGTTTTTCCCAAGCTCCACTCTCCTCCAGTGCTAAAAGTTTTGTATCAAAACCACTGTCGCCGTAAATACCTTCATTAATGGTAAAACATAAGAGGCCGCCATCCTTCGTAATTCTTACAAATTCATCCAATGCTTCAGCCTTGACATGGCCATAGGTAAACGTTCCAACGCAAGTCACTGCATCGTACGTATTATCCGGGATCTTTATTGGGTCGTTTAAGTCAACTTGATACAACCGTCTATATAAACTTGGTTGAATAGTCTCTAGGAGGATTTGGGATAAATCGGCGCCATGCAGTTTATAAAATCCGGCATCTTTGAGAGCTTTACCAACTAAACCCGAGCCACATCCAGCATCGAAAATAAGCATATCTTTGTCTGTCGCGTATTCCTTCAAGGTGTCCACAACTTCTTTTGGACCTGTGTAGTCCCAATCAAGCATGTCTTGATCATACTTTTTTTCACCACCCCAATCATTATAAAAGTCTCGGACTTGATTAGTTGTCTTCAACGTATGCAGCGGCACTTTGTTTCCAATGTCTTTTTGAGCCATTAACTTACCCTAGCTGAAATTTACAATTGTTTCCTATGGTTTCTTAATATGTAAATACCGCCTCTAATTTTGTTCAAAATTATTCGAATAACGTCTAAAGAACTTAGTTCTAACATCTCCACTCTTACCTGTAGTTTCCCAGTTATAGGCCTCCTCAGGACGCTCTGCTCCTACTTCGGAAAGGTATGTGTCCATCTTATTTTTCATAAGGCCGACTAAGTCCGCTTTCTCAGAGGATAGATCTTCACTCTCACCAATATCCTTACTAATATTAAAAAGCAGTTGGCGATCTGATACAGGAAAATCAACCAGTTTATAATCTCCGAATCGAATAGCTGAATGGGGTTCGCTCATCCCTACCAAATTATAGTGAGGATAATGAAAAATTAAGCTATCAAATGCCCTATCAATCTTTAAGTTCGTTTGCCGAAGCAATGGGACTAGACTGACACCCTCGATATCCTGACCAACCTGTTCAACTGATCCAGCAAGATCAGCCAGAGTTGGCAAAATATCATGAGTTACGACTGGTTCGTCACTCTGACTTGATGGGAGAATGTTAGGGCCGTACACTGCAAATGGTATTCTAATACCGCCCTCCATTAGATCCCACTTACCTCTGAGCAATGGAGAGTTTAAGCCAGGCTTATACGGTATACCTCGATTAACTTGCTGCGGAAGAACCGGCATGCCGCCGTTATCTGATATCAAAATAACGTAGGTATTAGATCCAAGATCCAAATCATCATAGGCATTTAAAAGATTACCAATAGATATATCAAGATCACGCACCATCGCTGCATAAGCCTGGTTAGAGTGCAACTGACCCTTCGTCCATTTACCTACCTCTTTGTAAGAGGACTCGCTATAGACAATATTAGAGTGAACCGCGTAATGTGACAGTTGAAGAAAGAATGGCTGGTCTCTTTTCACAGAATCGCGAATAAACTCTATAGCTCGGGACGTTATTGTATCGACTCGTTTTGGATCATCCTCTGCATACCCGCTCCACTGGCGACTGCGGTCATTATTATCGAAGCCCGCAGTCTTATTTCCGGTCTTTCCGTCATGGATATCATATTTATATCGACTAGGATCCGCATCAATATGCCACTTGCCTATATGAGCAGTGCGGTACTTAGGATCGATAGCCTTTAAAACTTCTGGAATAGCAGTCTGGCTATGATCAACCTCATTCTTACCCAATCCACGAGTACGGCGCAAACTCGCGGGGCTCTTGCCAAACTGAATACTGTACCTTGTGGGAGAACAAACAGGGGATGAAGCATAGCCATTAGAAAAACGCATGCCCCGATTAACCAGATTATCAATATTTGGGGTCCGATAATAATCACTTTTCGCTTCGGGACGATTTTTATCCATTGAATGAGACATGCTACTCCAACCAAAGTCATCGAGAAGGATCACAATGAAGTTTGGTGACTCCTTAGCAAAACCCGATTCTATAAAGAGAGTCACAGCCAATGCAGTCAAAAAGTGAAAAGATCGGCCCTTGTTTAGGGATGGAGAACCAAATTTTTTAAAAGAACTATACATAAATTAGCGATATCCAATTAGAGGATAGATAGGTATTAACTATCAGTGTTCTGTTGCTTCCATACCATCCGAGCACTGAAAACATCAAAATCAGTGATTATCGAAGCATTGTTCATTATCGAGTTTAAACCATTAGCATCTGGATACTTACTATTGCTATAGATGTCATCCAAGAAAAATGTGTGGCCCATTTCATGAGCAAATACGCTATAACGTGTATAGCCCAATGCGTAGTTAGTTACATTTCCACCAAGTTTTAAATATTGTCTTTGAGCAACGGCATCCCAAGAGGTTTTATGCCAGAACTTTGTTAAGAACATATCAATACCCTCAGGGTGCTCATAACTAGACCAATCCGCAGGGGAAAAATTAGCACTCTCAATGTCTCCATCATTTCCTACAACAACCAGCTTCTGAAAATCATCTATGCTGTACCAATTTTGGTTAAAAACTTGTCCTCCATCTCTGAATCGTATTTCCCAAGGCGATCTTTCGGTTGTACCTGAAAAATTCGAAACATTAGGGTAAGCGCCGTAAGCATTATTAAAGGATTGATCAACAGTAACTCCTTCATTAAAGACAAAACCGAATAACTTAACCTCAACATCTTGGTCAAATCGAGAGTCATAGGTTTGGACTCCATCTACCCACTGATTTGCTATTTCCTGATAGTCGCTTCTCATCTGCGCTATGGCGGTTGCAGTAACTGGTCCATCCCAAGATTCAATGTGGAAATAAATTGGCCACTCTCCAGTTCGAAAGATATTCCATAGCGGATTCTTAAGGCCCACAAAATTGTCCAAGCATATGTCCTGGAAACGCTGTGCGTTAACTATGAATTGATGTTTATCGGCATCAGACAGAGTCATCCCTACCATGTATTCCTCGTAATTTTCAGTGTCAACTGATCTGAAAAATTCCCAAATGAGGTCAAACAGATCGACATTTGACCCAAAATTAGTAGTATGCCCGGCACCCTGAACCCTCAGATATCGAACTCTTTGGCTATTAGAGCAATTACTGTATGTATGCTCCTCAACATTAAGTCCACCCCAGGTCATATTTTTGGAAGTTGGTACCATATTACAGTCATAGCTTGACGCCCAATTTTCTGCGCTGCCTTGAGCCGACATGAACACATTTCCACCAACACCGCTACCTCCATCTATGGGAACAAGATTATCCTCTGATCCATTGACCTGAAAAACAGAGATAGGGTTTGTAGATACAGTGGAACCTATTTCAACCGTTTGCTGACTAATTACAGGGGCAATTGCTTTGAAAAATGATGTCTCTTTACCCACTTTATTGACAAGCCCCGCACCATTTGAGGTGCCAACGCCATATACTTTCTCTAGATCGAATAAGCTATTATCCAAGCTATTTATGATGAGTCCAACGAACTCGACGTCATCAACATCCGTCTCACCACTGACATTCCAGCGGTTTGAGTAGCCGTCAGGAAAGATACCTATGAATTTTTCATCGTCAATAAGATTAGAGACCTGTTGTCTATTAAACCAAGACTCTCCAGTGCCGCCAGCGCCATGAAAAAAGAATACAACAGGATATTTTTCTTTAGTAATTACCTCTGGATAATGGACATAAAATGAACGATTAACCGGTTGTCCATTGATTATTTGAGATATGTCATTCCGACCTGATTCTGGTGTTACAGCAGTGGTAGAACTAGTGAGAGCTGACAAATATGATTCGATTTCAGCAGCAGATGATCTAGCCGCATTATTTGCAACGACGCCATTCAAGAGCATGTCACCTCTTAACTCAAACAAATATCGTAAAATAAGGAGTCCATCGGTCAACGCATCCACCGAGCCATTGTTATCGATATCAAGTTCGCTACCAATAGACTGGATACGCTCCTGAATATCCAATGGAGTTATAAAGGTCGCATCATCAGCTATCACTCCGTGAATTAGAGAATCACCAGAAATACCGAACATACTCCTCAATAAAAGCAATCCATCGGTTAAGGCATCAAATTTATTATTACCATCAATATCAATTGAACTGGTTGGATTATCAATATCAGAGGCTTCGGTAACGGTGACAGAAATATTTTGCGATGATTCATTAGCACCATCGCTTGCTGTTACTGTTGCGGAGTAATATGACTTAATTTCACGATCAGGGGCTGAAACAAAACTCAATACACCTGCCGAAGTAATTTCTAGCTCTGTCCCAGACACTGTGAAACTGATGCTTGAACTATCCGCATCTGTGGCCATAACTGTACCAATCGTTAGTTTGTTTTCTGGAACGATAAATATCGCACTAGATATAAAGACTGGAGCCGTATCGTCAATATCAGTCACTGACACAGTAATAGCTTGTGTTGATTGATTAGTGCCATCACTCGCTGTCACAGTTGCAGAATAAGATGATTTAGCCTCATAGTCTGG
>Ga0115013_10002334_pt1 | contig 10618 bp, 8 predicted proteins | sample SouAtlMetagenome_2_FD_88686 | JGI IMG/M metagenome (GOLD analysis project Ga0115013, IMG submission 88686) | Marine eukaryotic phytoplankton communities from Atlantic Ocean - South Atlantic ANT15 Metagenome | ecosystem: Environmental > Aquatic > Marine > Oceanic | place: South Atlantic Ocean...
AAATCACAACCGACGTTCGAATTGGTGGAAATAACCAAACGAAACTACCTAAGCCACTATTATCAAATTCAACTGGCAACCGTTTGGAAAGAGACGTAAATATAAAACTAAGTAATCTTAGACACCTCGGTGAAGCTGTCGAGCAGGCGAAATTGGATTTACAAAAAGAACTTTCACCAAAGAATGATGCTCAAAGACGCCATGGGCTACCGTATGAAGCTACAGATTATCACCCATCGGTGGATGAGGATGAAGGAGATTCATGGGGCGACGCTATTCGTACTAATGTCAAAGGCCAAACAAACAAAATTGATTCTCCCACTCAAAGTGGGCAATTCATCGCGGACAAAACCGCCGCGAGAAAAATTAATGCGCTTGTCACGGAAGCTTTTTCTTACGAGGGTGATGTCTTCATCGACGCAACCAACATCAGGGAGGAAGATCTTGATGGTGAAGAAGTTGTTGAAATAGATAGAGGTGCCGATCCTAAGAAAATTGACGTGGCCCCTGACGATGAAATGGCATCTAGTTGTATGGAAGAGCACAAAGTGTCTACGAGAGAAGAGTTGGTTCAACAATCTATTGTGGAAGAAGTATGTTATAACGATAAGCAAGAAAGCAATGTCGATCATGATTCTGAGAATTTAAAGGAGAATGATACAGAAGATGATACCGAAGATGCCGAAAATGAACCTTCTAGTTTTACCAAAAACTTCGCATCAATGGCGTCGGACTTTCACAATTCATCTCTGGGTTTTTTAAAATCCTTCAACAATCAAGTTGAAACTCAACTAAAAACATTTGAAGAACGTGGACTGATTTCCAAAAGTAATATGGAAGGTATGATGGGAGTTTTGAAATTTGATGTGAAGGAGACGAAGGCTGAGCTTCCTAAGGATGGAGATGATGCGGCCATCAACCTGGGAGATGAATTTGAAAAATCGGTTTGTAGTACTAAAGATGAGTGCAATAATGACTCGGTCGAAAAGATGCTTGAAACATTGAAGAAGTCTTACAACACCGGTATATCAAAATGTGGTATAGATAGTGATTTGATCAAGGAGAATACGAAGGCAATTGAAGAAATGGTAGCTAAATTGAAGAACGTCAACCATAAACCTTCGTCCGAAAACGATAAAAGTGACCCCTCATCTCTCTCTGATGTAGGTAATGCTGAAGCTATGCCCAAATCTCCTCCAAAGCCCGAATCTCCTACACAGCGCGAGATCGACGGGAGTCTATTGAAAGAATTGGCAGCACAAGGAGTCGAAGACATATGCAAAAAACCGATTTCTTGAACGGTGACGAAAAGATAAAATAGATCGTTTATTGTCTCTTTGAGTGCGCCGAAGAGGGACTAATTTTGGCATCTCAATTTATCTGAAAGGCAGAGGAATATTCAAAACATTGGATGATGCCATGAGTTGAAATGACATTTGACAATAAATATGTGTGTTTGTGTCATCGTGTGCTGGTGTTTAAACAATTAAAAATTAAGTTAAGTTCTGAAAAATTTGTCACGTGTCATCTCTGATTCTGTCCAAGATTCAGTCCAAGACATGCCATGATGCCATAATTCATCTAGTGGGGTGAAAATCGTTTATGAATTGCTAGTCGTGTGATAGGCTTTCTGCCCCCTTTCTCACTTCGTGCTGGTCAGTGCCCCTGGAGGATCACCGCCATTGCTGTCGTTGGCTGAACCAACACAAAGGGTGCAGAGAACGCATTGTTGATGGCCACTACTGCTTAGCTCCAAGCCAGATGCTTTGATGGTGAATTTGCTCATTCGTGACTCAAGATTCCCGATCGATCGATGTTTTCAACAACAAAAAAACTTAGATTCATTTTTTTATTGCCGTCGTTCTAGCGAGACCAGGAGAGAGGAACACGATGTGGTTGCAAAGAGATTTTCTGAAAGAGAAACTACGAGTTCGAGAGCGCTACTGGCATCCGGTTTTGTCGCTGGGATGCAAAGACAGGTCCAATGTGATCGTCAATGAGACGATAAATTGCATTATTCCGGACGGCCTGGCATTGGTATGTTGTAGAAGTTGATTTCTTTGTGTAGCTGTTGATTTCTCTGTGAGCTGTTTGGTACTGAATGTGTCTAAACTGTCGTTGCATCGTACTCCTTGCTAGAGGATTTATCTCCCGCTGATAACATTTTTGGTCGAACGTGAACATGAGAATTATACGAAATTGAATTCAGCAACACATCATAGAACAAAAAAGAAGCAACGCTGCTGTCTATGGGTTCTACTAGAATCCGTTGTAGATTGGATGGATTATCGCAGCATATCACCGGTATCAACAGCTGTTTCTATTGATTTGGCTCCCGAAACTCCGATCTCGCACGAACGATCAAAGATCCAAAAGTTGATAAAAAATTATGGAGACACAGTGAAAGTATTTTGCGATTTCTCTGTACGAGAGGGAGTCGGAAGTAATTGTAACGAAGATGAATGGGACCTCATGGAATACGAGAAAATGTCTATGTCTGAAAGATCTCAAAATGCTCTTTTTAGGGCTGGGCGGCTATTGTGTCAATATGGCTCAAACATAGATTGTAAATCTTCAAATTATTACATCTTGTCAGGAGATAAAAACTTTGTGCAGAACTTTCCCGAAGAAGATGGGATCCAAGTAATTCTAATGAAGGATCTTTTTGACGTTCTGTGCAGGGTATCCAATCGAGATGAAATCGGGGGAGGAAAATCTTGGCTAAGTGGAGATGATCTTGAATATGCTAAGAAACTTGCAATTCAATGCGAAAATGATTACACCTTGCGCAACGATCCCGACAGAATATCAAGAAAGGAAATGGCCGTTTTAGAGACTGGTGTTCAAGAATATTTTACTGAAAGTAGTGTTCGCGAAGGACTGCGTAACAAAACTTTGTTGAAAGGTAAATTGAATGTGACCAAGGACAATATCAAAGAGGCTATCGTGTTGAGTGGTGAGAAACTCGGCAACAATTCATCATCTCTTTTTATCAATCAAGCTAACGGCTACTTCAATAGAGCGTTACACGAAGATATCGTCATTGTTCAACAGCTACCGAAAGAACAATGGTCTAGTCCCATTGGCAAAAAACGACTTTTACATCATCAAACAGATGAGAATTATCGTTCTAATGCAAACAACACTGTAAATGGAGTATCATTGGATGCTCTACCACCTGTACCGTCAGGTAGAGTTGTCGCAATAGCCAAAGAACATCGACGACATTTCGTCGCCACCATGGTGGACACCCCAAGCAATGACGAGTCGTCGTGTTTGGTGGTTCCTATGGATATGCGTATTCCAAAAGTACGAATCAAGACTAATGGATGGCGACGTTTTTTGGGTCAGCGTCTATGGGTTCATATTGAAAACTGGGAAGTTGGGTCTAATTATCCCATGGGACAATGTGTTGAAATTTTGGGGCCTATCGGAGATTTGGAAACAGAAATTACTTGTTTGCTCAAAGAAAACCAAGTCGAGTTAGATCCTTTTAGTGCTGCCGCACAGGCTTGTTTGCCACTCAAGGGTCATGATTGGAGAATTCCTCCTCATGAAATTTCCCAACGAAGAGATCTTCGTTCGACACGCCGCATCTTTAGCGTTGATCCAAATGGATGTCAGGACATTGACGATACGTTCCATGCCCATGTCCTTCCAAACGGAGATATCGAAGTCGGTGTGCATATTGCCGATGTAACATATTTTGTACCACATGACTCGGCCCTTGACAAGGAGGCTCAAAAACGCGCAACTACTTTTTATCTTGTGGATAGAAGGTTTGATATGTTACCGAGCGTACTTAGCAGCAATCTTTGTAGTCTTCATGGAAACGTAGATAGATTAGCAGTCTCTACTATCTGGACATTGTCCAGTGATTTTAAAACAATAAAATCGTTTTGGTATGGCAGAACGGTCATTTGCAACTGTCGTAAGTATCTGATGAGGTTCAACCCCAACCTATATCAAGGAATATTGCAAACTCTCATTGAAAGGGTTGTACTAATACTTTGCCCTTCCTTTCCTTTCAAGAATCCATGACATATGAACAGGCGCACAACATTATTCACAAGAAACCACCTGATGATCTTTCGAAGCCACTGCCACCTCCATTGACGGCAGGTCACCCTGTACCGGCAGCGAATGTCGACGCTTTGAGAGACGACTTATTAATATTGACCAAATTGGCGCGAAAACTTCGAAAAGATCGAGAAGACTTTGGTGGTGCTGTAGATCTGTCAAGTGGTGATCACGGGAATGAGCTGAAATTCACTTTAGATCAAAACAAGAATCCAGTCCGTGTGACTCCAAAGAAGCAGCTTGAAATTCATCAGACTGTCGCAGGTATGTTAATTGATACCTGACTTACATACTACTGTTTTTTCATGTCACTCAACTTGATCGTTTTCTGCTTCGCCGCTCTCCGTTGAAAAAATCTCTCTAGAGTTAATGGTAAGTTTATATCGGTCTCCCAAAGTTCAATTGTAGCATCTACTTTAGTATCTTACGACCGCGACCTTTTTGTACTTCGCATCACTTTTAAGATCTTTGCAAACACTTCTGTCGCTGAAACAATTTTCGAGAGGTTCCCTTCATTTGCCTTGCTTCGAATCCATCAAAGCGTCGACGAAAGTCGATTTGAAGACCTCAAAGAAATATTGAATGCAAGAAAAGTGGACTTTGATGGCAGTAGCAATATGAGACTGGCGGACTCTCTCAAAAAAGCCGAAAAATCGTCAATATCAAATTCTGCGGTCAATTCTCTTTTTAAATCTCTTGCAACTAGGTAAGAAATTAATGTCGTTATTGAAGTATGGTCGAGATCGTGTGGCACAATAATTTCTTACTTCAGTCCTTCAATGTTAGAGCAATGTCCGAGGCACAATACGTCTCAACAGGTGCGATAGGGGCTGAAGACAGCTTGTCGCACTATGGACTTGGTTTGTCAAAGTACACACACTTTACTTCTCCGATTCGTCGTTATGCGGATGTTGTAGTGCATAGGCAACTTCTTCTCACGTTAACTTCAAAAGAGGAAACTTTGTCGCAAACAGCTCCCACAGAATTGAACCGAAAAGTATTGAATTCTCTCCCTGAATCGGAAACAATATCAATCATCCGAGGAGAAGGCATTGTGAATACAGAGAACATAGAATATCCTACGATTGGCACTAATGCCTCACAGTCTCGACGAGTTGGAAGTCAGACTTTAAGCGATTTCCAAAGAAATGATTCAACTTCGACCGATACCAAGAACAAGAGCGTAGCCATATACAGCAATAAAAGAGTGTCTAGTCTTTGCACGATTCTAAATCAGCAGAATAGAATGGCAAAGCTCTCATCGTTTGAGTGTCAAAGTTTGTTTCTTTCTCTATATTTCCGGGATAATGTTGAGGTCACGCAAGCTGTTGTTACAAACCTACGCAACAATGGCTTTTGGGTCTACGTTCCTAAATTTGATTTCCGAGCACCAGTATATTTAAGTGATATGAATGGGGTCGTGCAAATTGACCCCGCTCTACTCGCATTAAAGGCATCTTCTGGGCTTGATCCAACAACGGGATTTGCATCGTCCGCAATTAGAAGATTTCCTTCAGGAACATGTACACTTTTCGAACTATCAGATGATGATCATCTGGAGATTAACCTGAAAGAAGCAACGGAAAAATACCTAGTACGAGTCCTCGATGTGGTGACGGTGAAAATTTTTTGCGATAATTGGAATACCAAGTCTCGTGTCCCCCAGCCTAAAATTCATCTGATAGCAGCTTCAACAGGAAAAAATACAGCATCTGTTAAGAAATTAGACCAAATCGCTGTAGGAAGTGACAAGAATGAAAACCACGACTCTATCAATACTGCTGTAAAAATGATTTGCGACCAGTCGCAAGGGTATCATACATCTATGTACGAAGAGATAGAAAACATTATCACTCCCACAAAACTTGATGTCGAATTCCGTCTTCCAGAAAATATTTCTTTTGAAACCAAATCTATGGTGTCGTCGTCGAAAAACTTAATGACTGGTCGAGTTGTTTTTGGGGATTTCACGAATCCAGACACCCGTTCTGCACAACAACAAGCAGCTATTAGGCAGGCTTCTGCCGCTGCATTAGAGCGACGTAACCAAGTAATGGCATCTAGAAAAAAAGAGAATGAGTATGATACATCCAGAAGAATTGAGAGTGACGTAACAGCAAGGATGCAGAGACTTGCAGCAAGTAAACGAAATGCAAAACGAGGAAAAGCTAATTAGAAAAGACAAACCATTTCTACTAAAATAGTAACTTTAAAATGCATCCAAGAAATCATAGATGTTGTTAAGATTTCGCCTTCTCAGCTCTTGCCTTCGCAAGCATCTGTTTATACCTCGAGGATGCCGATGATTCATTGCTTACTGCATCATCCCACGCTTGAGAGGAATTTATAGTAGATTTTGAACCTGCTTCTGGTTCGTCGGGATCTGGAATGCCAGCTTCCAGTTCTTCCATCAAAATACCTCGCATAGCAACCAAGTCTTCGGCTAGATCTGAGGCCTCATCGGCAGTCAAATCATCTCGAAGTCCGAGCTTTCCATCTCCGGAGGCAGATTGAACATTTTGGTATATTTTTTCTAGAGTCTTGGTATTTCTATCCTTTTCAACAGGGATGGAAGACGGAGATACCGCGTCGCTAGCAATACCAGTTGGAGTCATCGGTTGTGTGTGGGATTGCGCAGGAGGTGCTGCAGGAGGTGCTGCAGGAGGTGCTGCAGGAGGTGATGTATGAGTCACTGCAGGTGCTACGGCTTGAGTTGGTGAAAGGATTACATTGCATGTCTCAACTGCCGACATTAATGCCAAACGCAGTGTGATCAAAACGCTTTCCTTGAGTGCAGGAGGACTATTTTTGTACATCGTTACGGCTCCTTCGATACATACAATCATTCCTTCGATACTTGCATCGGGACTTGCCGCGACAGGTGGAGCTGGCTGTGAGACCAATGCAACATTACAGGTATCGATTGCTGACATCAAAGCAGCGCGTAGAGTAACAAGAACGCTTTCTTGAATTGCAGGTGGACTATTATTATACATCGTGATGGCGCCTTCGATACAAGCAATTGTGCTATCGATATTTGTAGATTCGGGACTACTACTCACAGCTGTTGCTGCTGCCTCTGGTTGCGAAACAGCTTCAGTAGCTTGGATTGGGTTCGGCTCTGGGGGTTCCACAGCTGGGGGTTCTTCCACTATTGCACTCGGTGGTGTTTCGATGCTTGGTTGAGCATGTTGCGCCTCGTCTCGCAACATATTTGTGATCTCATCGACCAAGCCTTCAAAAAGATCTATATCCGGTCCTTTCAGACGTCCCTTGCCAAATCCTGGACCACCCCGGTGTTTCAAGACCAATCCCATGAGTGTTCGAAGGTTCTGATGCCTCGCATCATTACTGGATGTCACAGTCACGGGCCTTGGTGTCTCCGCAACAGGAGGAGTAGATGAAGGTGGCGGCTGTTGTTGTTCTGGAGTTGGTGGTGAAATCGTTGCTTGAGACACAACGGGATCAGGTTTTGGTTCCGGTTCTGGAGGAGTTGGAGTTGGTGGAGGGGATGAAGCAACTACAGGCGGTTCAATATTTTCCGATTGTGGAGCTGGGGTTGAAACGTCTGTGACCCCCCCGCCTAATTTCTTTTGACGCTTTTCCATCAGTTTCTTCTTGTAGCTGACACCGGAACTTTCTAAGACCTCCTTTTCTACCTTATCTTCCTTAAAGTATGGAGCGACCACTTCGTCCGGTAAGTTATCCAGCAACGCCATCTCTTCTTCTTTTTTACTGTTGCATTTAGTGTAGTAATACGAATGTAGGAAACGGAATACAAAGTTAAGTTTAGCCCCACCATTAATCAATCTCACGTTGAATTGATCAAACAAAATTTGTATCGGATTTCATCCATAATCTTACCCTTTTAAGTACGGATTTGACTTCAAGAGACCATCGAGTTCCTTGATCCCATGATCTTCGAAAACTGCTTCGGAAACTTCATTATTTCCTTGAATACGACCGATAGTTCGAACGGTCGAGTCTCTCTTCAGCTGGGCAAAGTAGAGATCAGACGTGTTTGCAATCTTATCGGCATCGGTATTTCTCCCCACTGGACGCCCCGCTCGGTCAGTCGCCGCCGTGCGAACCGGAGGCGGTGGAATAGCACTCGCGGGATTTTGGTTTCCTGCCATCATTTCACGGAACATACGAGCCTGTTCTTCTACAGAAAGTGCATCCGGATTAGCGGGTAGCTGAGTTGGGGCAGGAGAGGGGGATGTTAGAAAAGGGTTTTCAATGGCACGCGCTCCGCCCGGCATAGCCCCACTCTGTCCTCCCTGCTGTGCTAGCTCCATCATTTCTCGAAAACGGCTGCCTCCCTGATCGCCGTTTTCATTTACCTCGTCGTCGCCATCTGCACTGCCATCTTGCGGTTGTTGGCTCATATAAATTCCCGTTGTCTTCAGTCTGACTGTGGGGCTGAGAAAGGCGTCACCATTTTGAACAGCAGTACCGAGCGCCAAAACTGCAGAAAGAGCAAACCTCATTGTAGAATATTGCTGTGTTTTAAAGAACCAAATGCAATTACGGAGTGTCTCTGTCTTCGCGATATAATACTAAAAGATTGAAGCAAGGTAAATATTTAAAGTTTTCTACAGTTGATGCAATTCTTCCCTTTTCCACACAACGACGTCAATAGAAGAGCTTCGACAAAACGCACTTCTTGGTACAGTTGTGAGTACAATCGTGGCCATCAATCATCTCAGACTGACGTTACGAGTCTGGGTCCCTAGTGTCTAGTCACGAGTGAATAAAGAAGTTTTGAGTTTTGATGTTTTTCCCAGACGTGGCTAGGAAAAAACACTAGGACGAACTCGTCGTATCGGATCTCGCTAGCGTGCTGGCTGTACTCGGAATCTATACTATGGTGAAACTATCTTTAAACTATGCTAAACAATAGTGAACAAACAAATCCGGTTCCTTCGATATTTTGTAAAAAAGTCCTATAGCATCAGCAGATGATTGATCCCATTTCGTATCCATCACTTGCTCGCTGACTAGATCACCAAAATGAAAAGGCAACGAAACTTACAAGCAAAACATGGGAAATGCGAGGACGGAATCTTCTACGCTCGCGGGGCACCATCGAAATGATTGATGCCTGCGTCTTGTTTTGAAAGGAGACGATTGTTAAAAATTCGAAATCGATTCTTGTAGTTTCTTCTTTTAAAATATGTATAACTAAGTATTGTTATGGGCACTATGTACGAAGGGCATGTTGCGCTCTGGCCCACTAGAGATTTATGGAGTGGCAGATGGGCTATCAGTCAGATGGATTGGTAGGTGATACGGTTGGAGCGCCAGTCGCTTTACAGTTAGCGAGCTGCTCAAGGGGTAGGGGCCTGGGTTGGGTGGTTGGAAATGGTTGGGGCAGCCGAATTGGTAGGTGGTACAGTTGGAGCGCCAGTCGCTTTACAGTTAGCGAGCTGCTCTTCGGTACATCTTGTGTCAAGCCCACATCCCCGAGAGGATGTTTGTGGAGAGATCCAAAGAAACCCTTCTCCAGTACAACCTTCAGCGTTACAGGTTTTGTCATCGCAGGTACAGGAACCGGTACTATAACATCCATACCCAAATGTAGTTGGGGCCATGGTAGGTGATACAGTTGGAGCGCCAGTCGCTTTACAGTTAGCGAGCTGCTCGTCGGTACATCTTGTTTCAAGCCCACATCCCCTGGCGGATGTTTGTGGAGAGATCCAATAATACCCCTCGCCAGCACAACCTTCAGCGTTACAGGTTTTATCATCGCAGGTACAGGAACCGGTACTATAACATCCATACCCAAATGTAGTTGGGGCCGAGGAAGGGGAAGAGGTATGTTCAGCTGGGGCCATGGTAGGGGGTCCTTGTAGTTTCTTAATCGCTTCTTCGTGATAAGTGACCAATTCTTCTAGTTGCTTGATCTTTTCATCTTGCTTCCTGTTTGATTCTTGTAGTTCCACGAGTTCTTCTTGGATGTTCTCGTTGCTACCGCCATCGCCGCACACGCCGCAAGTTTTGGGGCATAACCCACGAATGGGCTTGTATTCCCCATCGTGAAAGACATCAAGTTTGCAACGCCCGTTGGTATTTCTCTTAATCAACCATGAGCAATCTTTCATGTTGCCCGTCTCTTTTCTCTGAAACAAATCGGTTCCGTCTTTGCATTCTGCGGTGCCGCTAGTGGACGGAGCCGAGGATGGGGTAGGAGATGTGGCCCCTCCAAACGACGGTGATAGGAGTAGGAGGAGAGAGAGCAAAGAAATCTTCAGATTCATCATGTTTGTGATTGAAGTATCAGTTTTTATTTGTATTGTTTTGATTTGGTCTGAGATTCAATTTTATGAGACATCGGAATGGTTGATTCGTTTTGGCTGTTTCTTCCTTTCCTTGCAGTTTAAATGTAAAAGTGTTGTGTAATCGTAAAATGTGTGGGCGAATGATTGGAAAATTGTTTGGGCGAATTGTTTGGGCGAAGGAATGTTCGATTTTTGAAAATTAAACCGCTTGAGCATGGTTTCCTCGCTTGAAAGTTCAACTAACTATGTTAGAAAAT
>Ga0115013_10002335_pt1 | contig 10617 bp, 7 predicted proteins | sample SouAtlMetagenome_2_FD_88686 | JGI IMG/M metagenome (GOLD analysis project Ga0115013, IMG submission 88686) | Marine eukaryotic phytoplankton communities from Atlantic Ocean - South Atlantic ANT15 Metagenome | ecosystem: Environmental > Aquatic > Marine > Oceanic | place: South Atlantic Ocean...
GCCATACCAGGGGAAGCCGGTGACGAACCAGCCCTCGGGGGCCTCGTCGCCGAGCGGCTCGAGATATTCCGGCTCGCCGGTGAGAAGGCCGTAGACATTGCGGCCGTCGAACAGGCCGCGGTCGCCGCCGTCGCGCACGAACTTGGCGAGGTCGGTGCCGAAGGTGACGTTGTAGATCGCGTCGGGCTTGGCGCGCTCGATGGCCTGCACCTCGGCGCCGGCATCGATCTTGAACAGCGCCGGCCACTGCTCGGCGACGAACTCGACCTCGGGCTTCAGGCGCTTGAGGTTGGCCTTGAAGGCCTCGACCGCGTCCTGCCCGTAGGCGTAATTCGGCGCGATGGTGGCATACTTGATTGCGTCGGTCTTTGCGGCCTCCTCGGCCAGCATCGCGGCCTGAACCCAGGTCGAGGCGCGCAGGCGGAAGGTGTAGGGGTTGCCCGACTTCCACACCAGGCTGTCAGCCAGCGGCTCGGAGGCGAGGTAGAGATAGCCCTTCTCGGCGGCGAAGCTCGACAGCGCGAGACCCACGTGGCTGAGGATGGTGCCGGTCAGCATCACCGCGCCGTCGCGGGTCATCAGCTCTTCGGCGATCTTCACCGCTTCGGCCGGGTCGCCCTGGTCGTCGCGGAAGATGAACTCGAGCTCCTGGCCCAGCACGCCGCCGGCCTCGTTGATCTCGGACAGCGCCAGCTCGATGCCCAGCTTGTAGGGCTCGGCGAAGGCGGCCATGCGCTTGTAGTGGTTGATCTCGCCGACCTTGATGGTCTCCTGCGCGAAGCCCGCTGCGGGCACCAGCGCCATGGCGGCGGCCGTGGCAAGCACGGTGCGTCTCAGAAAGTTCATGGGGATATACTCTCCTGTTGGTGGCGTTGCCCTAGCGGCAACTTTTGGTATCCCGGTCTTACGCCGGTTAATCGTGGTAGACAAACGCCGGCGAGGGATCGGCGGCGAGGTCCTCGGTGCGTTCCAGTTCCAGAAGTTCGTTGATGCGCTTGCGATAGACAAGGGGGCCCTTGTCGATGGCGATGCGGATCGGGCGGCGCGTCTGCGGGCGCATCTCCTCCTCCTGCACCGCCTCGAGGATCTCCTTGTCCTCGTCAAAGGCCTTGCGGAACATGGTGTCCATGCGCTCGGCCGCCTCCGCGTCGTCGGTGGCGGTGTTGCGCAGATGCATCCAGCGGTCGATGGTGTAGGTCTCGGTGACCGGCGTCATGAAATGCAGCGCGAAGATGCGCACGCCCTCGCCGCGATCTTCCTCGGCGCATTTCTTCTCGGTCTCGATGGAGCCGAAATCGATCACCGCCGTGCAAGGCGTGTAGAGGTAGTAGTAATGCCAGCGGTCGACATTGCCGGAAAAGCCGCCGAAGGCCTTGAAGAAGCCGATCGGTTCGGCGTCGCGAATCCAGCGCCACGCGACAATCGCCTCGCCCTCGGTCTGCACATGCACCGGCACGTTCTCGGACGCCGCGTTGCCCAGCGTGGTGGGGTGCACGAAGCTCACATGCGCCGGGTCGACGAGGTTCTCGGCCACGTTGAGGTAGTTCGACTTGAGATGCAGCGCGTCGCCGTGATGCGCGGCCCAGGCCGGGTCGGAGAACTCGGGCATGTCGAAGACCTGCGCTTCGTCGGCCTTGTCCGGGTCACCCATCCAGATCCAGACGATGCCGTGTTTCTCGACGATCGGGTAGGAAATCACGTAGGCGGATTTCGGAAGGTTGGTCTGGCCGGGCACCCGGACGCAGGCACCGGAGCAGTCGAAGGTCAGCCCGTGATAGCCGCATTGCACGGTGTCGCCGATGCGCTTGCCCTTGGAGAGCGGCAGCAGGCGGTGCGGGCAGCGATCCTCGAGTGCCGCGACCGCGCCATCGGACTTGCGAAACATCACGACATTGTCGCCGAGGATGGTGAAGCGGCGCAGCTCGTCGTCGATTTCCGTCGACCAGCCAGCGACATACCAGGCGTTCTTCACGAAATTCGTCATCGTCTTGCTCCCTTGCAATCTCGCTCGGTTCGTCAGCGAAGTCCTGTTCCGTTCAGCGCAATCCGTCGGCGCCCTCGATCTCGTCTTGTCTCAGGCCGCCCACCCGGGGCAGCGGTCGTCCGGTCTGTTGCAGCACCACCGCGACAACGATCTCGCGCGGGCGGGGCGCGTCGGGCAGGCGCAGGCGCATGGCGTCGAAATGGCTGCGCACGTAAGCGGCATCCTTGTGGCCAAGCGGCACGTCGAGGATCTCGCCGGCGCGGCCGATGGCCTTTGACGAGGGCACCAGCGCCTTGCCGCCGCCGATCACCGCGCGCAGCGGCGCGCCGAGCTTGGGGTGCAGCAGCGCCGCGGCGTGCTCCAGCTCGCCAAGCTCGCCCACCAGCGCCGCCTTGCCGTAGCCCTCGATGTCGTCCGGGGCGCAGCCGTGCGCGGCCAGCGCCTCGTTGCCCAAGCGCGTGCCGAGCTCTGCGCCGGTCTCGATCAGCTCCGAGAGGTCCTTGGCATAGGTGCCGGCGAAAGGGTTCTCGATCACCGCGGCGGCGAGTGCCCGGCGGGCGGGCGGCGTCACCGCATGGCCCATCTCGGAGCGGGTCTCCTCGACCAGCGTGATGATCTTGCGCAGCTTCAACGTAGACCGTCCTCGCCCTTGACCTGATCCTTGGTGAGACCGCCGATGCGGGCATGGATGCGGCCCGCGGTGGTCATCACCAGAACCAGCGCGATCTCGTTGGGGCGCGGCGCGTCGGGCACGCCGACCTCGACCGCATCGTAATGGGTGCGCACGTAGGAGGCATTGGTGTGGGTCACCGGCACGTCGAGGCGGGTGCCGGCGGCACCGACCTTCTTGGTCGAGGGCACGATGGCCATGCTCTCCGCGATGGCGTCGCGCATGGCGTAGCCGCCGGGCACGTGCCAGAGCGCGCCATGCTCGATCTCGCCATTGACGCCGACGATGGCCCCCTTGCCGTAGCCTTCCACCGCGGAGGCATCGCCGCCGAGCGCGTCGATGCACATCTCGGCCATCTCGGCGCCGAGCGGCTCGAGATCTTTCATGAAGGGCTGGATGTCCTCGACATAGCCGCCCGCGTAGGGATTCTCGATCACCGCGATGGCGGCGGCGCGCTTCTGCGGCGCCTCGGGGGCAGGGCCGCCCTCGTGGAAGATGGTTTCGACCTGGACCAGCGTCTTGCGGACCTTCACCTCAGGCATATTCGGGCTCCTCCTGGGAAATGGCATCGCCGATGGCCGTGCGCTGGCCTGCCGCGGCAAGGCAGGTGGCGCGGATCAGGCCGCGGCGGATGTAGTCTTGGGCCAGCGCGTGCCCGGCGTCCAGCGCCTGTCGCGCCTCATCGGGGGCAAGCGGACCGACATTGGTGGTGACGCACCGCGCGCCGAGATCGCTGTCCGGGGCAAGGTCTGTGGCGGGCACGCGCGCGATGGCGGGATGGCCGGGCAGATCGACGGCGTTGGCAATCAGCGTGGCGGCCACATCGGCGGTGGCAGCATCTCGGGCCAGTACGGTGACCGCGTCGGCGATGCCCATCGACTGCGAGCGCCCGCGCCAGCCGCTGGTGGCGACACCGCCGATGCCGTCGCCGGGGCCGATGACGGCGCGGCCGCCGGGAGCACGGATGATCGGGTCTTCGCAGATCGCCAGCCGCAGCGCGCTCTGACGGGTCCAGAGCGCGATGTCGCCGCCGTTGTTCACATGTGCACTGTCGAGCCCGTGGCCGGGCACCAGCATCGCGGCGAGCACGTGATCGGCCACCGAGCCAGCCACCGCCGCCATTGGCGTGACGAAGGTTTCGCTGAAGGGGGCGGCGGCTGACACCATGCGGTTTGCCACCGGGCCCATCGGCTGGGCGCCGCGTGGCGCGCGCAGGCGGGGCAGCTCCTGACAGAGTGTGGGCAGCACCGGCTCGAACGATTCGTGGGCGCGGCGCAGGGCGGATTTCGCGGCCTCGGGCACGCCCTTCGCGGTTACGATCAGGTCGATGGGGCCGTGGGTCAGCCGCATCCGCCCATCGCGGGCAAAGCGCACCACGGGGCCCTCGCGAAAGCTCATTTCAACGGCTCCTTGCCAACCGGCCAGGGCGCGCCGCTCTTGCGGCTCTCCGAGCGCTGGCCCGACAGGCGGTGATCGCTTTGCCGCGGATGCACGCCCTTGAGCGCATCCTCGAGCGGCATGACGTAATCCATGTGACCGCCAAGCGCCTGGTAGTCGGCGCGCGACATGGTGAACTCGATCGGAGCGACCAGCGCCGGGGTGGGCACGTAGCCGAAGGCGTTCTTCGGCATCTGCGTGACGTCCGACATGAAGGTGATGCCGCCGCCGGGCCACATCATCACCGGCGCGCCGCCGCAGGTGACGCGGGTCAGCCGCGACTGTACGGACCGGGTGAGCGAGACCGGGTTCTCGGTCACGCCAGAGCGCAATGAGCCGCCAGCGCCGGCCATGAACAGCACCGAGGCCATCGAGGGCTCGCAATTCTCCTCGATGCGCTGCACCGACGGCAACAGCCGCGCGGGCATCTCCTTCTGCACCGGCACCAGATCGTCGTTGAGCTCGTAATAGGCGGCGTGCTCGCCGGTGGTCGAAACCATGAGGATCGACAGGCCCGGCCAGGCCTCGGGCTTCCATTTGTCGAGGATGGCTAGCGGGTCCGAGAGGTCGGTGCCGCCCCATCCGGTGCCGGGCTCGGCGACCTGAAAGTAGCGCCCGGGGGTCGAGCGGCGGCCCTTGATCTTGATGCCGGTGGGCTTCCAGCCGATGACCTTGCCGGCCTGGTGCTCGGACATGACGCCGGTGATGTGGTCGTCGACCACCACCACCTCGTCGACCAGCCCCTGCCATTGCGCCGCGAACATGCCGACGGTGGCCGAGCCGCAGCCGACACGCATGCGCTCTTCCGCCTGGCCGTTGACCACGGGCGCCTTGCCGGCGGTGATCTCGAGATCGGCGCCATTGTCGATGGTGAGTGCCACGCTCTCGCCGTTGCACAGCGCCAGCAGGGCAGAGCAGGTGGCGCGACCCTCTTTCTTGGATCCGCCGGTAAGGTGATTCACCCCGCCCAACGACAGCATCTGCGAGCCGTATTCCGAGGTCGTCACGTGGCCGATGACCTCGCCCTCGGCGCGCACCCAGGCGCATTCGGAGCCGAGGTGGCGATCGGTGTCGATCTTCACCTTGGCGCCGCAATAGGAAAAGATCCCCTCGGTCACCACGGTGATCATGTCGGCATCCGCCGCCGTTGATGCGACGATGAACGGCGCGGGCTTGTAATCGGGATAGGTGGTGCCCGAGCCCACGGCGGTGAGGAAGGCTTCGTCGCCCGAGACGATGTCGCCATCCCACTCGCGGTCGAGGAAGGGCACCAGCGCCACGTCCTCGCGGTTCTCCAAGATGGTCAGCGGGTCCAGACGCACCAGTTCGCCGCCCTCGTTGGCGTAGCGGTCGCAGGCCCCGGCGCGGCCCTCGGCGATATAGCACATCACCGGGCAGGCATCGCAGCGAATCTTTTCGGGCTTGTCCGCTCGCTTGCGTTTTACCGGGGGCGTCTCAACGGTCACGTGCGGGCTCCTTGGCTGGCCATGTGGCGTCATTGCGTCGTAATTCGTTTGTATACGAACGCATGGCCCCGGCCACTCTGTCAAGCGGCATGGTGTGACGGCGCGGGGCGAGATGGACCTGTGTCGCGTTTTTCAGCATTCTGCCAGATGCGGGCGATGGGCGCGATGAAGGCGATTGACAGAAATCGGAAACCGCCCCTAGGCTCGCTCTCAAATCGTTCGCACACGAATGAAGTGCGGCGGAAAAGGCGGCGCAGACCGACCAACCCAGCGACCAGCAAGGAGAAAGCACAATGCCACTGCATCGCCCCGAATCGCTCGACGCTGCGCTCGAGCTTCTGCAGGGCGGCAGGGCGGTCGCCCTTGGCGGCGGCACCGACCTTTACCCGGCGCTGCGCGACGGCACACCGCCGCCGGAGATGGTGGACCTCACGCGAATCGACGGGCTGCGCGGCATCTCTCGCAGCGGGGATGGCTGGCGCATCGGCGGGGCAACCACGTGGACGCAGGTGGTGAAGGCCGAGCTGCCGCCGCTCTTCGACGGGCTCAAGGCCGCCGCGCGCGAGGTCGGCTCGGTGCAGATCCAGAACGCCGGGACCGTGGCCGGCAACCTCTGCAACGCCTCTCCGGCGGCCGATGGCGTGCCGGCGTTGCTGGCGCTCGATGCGCAGGTCGAATTGGCCGCGCCCTCGGGGATGCGGCGGATGCCGCTGAGCGACTTCATCACCGGCCCGCGCGCCACGAAGCTGGTGCCGGGCGAGATCCTCACCGCGCTCTTCATCCCAGAGGCCACGGGGCAGGGCGCCTTCCTCAAGCTCGGCGCGCGGCGCTACCTGGTGATCTCCATCGCCATGGTCTCTGCCGTGGTTGAGATGGAGGGCGACACCATCGAGAGCGCGCGCCTCGCCGTGGGCGCCTGCTCCCCGGTGGCGCGGCGGCTTCCTACACTGGAGGCGACGCTCGCCGGCAAGAGCATAGCGCAGGCCGAGCAGGCCGCACTGGACTACGGCTACCCCGAGCTCAGCCCCATCGACGACGTGCGTGCCGGCGCCGGCTACCGTCGGGAGGCCGTCGCCACGCTGGTGGCCCGCGCGCTTTCGCAGGCCGCTCTCACCGACAAGGAGGTGCCCCATGTCGCTTGATGCGCCGCAGGGCCATATCGGCTTCACCCTCAACGGGTCCGAGATCACCGTGCCCGCCGATCCCACCGCGCGTCTCTCGGAGGTGCTGCGCGAGAGTGCCGGGGCGCGTGACGTCAAGGTCGGCTGCAATGCGGGCGATTGCGGCGCCTGCACGGTGCTTCTCGACGGCGCGCCGGTCTGCGCCTGCATGATCGCCGCCGGGCAGGCGCAGGGCTGCGAGATCGAGACGCAGGCCGGACTGGTGGCGGGCGACCGCGACGCCGAGCGTCTGGCGCAGAGCTTCCAGCGCCATCAGGCGGCGCAATGCGGCATCTGCACCCCGGGCATGATGGTCTCGGCCGTCGCGCTGCTGCGCTCGGGCGAGGACCTGACCGAAGACAGTGTGTCGGACGCATTGGGTGGTGTGCTCTGCCGCTGCACGGGGTATCGCAAGATCATCGCCGCCGTGCTCGACGCCTCGACGGCGGCCCCCCTGGCGGAAGGCGGCGTCGGCGCGCCCATCGCGCGGCTCGACGGCTGGCCGAAGGTCAATGGCAGCGAGCGCTTCGGCGATGACGTGGCGCCGGCGGATGCGCTCACCGTGCAGGTGATCCGGTCGCCGTTCCACCGGGCAAGCTTCAGCTTCGGCGATCTCGAGACCTTCCGCGAGGAGAACGCCCTCGAGCTGATCCTCACCTCCGCCGATATCCCCGGCGAGAACCGTTTCGGCGTGATCCCCTGCTTCGAGGACCAGCCGGTCTTTGCCGAAGGTGAGACCCGCTTCAAGGGCGAGGCGGTGGCCGCCGTGGTCGGCACGCCCGAGGCGCTGGCGGGGATGGAGCCGTTTCCCGTCGCATGGGAAGAGCTGGCGTCGGTGCTGACCCCGGAGGGGGCCGACACCGCCGCGCTGCTGCATGGGGACCGCGCCGACAACGTCATGTGCCGCGGCTATGTCGCGCGCGGCGATGCCGCCGAGGCGATGAGCAAGGCCGCGCATGTGGTTTCGGGCGAATTCTCCACCGGCTTCATCGAGCATGGCTATATCGAGCCCGAGGCCGCCTCGGCGCGGCGCGTGGGCGACCGCATCGAGGTGCAATGCTGCACGCAGGCGCCGTTCATGAACCGCGACGGCATCGCCGGGATCATGGGGCTGGCGCCGGAACAGGTGCGCATCCTGCCCACGGCCACGGGCGGCGGCTTCGGCTCCAAGCTCGACCTCACCGCGCAGCCCTACGTGGCGCTGGCGGCGTGGGTTCTGAACCGCCCGGTGCGCATCGCCTACACCCGCACCGAATCCATCGCGACCTCGACCAAGCGGCATCCGAGCCAGGTCCACATGGAGGTCGGCGCGGATGCGGAGGGTCGGATCAGCGCGGTGCGCTTCGACGGGCTGTTCAACACCGGCGCCTATGCCAGCTGGGGGCCGACGGTGGCCAACCGTGTGCCGATCCACGCCTCCGGCCCCTACAAGACCCCGAATTACGAGGCGAAAAGCGCCGGCATCCACACCAACACCGCCCCCGCAGGGGCCTTCCGGGGCTTCGGCGTACCGCAATCGGCGGTGGCGCAGGAGCAGCTCTACGATCTGCTGGCCGAAAAGCTGAACATGGACCGGCTCGAATTCCGGCGCCTCAACTGCCTCGGCAATGGCGATCCGACAGTGACCGGGCAGGTCTTCGAGACCGGCATGGGAATCGGCGCCTGCTTCGATGCGCTCAAGCCGCACTGGGACAAGGCGCTGAAGGATGCCGAAGCCTTCAATGCCACGAGCCAGACAAGGAAACGCGGCGTCGGCATCGCGGCGGGCTGGTATGGCTGCGGCAATACCTCGATCTCGAACCCCTCGACGATCCGCGCCGGCATCACGCACGAGGGCACGCTCTGCCTGCATCAGGGCGCGGTGGATATCGGGCAGGGGGCCAACACGGTCATCACCCAGATCTTCGCCGAGGCGCTGGGCGTGCCGGTGGGCCAGATCACCATCCTCGGCCCCGACACAGACATCACGCCTGATGCCGGCAAGACTTCTGCCAGCCGCCAGACCTATATCTCGGGCAACGCCGCCCGCCTCTGCGGTGCGGCACTCCGGGCCAAGATCCTGCGGCTGGGCAATGTCTCCGAGGCAGCGACGATCACGTTCGAGGATGGCGGCATCACGCTTTCGGACGCGGGCACAAAGGTGCGTGTCGAGCTCGAGCCCTCCGAGGGCTACGCCATCGAGGCAGTCGAGAGTTACGACCCGCCGACCACGCCGCTGGATGAGACCGGGCAGGGCGATCCCTACGCCGTCTTCGGCACCGCGGCCCAGATCTGCGAGCTCGAGGTCGACATGGCGCTGGGCACGGTCAAGCTCTTGCGCATCGTGGCGGCGCATGACGTGGGCCGCGCGATCAACCCGCTGCTGGTCGAGGGCCAGATCGAGGGCGGCGTGGCGCAGGGCATTGGCCTCGCGCTGATGGAAGAGTTCCTCCCCGGACGCACCGAGAACCTGCACGACTACCTCATTCCCACCATCGGCGACGTGCCCCCGATCGAGAGCCTGATCATCGAGAGCGGCGATGCCCACGGCCCCTATGGCGCCAAGGGCCTCGGCGAGCACTGCCTGATCCCAACCGCGCCTGCGGTGCTCAATGCCATCGCGCACGCCAGCGGCGCCCGCGTCCATCACCTTCCCGCCACGCCCGACACCGTGCGCGCGGCGATTCTCGCCGCCGGGAAGGGCGCATGATGCGCGACGACACGACCCCGGCAGATGCCGCAGGAAAGGCCCCCGAGATGACCGACAAGACCCTCACCGGACGCTTCGCCGGGATTGACGTGGGCGGCACCTTCACCGACCTGGTGTTCTACGACAGCAAGGCGCGGGCGGTGAAGCTCGCCAAGGTGCCCACCACGCTCGACAACCAGTCGAAGGGAGTGCTTGCGGCGCTCGATGCGGCGGCGGTGGACGCCGCGGCGCTTGATCTCATCGTGCACGGCACCACCACCACCACCAACGCGGTACTCGAGCGTCAGCTCTGCAAGACCGGGCTGGTAACGACACTGGGCTTCCGCGACGTGCTCGAGCTTGGCCGCCGGACGCGCCCGCACGCCTATGGCATGACCGGCCAGTTCCGCCCGATCATCCCGCGCGACCTGCGGCTCGAGATCCCCGAGCGCATGCTGGCGGACGGCTCGGAATACGCGGCCCTCGACGAGGACGCGCTGCGCGCCGCGCTTGCGGAGCTGCTCGACAAGGGCTGCGAGGCGCTGGTGATCCACTTCCTGCATGCCTATGCCAACCCCGCCCACGAGATCCGCGCCGGCGAGATCGCCCGCGAGATCTGGCCCAACGGCAACATCACGCTGGGCCACGCGCTGATCTCGGAAAGCCGCGAGTTCGAGCGTGGTGTCACGGCGGCGGTCAATGCCTCGGTGCAGCCGCTGTTGCGCCGCTATGTCGAGCGGCTGGCCGACCGGCTGTCGGAGCGCGGCTATGAGCGTGACCTCTTGGTGATGAACGGCAATGGCGGCATGGTCTCGGCCCGGGTGGTGGCCGAGGAAGCCGCCAAGACGGTGATGTCGGGCCCGGCGTCAGGTGTCATGGCCGCCGCCTATACCGGGCGGCGCGCCGGCATCCCAGATCTTCTGACCTATGACATGGGCGGCACCTCCACGGATGTGGCGATGATCCGCGGTGCCGATCCGGCGGTCTCGCACGAGATCGAGATCGAGTATGCCATGCCGATCCACGTGCCGATGGTCGACGTGCGCACCGTGGGGGCGGGTGGCGGCTCCATCGCGCGGGTTGACGCGGCGGGGCTCTTGCAGGTGGGGCCCGACAGCGCCGGCTCGGTGCCGGGGCCGATCTGCTACGGCAAGGGCGGCCTCGAGCCCACCATCTCGGATGCCAACATGGCGCTGGGCCGGATGGATCCGGGCAAGCTCAACACCATCTCC
>Ga0115013_10002336_pt1 | contig 10612 bp, 2 predicted proteins | sample SouAtlMetagenome_2_FD_88686 | JGI IMG/M metagenome (GOLD analysis project Ga0115013, IMG submission 88686) | Marine eukaryotic phytoplankton communities from Atlantic Ocean - South Atlantic ANT15 Metagenome | ecosystem: Environmental > Aquatic > Marine > Oceanic | place: South Atlantic Ocean...
CCACAACCGCCCTCACCCCTCCCCTCCCTGCCCCCCCCAACACCCTATCTTCACTTTTGATGGCAGACTTACAAGAAAGGCAAGGTTGCCATCTCCAACGCTTTCGCTGCCACCTTTTACCTGAAAGTCGATGGGACACCCACAACCCTCAACTTTGCCCCTCGCGCCATTTGGTCGCCACAGTCTTTCACGTCCGAGGCCAACTCCACTGGCAAGTTTGGGCCGAAGCCCTCCTCGGAGAAGGAGAAGCTCATCTATGCGGATGGCCACTACTCCCTCGGCTATGTGCCCATCTGCGGTGTGCACGCGCATGGCTTTCACGAGCGCGCGTGCAAGAAATTCCGCGACAAGCTCGCGACGCAGGCGCAGCACACAGCGTCCCAGAAGGATCGCATCGCGCGCCGCAAGGAAAAGGCGTCCTCATCCTACGCGGACGCACTCAAATCGGCCCCGGCATCGCCCAAGAAGCTCCCGCGCATGTGAAGGCACCTTGCATCGCATGCCCCCCTTCTTGCCCGCCCCCATGCATTGCACTTGTGCAAGTGACCATGAGTAGGGCTGCAGGTGGCTTGCACCTGGACCTGCAGCTGAGAATGAGCCCAGGAAACCTGGCTGGCAACACCCCTTTCGCACAGCAGCGCGAGAAGCCGGTACCTAAGCCGCCCATGTGCTGCACAAGTCTCACTCTTGTTGATTTAGACCAGCGCCAACTTTGGATAATAGTATATCGTCATTGGTTTTCAATCTGGCAGTTACACTTTTCTACAGATGTCGCTGGCACCGCACACCATCCGTTTTCAGCACCATCCCAACCAATAACCTCGAGCTATCACCCTTGGCGGTGGCCACCGCAACCGGGGGGATGGGCTAAGACTCTTACATACCACCATACACCTCCTCGGATCGAGTTTTTTCATCTACCGTTTCGCCTTTTGGCCCTCTTCAAGCGGATGATCGCGTGGACAAGCGGCGAGGCGTACATCCCAGGACCGCGCGATCACATAACCGCACACAGGGCACACACTCACACATATGCACATACCTCCGGGTTCCTCGCCCTGCTATGGCACCTTCAACACTCTCGACGCGGATCCACACCGCACTATACACTCTCTCGCACCCGCTCGCACCTCCGGAAATGTTGGTCCCGACCCCTATTTTGGGCCCGCGTCAAACGCGCCCAATGGCACTCGGGCATGCTCCCCACGCTCGCTGTCCGACGACGGGTGCGCGCTGCCCGCTGGCGGCAACGTGCACACCAGCACCGGCAGCAACGACGTCACCCTTCCTCCAGCCGCCGCGCACACCGCAACCGCCCGCGTCGCCGCCGCCCACCCTCCCTGCTCCAACGCTTGGCACGCGGCATCTGCTCCATCGGCGAACGGCTCCGCGCTCTGTTCAAACGCATGATCAGTTGGGTCAGCGGTGAGGCATACAATCCTGGCCCTAAGAGGCTGAAAGCCCATGTGGGTGATGTGCGCTATCGTTTCCATAACGTCAACGGGCTCACGGAGCGCGCTTTTCGCCAGCACTATCTAGGGCGCGCACGTGCCACATGTGATGTGCTCGCGTTGGTTGAGACTAATTGTGTGTCTGATGAGCAAGCGGCTGTGTGGGCACGGGATTGGCATGGCAGCAGCGGCACCTTTTGGACGCCATGTCCACCCGAGCTCGTTCCGTCGACCGGCGGAAGCGCACGTGGGGTAGCTATCCTCTTCTCGAGTAACCTGGGGGACGTGCAAGCGAGCGTGCTTTGGAAGGACCCACGCGGGCGAGGGCTTGCAATTAAAGCCCTCATTCGTAATATCCCTACTATCATAGTTGCATTCCATGCTGACAACAAAGCGCGCCCTGATAAACACTGGTCGGCGGATCGCGCGCAAGCTGAATCATATGCTTCCCTCAAAGCGAACGTACCTTACCACGCGGACCACGAATACATCCTACTGCTCGATGCCAACAACGTCCCCAACCCCGACCTTGATGAGCAACGTGCCGATGGCGGCCCACCTGTCCATAGCCATGTCCTCGGGCTCGCTGCCATGCGTGAATGTTTGGCACATTTTGGGGGCTTACGTGACGCGTTCCGTGAACGCTGCAAATACAAACGTGAATACACACGCAACCACAATGGCAGAGTGGGTGAAGTGACAGTGCGGCGGCGCCTTGATCGCGCGTACGTGGGCATGAATACACTGCGCCGTGGCGCACCCCCGTTACTGACTGATGTTACCCATATTCGCCCCTCTGACCTGGACATGGCGGCTCTACGCATGAATGGTTCTCAGCGCCAATACAGTGACCACGCAGCGGTGCAGATTACTATGCGTTACACAAACACGCCCAAACCGACATCACGATGGCACTTTCCCGCTCACCTGCTGAGATCGCCCGAAACCGTGGCACGCCTCCGCGGGGACGTCGTACGCGCGGATGCGAGCACCAGCTCAGCGTGCGAAGCCCTTGGCAAACTGCTCGAGACCTCGTACACCTGGACAAATGCAAAAGTCACGCGTGCCACCATTGACCACCGTCAGCGCCGCCAAAAACTCATCAAAGAACGCGCTCAATGCCGCGCGCTCTTAGGAGATGAATTCGGTGCGCGGGCATCCATTGAGGACATCCCCGATCCCGCTGAACGCGCGCGCGCGAGGCTTACGGCGGAAGCACGTCAGCGGGAGGTGGAGGATCAGCTTGAGGAGATTGTCGCGGCCGAGCAACGACGATGGTGCGAGAATCGGGGCTATGAGAACCACCTGCACGGTGAGACGTGTTGGCGAGGGTTTTTTGAAGACACCCGTGTGTCGCGCACGTACAGCCACATTGAACAGGTACAGACCCACGCTGGGCGTACCTTCACCTCAACAGGGGAGATCTTGAAAGAAACTCGTCGCCACTTCTGCGGGGACGGCCAGATCTTCAACCTGCACCGGCAACACACAGCGAGCACGTCAACCAATCGCCAACGGCTATACGACGCCCTCGTCACGGATGGGAAAGGGATTCGTGCAACTGATCGTGATCAACTCAGCCTGGACACCATGTTCACCCCCGAACGTGTACAGGAGGCCATCAACGAGCTCAATGCGCACACCGCACCCGGGCATGATGGATGGACCGCGGAGTATGTTAAAGTGGTGGGCATGGAGCTGAAGGAGGAGAATGAGCGGGGTGAATTGGAACTCATGCCGAGCTCGCTCGCGAAACTTCTCTCGCGTGTGTTCCATGAATGCGCGCGGGACCATGACCTGATGGATTGCATGAAAGAATCTGTTGTGAGCCTGATCTATAAGAATAAGGGGGTGCGACACAACCTGAAGTATTATCGCCCCATCGCGGTGAGCTCGGTCTTCTATCGCGTCATGGCCAAGACGATGGTCATCGCACTCCGCCCGCTCCTCTCGCAGATCGTGAGCACCTGCCAAAAAGCGTTTCAACCGGATCAGCACATCTCGGAACTTACTCGCTTCGTTCAGGATCTGATTGATTACTGTGACGCGGAGGACGTGAGCGGCATACTCCTATTCTGTGATCAAGACAATGCGTACCCGCGTGTAGAATGGGATTTCATGTTCGGGGCCATGGAGACCATGGGTGTACATGATGATTTCATCAGCATGGTGCGCACCATGTATCAGAGCGCGCGCCTACGTTTTAAAGTGAACGGCATTGTTGATACTGAGACCACCGCCGTCTCTAACTCCGTGGCCCAAGGCTGTCCACTCTCACCCTTACTTTACCTCATGTGCATTCAGTGCTTCATTTCACTTATACATGTTGATTCACAGCGCGCTGATGGCATCAAAGGTATCGAGATACCTGGCGAGCTCGGCGATACGACGCAGCCCACGATGGCGACCGTCTGCGCCTTCGCGGACGATCTGATGATCAGCCTGCGTGACGCGGACCAACTTGACCGCTTTAAAGAGCTCCTGTTCATATATGAGGATGGCTCGGGTGCTGTCAACTCGTGGGAGAAGACATGTGCGCTCCGCGTGGGCTCATTACGTGATGACGAGTACCTACCAGAGGGATGGGAGGACGGTGTGAATATCGATTGCTCCTCAGCCCTCATCCGATACCTTGGCATCTTCTTGGGCGCCGACGAAGCAGTGGCCAAACAATGGGAGGAGAAGACCACCAAGCGCGTGCGCGAGCGCCTCAACCTGTGGCGTGAGCGAGGGGTACCCATGACACGCGCGGGGCGGAATGTAGTCATTCGTAACAGTGTGCTCGCCCTGGCATGGTACCTGTGTGAACATCAACCCCTTCCTAACCTGGAGAGTATGATGAACGCATGGCGTGAGGATGTATGGGATTTCATCGCGCGTGGTGCGATAGCTGCCGCGAATGGCACACGACGAGGTCACACTAATGTCAAGCACACTACCCTCGTACAAGATTACACAGAACATGGCACGCGTGCGGTTGATGTGGAGCTTTTCACGCGGAGCCTCCATATTAGGAAAGTGCGCAGCATGGTCGAACCCTCTCAAGGACACACACTCCACCTTCCTTATTTCTGGATCAATAAACATTACGGTCACCTGCGCCAAGGCAAACGCCTCCTCATGTCATCATGTGACTTCCTAAAACTCACACACGCGGACACGCCCCTCCGCTGGCGCGCCGTCCTAAAACCATTTGGTGCCATGCGAGGCTTCCGACCGCGCCCCGCAGAAGAGACTACACCGGGCACACGCTCGCGCGACCCACGCACACCTAGGGACCTCCCACGCGAGGGCTGGTCTCTAGGGGAAGTGCTGATGGAACCCCTACATTACAACCCACACATCACGGGCGAATGGGGTGGGCCACTCTCAGACACACCTGAACACGAGATTGATGATCGTGCTGCCCGACCTGCCTGCCACCTCATCCGTCCCTCGCCACACCGCCTTGTCGCCGCCGACGCCTACTACGACCGTACCAAACGGTTCGCAGCCGCGGGCGCCACCCACGTGCTCCACCTGCTATCGGGATGGGGCGCGCATGAGGATCTGCGCCTGATGACTGGCGCGCAATTCGCGAATCTACAGCGCACTCGCCTTCCGGCACGCGCTCCCCTACACGTTACAATTGCGGAATTTGACGCCCTAATCCAACACCTACCTTTTTCTTGGAAGACAGTGATCCAGGATGCTATCGCCGCCAAACGCGCCCACCCCATATGGACGTTACAAGACGTTGTTGCCCACACGCCCTTGCCACCTGGCGCGTGGGTGCAAACGGCAGACGGCCGTGTTGGTAATCTCGTCTCCACGCCGACCGGCACATGTGTAACCACATGGTATACACCAAACCCCAGTGGGCGCCTCACCGAAGGCAACGCGCACAACACACCCCAATCACAGCTTGGTGCACATGCACAAGTACATGTGTGGGCAGCACTCAACCTGGCGCATTCGCAACTTGAACGGGAATGGCGTGACCGCCACGAGGAAAAGAAACCGCCACCTGTCACGTGGTGTGGAGGGCCTGTGGTGGACTGGCCATTTTTCACGGCACCGACCTCGGCCTGCCGTGGTGCTGTCAACCTGGGTGAATGGGAATGGCAGATGCATAAAACTGACCGCGCACGCCCACCGGTGGCGGTCGCTAGCGCAGATGTACACCACATCTACTGGCAACAACTCTCATATCTATTCACACCCATGCGCACCTTCGACCTCAATGCTGTGCCCCACAATGATGGCCGTGAACATACCACATGGGTGGACCTCCTATCCAATAATGGCACGCCTTGTTTAGGCGAGGGGGAATATGAAGTGGACCGGGTGACAGCAGCGCGGCAAAATGACGATGGCGGTGACGATAACGGTGATGATGGTGGGGAGGAACTATGTGTAAGCTGGCGTGGGTACGGGGCGGCCTTTGACACCTGGATCCCCCGTGCAGACCTCGAATTGACCGCCGCCGCAGCGGTACGGCGCTTCGATGCCCACGGCCCTGATGATGTTGACGACGATCCACCTGCCGCAGATGTATGCACCTCCTGTGAAGAGCAGAACACACGGCGTGCAATCTTTGATGGCTTTCGCGCGGCGGGCATGAATAAAGTAACGGAGGATTACATGTATTCGGTTCTAGCGGATGCATTCCCTATCGGTAACGGACGTTGCCAGAAGAAGGGAGTGAGGCACATGCAATGTGATGCCTGCATGGCACGTGATGGGGTCCATACACAAGAGACCACACGCCACGCGCACCTCGAATGCCCACACACAGAGGTCGTGCTCGTTGCCATGCACCTCGCGACTCACGCAGCAACAGCCACCAACCAGGTCGAGCTGACGCGCGTCCGCAACCTGCCAACTTCGGACTTGGCCCTTGAAGCCAAGCGTGCACTCGTGACCGGGGTTAGGATCGGGGACGTGGCCAACGGGAGTAACACGGGGGGCAAACCTTACACAATCCTGATCGGCGAGACGCACCGTGCCCTAGCCGAGCGACGGCAGCGCAATGCCCTCTGCGCGAACATGGTCAAAATCGACTCCGATCCTGCCACGTTATATACCCTTGTCCGCACACGCATGGCTAATCACGTGCGCTGGTCTCTCCGTGCCGCCGAAGCAGAGAGCAGCAAATACTGCATCTCCTACCCTGGTTGGGAACAGAAAGATAACGGCCCACTTCATGATTGGGAGACAGAATGGGTCAAATCAGGGTGGGTACAGGACGGCAAACTGAACATGCCACCTACCATTCATGACATACCCGGCATGGCTGGACGCTTGGGCACGGGGCGGGTACATCTACGGCTCACGGTAACCGCGGGCGGCGCCGTGACACCTGACCTCACCACGTCGGGGGTACGAGCGGCACGCAGCACACAACATGAGCACTTCGACCTCCTCACACCGGACGCTATGGTCGTGTACATGGATGGGAGCGGTGGAAACCAGCGTGCAGCCACCCCGCGCGCGGGGTGGGGATTTGTGTGCGTCACAAGCGGGGATGGAAGGGACGATTTACACGCGACACGGGTGGATGAGGGCTTTGGCCCGGTGGTGACTGACACGGCGGCACCCGCCTTCCGCGGCGCGCTCAAACACACCAATAACACGGGCGAGCTCACCGCTTGCATCGAAGCGCTCACGTGGCTTCTAGAGGATGGCGCGACTCGACCCGTCCAGATCTTGCTCCGCCCCGACAGCGAATACGTGATGGGGCTCGTGACCGGGCGCACATCTGCCACAAACAATCGGGCACTCGTGAACACCGCGCGCGCACTGTACACCCGACTCCAACGGCAACGCAGCGGTGCGGTTGGGTGGTCTCATGTGCGCGCGCACACGGGACACAAGTGGAATGAGTATGTCGATGGGCTGGCGGATAAGGGGGCGGCATGTGACATGTGGGCCAGTGGGGGCGGAGGGAGCGCATGGCATGCCACGCGCCTTGACGGGCCGCTGCAGACACACACCGGTCCACTTCACGCGCATGAATACGCGGCAACGCTCATTGCATCACGCACGGGCGACACCTGCGACGTCTTCGAGCGCGCCGAGCTCATTGGGCGCCCTAGGGACCCTGGCCGTTACGTTGCCCCTGGGGTCTCCCCCGCCGACATTTCCATGATACCTGCCATGGAAGTTACGGAAGTCATGCGTGTCGAGCGCGCCATGCACGCTTTTGGCATCCTCAACCTCTACCCTCGCACCATGCGTGATGAGGAGGTGAATAGGGCACGTGATGACACGCTGACATGGCTTGCACGCGAACGCACCACCACGGAGACACATAGATGGAAACGCGTGTGTGCACGCGTGCGCCACGCACACTCCACCCTCGCAACCGCAGCGGCACGTGCCACCGAACTCACACGCATTGGCCTCATCCACCGCCCCACCACACGCACAGTGCGATGCCCCATCGATGCTAATGCCCTCCGCACCTTCCTCACCTCGCCCCTTGCTCGGCGCCGCCCACATGGCGATTATGGCCGCGTCGATCCTTCGTCCCGCACCTACGGGGAGCAAACACGTGACTTTCTGAGCCATGCGCAGTACGTGGGCACAGACACAGACACGGGGATCGTGGACATCACATACCGTGAGGCAGCACGTGGGGCGGCCATGAGGGAGGCGGGGCACATACACATGAGTCGGGAGTATGCAAAAGGACCTGACCCCTTCCGCCTCCCCAAAATGCTTCGCAAAATCGCGCTCGCAAAATTTGGATTCGATTTTGACGATGCCGCCGCTTACCCCCGCGCGGGCTCCCACCTCATCGATGAAGGCCGCGACCTTTTGCGCCGCTTCCTCGCCGTCACCATCGACGCCGTCGGGGAGGAGATCAACCACCGGGAGCAAGTGCTCGCTGCCATAGGTGAGCGCTTCTTCCCGTGGGTACCTGAGGCTGACGAACGGCGCGACCGTGCCAAACAACTTATCAACGCCCTTGAAATGGACGGCTCATTCGAATCATGGTGTGATGGGTGGGGCGTCTCACCACACCTCTTGGGCGGCCTCATTGTGTCATTACCAGATGGACCTTTTGACGTGCATCACTTCATCACCATGCAACCTGCCCGCACACGGTGGATGATTTCACGACGCCCACGGGCGCTCGCTTTCACACAACAGATGTGCGCTAATGATCCCACGGCACACCCTGACCGCACCCTCAAATCCTACATCTTGCAAGAGCGAGAGGCCGTCTCACGGCATGCTAAACTAGCCTGGGCGGAGCGCACCGGCTGCCATTGGATCTCGCTCCAACATGACGGGGTCGTCATCACGCTCCGACCCGGCATGACGACTGCTTGGGCGTGCGAAGAGATGCGTCGGGTGTGCTCCTCGGCGCTCGGCTACGATCAACCTGTAGAGAAGAAGGATATGAACAACAACATCACGCCAGACACGTGTGACCCTGACACGTGGATAGATGCACGCCTGCCGGTGGCCGCGACACACTGGGGCACACATGTGGAGCGCGCCCTCACCTCGACACTCCCAACCCTCCTTGATGGCGAAACTCGCGCCCTCGCTTCGTTTCCGCTGCTCATCGCCTCGCCGACCGCTCGCCCAGCCCCGCACGTCTGTACCATCACGAGGCACCTCCCTGCCATCACACGCGCAGACACAAGTGAAATCCGTGCCACGTGTTGGGACATTCTCATGGACGCCCGCCGCGGCTTCCATGTGGACACCGACACCTCCCATGGGAACGCCGACCATGGTGGACGTGGTGGGGATGATGATGACGCTGATGACGCTGATGCAGATGATGGTCCCGCAGACACGCATGGACCAGCAGGCGAGAGTGGACCAGCAGACAGCGACGACGGCGACCACGCTGACCACCCCGACTCGCCACCCCCGCCACCACACGTTGCTGATGCGGATCCTCACGCGGGCAACACCCGCGCGCCGCCTACTATGCAAGGGGAGGCCTCGTCGCACGGCAACCACGCACCTGCTGCAACCACGAGACTGCCTTCGCCCTCCTGTTCCCAGCTGGAGACGACCTGCGACCCACATGCGAGCGCACCGCCACCCACCGCGTCTTCCACCTCCCCTCGCCTTGCTGCCATGGGCAACACGACGCACTCTCAAGCCCTACATGATCACATGCCCACACATGACACCTTCCATCGCACCCCTTCCATCGCATCGCCTGCCACAACTTCCATGCATGCACACGACACACCCAATGACGCTCCGCATGCTGCACCACATGTTGCACACGACGTGCAAGCGCGCACACAAGCGTGGGAGCATGACATGCGCGCGCCATTGCATGCTCCACCACCACTACGCACCTCCCACGCCACCGCAACAACTGCACAACATTCCTCCTGGCCGCACAGCTTGGGCAGCGGCCTCGCAGCAGCACGCCAAGCGGTCCGTGAGACTTGGCAGCACGTGCAAGCGGTGGTGAGGATGCGCAGCAGCACGAGCAGCACAAGCACCACCCGCGGCGGCACGGCAGCCCACGCGGAGACAGCATCCGGCAGCGACGACCGACGTGCATCCTCGACGCCAGCATTTCCACAGACTTCACGGCAAACTTCTGGTTCACGCACGTTTCGGTCTGCGTTTTTTTCAAACCCCCGCCAGCCCACTGTGCGTCACAAGACATTCCACCCTCGAGCATTTTGGGAGTTCATTGCCTCTTCCACACGACCACCTGACTAACCCCCCCTCCCCTCGCTCCCCTTTGGGGGGGCTTGGGGGGGGCAAGAGGGGGCTTCGAGGCTTGGAGGAGCCTCGCCGCCGGGCTGAGATTGGGTCCTCTGCTTCTGACGCTACACATGCGCCGGTTACCGTCTCTCTCTCTCTTCTCCCCCCCTCAGCCCCATCCGCAGTGTTAGTTCTTGCGCGGTCCCGGTCTCTGATTATAGCGCCCGCCCGCTGCGTTCGGTGCATGCAGCCGCAGCTTGCTGTCTGGGGTGTGCCCGTGAACCGCCTTGTGCGGAAGCGGTCCGATGCGGGGTCGTTGGTCGTGTCGCGAGCGTGCCGTAGCTCTTCGGAGTGGTTAAAGAACATTAAACACACACGAGAGAGAGACAGAGAGAGAGAGAGAGAATAGCATGGCGTGCGCACATGCTGGGGACTGTCGCGGCACAGCACACCCAAAATGCCACAGCATCAATCGGACACTGCTC
>Ga0115013_10002337_pt1 | contig 10607 bp, 10 predicted proteins | sample SouAtlMetagenome_2_FD_88686 | JGI IMG/M metagenome (GOLD analysis project Ga0115013, IMG submission 88686) | Marine eukaryotic phytoplankton communities from Atlantic Ocean - South Atlantic ANT15 Metagenome | ecosystem: Environmental > Aquatic > Marine > Oceanic | place: South Atlantic Ocean...
CTTGTCATCTATAGAAAAACCTTCCAACGGATGAAAAAAGAATTCTCAAGCATGAACCAATAAAATGTTGTGGAGGTTTGGTAAGACCGAATGGTCAAAGAAGGAACGACTGTGGTGGTAAGAAGAGCATCGCTAATAAGAACGAAATAACTGTTGACAAATGAAAACTTTGCTTTTGACGAAAGCGATGTAAATTCATGAAAGCAATCCGTTTTTGTTCTTTCTAGTTTATGTAGATGAGATCAAAATTAATAAGTTTTTGATCCAATGATAACTTCTTTGACATTCCTAGAACTTGTTTTCGATAATTCACGCTAATAACACAATCGTTTTCTTTACTATTTTTACAGGAGGTCTTTACTGATTTTACTATCAATCAAGGCATGCTTGAATTAATGAACTTGCCTTCCGATTTCTTTTTGTTTACTTTGTATTCATTGTATTCTTTCATTCATCTGTGTTGTCTCTACCGGTAGCTTCGTGCAGATTTAGTTCATGCATGGATCTCTGTGCAAAGAACAAGTTCAATAGAATCAAAGGTCCGCTAATTTGGGATTTCTCATGGCGTAGAAGGAGTAGAATCTCCGGCTTTTAGTTCTTGTTCTAAATCGTTCAAAGCAGAAATAATCGATGACATCGAAGTCAAATATGATGATACAGTAGATTCAGAGTGTGAAGATTTCGAGTCTGCCAATTTCAGATATCTCAATTCAATTTCATTTTCGTTATTTTCGTTATTTTCCCCCGTTTCTTCACTTCTCTTTTGGTCATTGGCATCAGGTTCCTTGTAATCTCCCCTGCCGTAATATCCCTTGCCCTTGCTTTTGCTACCGTCCTTTCCTTTGCCGTAATATCCTTTCTTTCCTCCTTTTCCTTCTTTACTCTTACAACCTTTACCTCCCTTGCCTCCTTTCTTGCCACCTTTTCCACCCTTGCCTCCTTTCTTGCCACCTTTTCCACCCTTGTAATATCCATCGTCGTAGTAGTAATATCCCGTACAGCCTTTACCTTTTCCTTTCCCACCTTTTCCTTTTCCACCACCCTTGCCCTTTCCTTTGCCCGAAGTTGGTCTAGAAGTTGGTCTAGGAGTTGGTACATCGGTCCGGGCTGGTCGAGATGGCGGAGCTGAAGGTTCCTGTGTTGGTACCCGTGTTGGTGGAGGTGTGGGTCGAGGTGTGGGTCGGGGTGTTGGTGAAGGTGTGGGTGGAAATGTGGGTCGAGGTGTTGGTAGCCGTGTTGGTGGTCTTGTCGGTACCCGTGTTGGTATTCTTGTTGGTGGAAATGTTGGTGGTCTTGTCGGTAAGCGTGTTGGTCGACTTGTTGGTGGAAATGTTCCTTCGGGGCAGTAAGCCTGTTTGTATGCCAAATTTATGAACAGAAAACAAAATTGTTTTCAGTTGTGAGAATGTTGAAATAAGTAGTTTTGCAAAACGAGAGAAAGACAATGCTGAGCAGACGCCAGTAGCTCCATAATAAAAGAGCTACACCATGACATATTTTCTTACCTCAGCAAACGCACGTGCAACATCGGGATTGTAGAAATCCAATATACACCCTACATTATTGCTATCACAACCTAGAACAGGGACAAACCCTTCTGGTAGGGGGACTAATACACTCGGAATTGGAGGTTTCGGCGGTAAACTCGACTGCAAAAATCGGCCTTTTCTGGCACGATCGTTACCGTCCAAGTGTTCTTCTTCATTGTCTTTCTTTTGGTCCGATTCACCATTTTTCTTTTTACCGAACCTGGCGGTTTTATTTCGTTTGCCGCCATTTCCGCCTTTTTCTCCCTTCTTCCCCCCTCTATTGGTATTAAATGTTCCCTTGACACTCTTTGAATCTCTGCTCTTGCTACCCTTGCTCTTTCCGCCCTTGCTCTTACCGCCCTTGCCCTTGCTCTTGCCTCCCTTTCCCTTGCTCTCGCCGCCCTTTCCCTTGCTTCCTTTTCCCTTGCCCTTACTCTTTCCACCTTTGGAGGGCGTGGGCCGGGGCGTTGGCGGGGGCGGGGCTGGGGCTACATACGTACACAATGGATCGAAATAGGGCCTTCTGCCAATGCCACTCCATACACCATCTTCGGTGTTGCTAATGAAAGGTTCAATACATTCAGCGACCTATATGTTTACCAGAATAATAGTGAGAGAGATGAGCTACAGATATTGGCTCCTTGGTACAAATAGATACATTGGTGGAACAGTTTTGAGAAACAAAATTCGTTGCACTTACACCTTGGTTTTCAAAGGCTTGCAATCTTCGAAAAATGCTTTGCCGGTCACCATCCCATAAATCCACAAACTCTTCGCTCTCATCGAGCCTACCACTATATTTTTCGTCGTCATAGTACTCGCTAATTCCAGCGTTGTTGAAACCAACAATGGATTCTTGGTTCCCCAAAGACGCCCCACTAACGTTTGTACTTTCAGGTTCTTCCAACAAAGCACGTCCATAGTTTGCCTTATTCTTGCCATTAGTCCTCTTCTGACGGGGTTTCTTTTTGACAGGAGTCTTCCTCCGAGAATTTCCGGTGAGGAGTGCTTCCTCGATGCAGTCGTATAATTCTTCAGATAAGGATAATTGCCATGGAATTCGGGGACTAGCTAACCTTCTATTTTTCCATCTTTTTGTTTCGATCCAATCTCTCCAGTCACCTGTTTGGATGTGAATAGTTCCAGGCAGAGTGAGGATGTTGATCATCCAGTTCAGAACAACGCCTCCCACTACATTAGAAGGATCAGTACCAAAAGGTATACCCGTGAAAAACAAGACATCATCATTGACGTAACTGAAATTGATATCATAGTAAATTGGGTTTTCACCGGAACTACTCGAATGCTTAAAATCGATAGAAATATCCCCATTGACGGTCCCATGAATCACAAACAATCCGTCACTGAATGGACTGTATTGGGCGCATTCAGCACATGTTGGTTCAAAGGCTTCCAAAATTTGTAAATTACCCCCAGTATCTTCGTAGCGCACCTGATAAATGCGATCGCCGGGAAATGTAGCTCCGTCTACGATTCTCCGTTGTTTTCCTTTGTTTTTCTTGTTACTTTCGGCTTCTGCGCCCTGCCCACCGCGACCACCTCTTCTACCACGTCCTCCGCGTCTGTTTTGGTCTTCATTCGCTCTTCTTTCGCTCCCCCTGGCGAGACCTCGTGCGTACTCTTCGAGCCATTGATCGAGATCGACGGTGTTTACGCTCTCTGGGTTCGGATCGGAATATTTCTTTTCTGCATCCTCGATCGAGACGATCGGATTGTCCAAGATAGATCCCATATAGGAAGGAGCGATTGGTTCGCCCCTGGTGTTTTCCACCGGCGAATTCTTTTCGGAATTTAGCGGAACAAACTAAAACGTTCGAATGTGATTGGGGGAACGAAGCGGGTGAGTCGAACGCAATCTCACCAGAAATGAACATTATAACAGGACCGGTTGAACTTCTCATCGTTCCGTTTCATTAATTCTCTTACCTTTTCGAAGGAATCTAGAAATCGTGCGTATGGGATAGTGTCATCCTTATCGTTTTTGTTGTTTGCTTTGTCCGTCCCCAGGGCTGTCACGCAGGAAAGTCCAGTGAATGCCAGGATGCAAAGTGCATACATCGAACAAACGAGAACAAGCTTCTTCGACGAATTGTCTCTCGCCCTAGCCTTTGCGTAAGAAAAGGCCATCGTTGAACGGTTTGGCGTCCCCTTATATACAAGTATTTAGCCAATGTCGAGTGTTGAAACTATCCAAAGGTTTGAATGGATGTAAGTGTAAAGTCTCGATTAGCAATAATGGTTCTAATAAAATAGGCCTGAACCCAATAGAATGTATGCATCAATAAATTGCGGAAAAGAGAGAACATGTCTAATGTAATTTGGATACTATATTTTGTTTCAGATTAAGAATCCAAATAATTTATGTTCGTTGGAGAATTGTGAACACCAATTTTGGTGGATCGAAAAACAAATTCACCATAGTTGTTAGGACGCAAATTGAAACATTTAGACGTGTGTGTGTTCGAAGAATGGCCATTACGAACAATAGCTCAATAGCAACGGACAAAAAGGCACTTCAGGAGAGCTTAGTGTTTTTGTTGAAGACTATTCTTTGTGTGATAGTAATTATTGGCAACATTACGTGCCTGTACTTTTCGGGAAAGTTGAGACGAGAAATCATCGATTAATTATTCCTTTCTCGCTGGTTAAATTAATAACCCTCCATTACATTATTTCGAAAGTAAGTGCCCCTCTAGATTAATTAGGCAATAAAAATATCAATAGTCACAATCGACTAGTTCGAATAGATTTTGACATTTTTGTGGTCGCACAAGCGTGTCTCACCCGACCAATTTTTCTCTCGGTCGACCGTGATTGTTAGGACAAGAAATCACAACTTAAGAAACAATCTTACCAAAAACGGCGAGAAGACAAACCGGTCATGACTTTCTTCGAATAAGAAGAGGCTTGGAAGACATAACCGATAATATTGATGGAGCGGGCAATAGATGGATCTGAGTCCTGTGATTAATCAATTCGTGAATGGCCAACTTTAAATAATTTTGGAATTATTTTGACTCCGCCCGATCAACGGACCGACCACATCGCTAAATCGCTGAAAAAAATCCAGGACTACAGAAAATCCGATACCAATTGAGAATTTGCGAATGAAAACTCTCAATCTCACACAACACAATACTGATAGAACTAGAAGCAACCACAATTGGTAGTTCCACTTCCAAACTCCATTTCAATTGTTGAATGCGAATATGAAATTTCTATCGATTTCTGTCATCGCCCTCTGCGAATTGGCAACGTCTATGGATGTCGCCTCTAACAGCAAGCTTCTTGACTGGGCAGATTACGAAGACAAGCTTCGTAAGAGGGATCAGTATATAATCTCTCCCAATGTCTCTCCTGGGGTAGCCGCCAGTAATAGTGATCAGTATATTATCTCTCCCGGGGTAGCCGCCAGTAAGAGTTACAGCAGCAAGAAAGAAAAGTCGCGCAAGGGTAAATCTTCCAAGTCTAAAAAGTCGAAAGTCAAGAAGTCAGGCAAGTCCAGTAAGAGTAGCACCCCTGCCCCAGTGACAGCTCCCACTCCATCTCCTGTGGGTGTAACTCCAGCCCCTGTTCCAGGTCCAACTCCACAACCTGTTGCTCCTACTCCCGCTCCTATCACACCAACCCGCGCCCCTACCAACTCGCCTACACCCGGAGTCAACAGTGCTGTAATCTTTGTCTGTTCCACAGAGTGTGGAGAGGTTGCCGCTGATATCACTCAGCAAGACTTCCTTGATGCTCTTGGGCCAAATGGTGAAGCCATTATTGCTGGGGGAACTGCCTGTGGAGACGTCTGCAACCCTGGACCTGCACCTATACGAAGAAGACTCCAGACAGCTGACCCGGGTGTTAACCGATTGACGATCCTCAACCTTGTTTCCTTCACATTGACCGATGCTGAAATGCTTCAACTTTGTAAGGATAAACTCCCGGGAACCTCTAGTTTGACTGCTCCACCAACCTTCCCACCTACCGATGCACCTACTACTGCAGAACCTACCGTTGTCCCAACTATTTCCCTATACCCATCCTCAGGGCCTACCGGTGCCCCAACTGTTTCCGCCGCTCCATCCAGCGCTCCTTCTATTGAGCTAGTGACCGTTATTCTTGAAGCAAATGTTAATAGTCCCATTAACAACGCCACGGCTGTTGGAAATGCCTTCGTCCAATCAGTCCAAGATGCAGCAAATGGCATCTCAAGGCGTCGATTGGCTTCAAATACCTCTTACGTATTCACTGGAAATTGCACTGATGTATCTCTCAACTTTTACACTTGTGTTTGTGAATCTCAACTACTCTCCACAACCGACGCACAAACCGCAAACTCAAACATTGTAGATGACACCGATGACATCGAAACTGGTATGGAGGCCATTCTTGGTTCTGGCAACGCAACTGTTACTAACGAAGAAACGGAAGTCACCACGGACGGACCAACTTCTAGCCCTACCGAATCTCAGTACCCATCTGAGTCTCCTTCCGTTGCGGTGCCACGTCGTCTTCTTTCTATGAAGGTTGAAATGGAGTGTGAATGTAACTTGGATGGAATCACCGTTAGCTGCATCTCCCCCGAACACGAAGAATCTTGCCTTTGCGAGAAAGGCAACGTCATCTGCGTAGAATAAACGGTGACTATTTTGGGGTCACGTTTTGAATACCATTCTTGTCCCTCTAGGTATAAAAAAGATTAATTGTACGAAATAGTGTTTAACCCATTTTAAAACATCCCACATACGTAAAATCTTATCTGAATCAACAGTGGTCTTGTCCGTCTATCTGGGCATAAAAGTGATCAATTGTACGTACGAAATAGTGTTTTTTCTTAAAACATCCAACATAAAAAAAATCTTATCCGAATATCATGAGCAAATTGTCACCAAACGTACCAAAACAATATGTGTTTTGTCCCGACTTTCATGGGGAAATGGCCAGACCGTAACAAACTGGACATTTTAGTACCGTTGTACAGTACGAGACAAGTACTAGTATTTATTAGTACCGTTATTTTAGTCGGTAGCGTAAAATAAAATACAGCCGTGAATAAAAAACTCAGAGACATGATGTCAGGACATTAAGACACCAAGTTGACGACTTTTGAGGACAGCTTCTATGATATCACGCCGGATTGGTACGCCACCGACGTCTAACAACGGTAATAGCATCAATAGCAACAATAGCAGTAGTAAAAGTTCGAAGGAAAGCTCATTTACTATGGTTTCATCGATCAAACGAATCTGGTCGAATATGACGGGATACATGAATAGCACCCGTCTCATGGTCCTGGTAATCTTGTGTATGCAGAATTCCATGTTTACAATCCTGCGTCGGTATAGTCTGGGTGTCTTGAAAGAAGAGTATTCGAAGGTACGGTTTTTGTTGGTGAATGATAATATGTTGTGGGGACGGGCCAACAGCACTTTCGAATCATGGTTTTTTTTTTTTCCTCAATACGCCATTTGTTTGCAATTTTTCTCGCTATTCCTTGCACCCCTTCACAGTATGAACTCTTGTTGGTAGCAGAGTTTATCAAAATTATTTATTCGGTTTGGATGATCAACAGCACGGTAGTTTGTACTCCCCTTTCGGGTGAGGGCGACGACGAGGGAGTGATGATACCGAGAGACCTGTCGACCCATCTCCGGTACCTCGTATCAACCTCAAAAAAAATGGTTGGCCTAGCGCTCATATATGGTGCCATGAACATTTTGAGCTTAATCAGTTTGCGCAATATTTCGGCGGGCATGTTTACCATTTTTGCCCAGACAAAGATTATAACAACGGCGACATTTTCGACCATCATGCTCAAACGACAATATTCTTGGACCCAGTGGAGGGCACTGGTCGCACTGATGATGGGCGTCCTCTTATTCAGCGAACCGATCTGGGGTGAAGCGTCGGTCTCCGTTGAGAATGGAAATGCGATTGTTGGAACTGTTGCTGTCTTGGTCGAGGTGACCCTCAGTGGGTTCGCCTCGATTTACTTTGAAAAGGTCATCAAAACTGATCCCCTCCAGCTAGGAATTTGGGAACGAAACTTCCAGCTAGCCCTAGGTTCATTTCCCCTATACATTTTTTTCATTATCGGTAACGGAGGTGGAACGGCGGGATTTTTTGGGGGCTGGTCTGGCATGACCGTTTTGTTGTCCTTTTTGGCGGCCGCCGGTGGACTTTTGGTGGCACTGAGCATCAAGTATGGAGATTCCATTCTGAAAACCTTAGCTACCACCTCTGCCATCATCCTGACGGGTATTCTAGACCACCAATTTTTGGACGGGCCCCTCACGGTGGCCATGATGATTGCCGCCGTGCAAGTTATTCTTTCCGTCCTCAATTACACCTTTGATGCCACGCCTAAACCAATTTCGACCGCAGATGCTGTTGTAAGTTCTCCGCCTCCAAAAAATCAGAACCAGGTGGATGCAGAGAACCAAGAAACAGAACAGCTCTTGCGAAGAGTATAACCCGTGCTACAATCGTAATTTTGGGACTCTCCATGTGTAACTGTCTGGTTTTCTACGAACCTCTCATTCCTGAGGACTTGTCCTATATCTGGATATACAATTCATATTTTGTTTCTACGGAGAACTCCCGCAACCAGCATTCATATCTTGGATTGGCCGTACAGCACAAAATTGTACACAATCAATAATCGTTTCTTTGGGGGAAGGGCTTGTAATAGTTTTTATTTTTTTATTTTCTAGTCCTTCAATTTATCGTGAATATCTACCAAGGAATCAAATTTTCTGACGATAAAACTCTTGGTAGAAAGTACTATAAAATGCAGAGTTGTGCCCTCCAATGAAATATTACTAACAGTGAGGAAGAGTTATCTTGCCACCATCGTTGTAATCGTCACCAATTCTCTCAGTATCCCTGGTGTTTGCAAATATTTTCATCCCAAGTACTGGGAAAGTATCTTCTGTTTCAAGCTCGACGTGCGGACTTTGTTAATGTTCTTCTACACAAAAGGTTCCGGAATCTCTTCCGAGTTGGTACAGCATGTCGAGTTATTTTGTCCATGGGTATTGATTCGAGATAATAATGTAGCTTGAACTCACTTCACTATGCTAAAATAACCATCACTGGTAGGGAGATCGGATCACAGAGGCACTTCCAGGTAGGTTTTGGGTAATAATAATGAATATGGTAGCTCTATTGTAAATCCTAGTTAAAACAGCGACAATAGTTTAACGAATCTTATTTTATTTTAAAAAACCCATGTACTTCGTGAGGACAACATTTACGGAATATGATGATAACAGAAAATCCCAGATTGGATCAAAATCTAGCACATGTTAAGCATCTAGCCCCAACCCTAAGTACGATAAAATTAAATTAAATTGATTCGCGACCATAAATTGATTCAACGGAGTTGATCTGCACAATAATGAGAGATAAATAATTTAATTTTATACGACTCCGTAGATATGTATAAGGAATGATCTAATCCCGTGATCGCCAACTAGAAGTCAAATAGCACAGATTCTACTCATGTAGCGATTGGCCAATCTTCAAATACCGCGACGCTCATTTTTTCTTTAAGAAACAGTGTTTCCACCTGCACCCAATCATCCTTGCTGTTCCATTGTCCCGAGATCTCATAGTAGACTGACTCTGTTGAATCACAAACTACACGCAACTAACTGCAAGCAAATAGAATCGATCAGCACCATTATCACCATGTCGAATGTAGACCAGTTCATCGAAATGACGGAGTCCGAAGCCGTCTACGAGCAGGAATGCCAAAAGCTCGAAAAGCGAGGAAAGCGTCTACGAAGGGCCGCTTTGACTACCGGTATCCTCACCGTCGTCTCCATTATCGCTACCATTTACACTACCATTGCCGTGCGTTGGGTCCTCGTTGAATGGCAACAACCCGAGAAGACAGCATATGAAATTTCCGAGGGAATGACCAGTTTCAAGTTCGGAATCTTCTTGGAACTCGTCGTCTGCATTGTTGATGTCATTATCGGTGTGACTCTTGGTCTCATCATTGTCGGTGCTGGCGTTAACCCCGCTACAGCCGTGACCATCTGCACCTTTAAGATTGTTCAGCAGGCTGTCAGTGCCGCCAATATTATCTTCTTGGTCGGTGCTTCGGTCTTGTTGGATCAGAGTAGCTCTCTCTACGAGGTCGTACAAAAGTACTTTTACTCCGACAATTTGCCTCCTATCGGCACTCAACTTTCATACCTCCTTTTGGTTGTGAACCAATACGGATACTACCTTCAGCAAAGTAAGTAACTTATAGTTTTGTTCGGTTCTTGCGATATTCGTTGTTCCAGTCGAGAAATGAAACTTACCAAAAACTTTTTATCCCGCGATCTTTGCAACAGTCTTTGGCGGCATGTACATGCTCTTGCTCGGATCATGCATCTGCATGTGGGGTGTTTTCCCTCGTTACTTGGGTATGTCAATGTGGGTTGCCGGAGTCTCCTACCTCGTCAACTCCTCGTTGTACCTCTTCTTCCCCGGTTACGATGGCCTAGTTTCTTGGGCCTTGGTCTTCCCTTCCCTCGTTACCCACTTCTGGCTCGCGGGATGGTTGTTGGTCAACACTCCCCATCCTTCCAAGAACCGAAACCTTTTCCCTGCGTTCATGACTGGTCGACCAACCGGAGATGCAATCATGGCAGACTCCAAGCCAGTGGAACCTTAGAGAAAGAGCAGCAACAGCACAAGCTAACAACAATACAACGATTTTTGCTCCTGTTGTAAATAACCTTATTTGGAAGAGAAGGAGGAAGAAAAATATGGGGATCTTAGCTTGACTCTATTTTACAAAAGTAGGGTAGAATGCCATCTTCGTATGTGTGAAAATAAATTATAATATCAATTGTGGTTTTAACAAAAGTTATCTTAGTAGAGTTTCTTTGGTAGTTTCAAAACTTTAAATTTAAAGCATTGCAGCAACTGAAATCAGGAGAGTTGCTGAGATTGATAGCCACTACACATACATTGCTCTATCAACTTCTCATTTTGCCGGATCACGATGCTGGTGCTCCACAGAAGAGCCTACATGCTGGAGCGCAGTGGCAGGCAGAAACACGAAGA
>Ga0115013_10002338_pt1 | contig 10605 bp, 5 predicted proteins | sample SouAtlMetagenome_2_FD_88686 | JGI IMG/M metagenome (GOLD analysis project Ga0115013, IMG submission 88686) | Marine eukaryotic phytoplankton communities from Atlantic Ocean - South Atlantic ANT15 Metagenome | ecosystem: Environmental > Aquatic > Marine > Oceanic | place: South Atlantic Ocean...
ATGCGTTCTTGAAGTTTTTTCTTCTTCTCGGCCTTTGTGGCCGGAGAATATCCAGACCCCGCCGAGGCCCCACTTCCGTCAAATGCGATCGCCGGCTTGTTGAGGAGAGATAGGCCTACTGCAACCGAAGCAATCCCGAAACGATCAAAGATATCTCGGCGTGTTATTGCGTCATCAGCATTACGAAAAGAAATACCTTCTCTTGAATGTTCCCTTTGATTGTCCTCATTGAGTTTTGCTGCCGACAGAGAGAATTTCTCGGTGGTCTGCTGCGGTATATGAAATCCAAGAGAGGATTCTTGAAAAGTAGCCGCGAAAAGAACGATATAACTGATAGAGAAGCGGAACATAATGCGTTGACTATCCCTGACCACTTTTTTACTCTCACTTGAAGCTCGTAAATTCAAAATAGTTGTGATTGTCAACAATGCAGTTTGTTAACTTTCACACTGCCACTAGCTAGCTCTTCAAGCACTGGGAGAAAAGATGAAAGATACTCTTGAGGTATTTTTTCAAAAAAAATGAATCTCATGAATGACATGCGTACCGTAACCCCAACCCTAATTTAAACTTTAACCCTAGCGGCCAAGAAGATGTTTTTTTGACCTCGAATAATCTCTCTTGCGTATGTACGGCGTATGAGTGGCCTGAACCAAAATTTCTCGTTCCACCTCAACGTATTTCGTGTAGCAAGACCAATGAAACGGTAGTACGTATACAATTTCTTACGACGGCTCAAGTGCAGGAATAAATTCGATTCTGTATTTGCAACCAATAGGGGGAAGAACATCGAACCATCACGTTTTCAAGAACCAAAACAGTTGCTTTCTTGAAGTAGCATCTAGTAAATAGTTGTGGCACGCCTATTTGTGTAGAGTTGGAGGTCAGATCGGAGTGCTGGCCAATCCGAAAACAAGCACGGGAATAAACCTTTTTGCGGACAAAAGCGTCGTTATCATTATATGGCATCTGCAGCAACTAGGATGGAGACTCCGAAATTGTTGCCAACACCGTCTCCGGCAGAAGACGACAATGGGAAAGTTTTAATCGAAGAAGCCGACCGTTCTAAGGTAGAGAACGTTTCGTCTCAGCAAGCGGAAATCGTGGCAGAGAAAACTTCCGCGAAAACTCTTGATGCAGGAAACAACGCTTCTACCATTGTGACCAAGGGAGCACCTTCTATTATTTCATCTCAGCCATCATCAAAAGAAAGCGATGATAGTCCTCCATCAACATCAGCAGTGGACGTGATTGATTCTGCCTTGCTCGCGGCTCTCCGAGATCCTCGTGAACGTCTTGGTTTGTTAAAACTCGAACAGATTCTGATCGACTTTCTCGAAAAGCACCCTCAAGACTCATATATTGACATTGGTGGCCCTTACAACTCAACGGTGATTTCACCCACTCTAGGATATATTGGTCAACAACCGCAGCAGTTGCAAGCAATGGCACAAGCACAATCCGATGGAACCAACGCTAGCCGTCCGCAAACAACCTTCCAAAGATGCATACTACATCGGATTTGTGATCGCTTCAACATGACCCGAGAAAACTCGTATACGACGGATGCTTATGGTTGCTATCTCATTCGAGTGTGCAAGGGACCTGACTCGAAAAAACCTCCCCGACGGTTATTGAATGTCAAAGAGTCTGAATACCAAATACCTACTTCCAACGGTGGCTCAAGCTCTATTCAACAGCTTTCTGCCAACTTCCAACAAGTAAATATGTCCTCGGCATCGTTGACCAATCCCCAGGCAGGAGCTGGCGGAGGTGCTCCCTTGGGTGCAAAAGGAAACGCCAAGATTAGAAAAATGAAAATCATGAAGCGCTCTAGCAGCAACGTCTCGAATAGCTCCAGTGGAAGCAACAACAGCAAAGCAAAAAATAACGCGCCTACAATTAAATCGAGGAGTAGTTTAAGTGAGAAAGAGAAGAAATATGCAGAGGCCCGGGCCCGTATCTTTGAACAAGAGGGGGAGAGTATCATCGGAAATGCAGACCAATCTACTGCTGCAATTTCATACAACGACAGCAGTGGTCTTGGAACAACGGCTGTTTCTTTGCCAGCGTACAACACCACGGACTCTCAAGAAGACAATGCAAACAATAATAGAGGTGGTAGTGATCACGATGTCCATAGCGGATACGCCCATCCGGAACGTCGCGCAATGTACAATAACTACAATCAAAACCGTCAGACACCGCAAACGTATTCGACATCTTCGCCGGCTAGTAATTCCGCCACTGGAAATAACAAAGCTTCTTTGGACAATAGCTCAATAACAACATTGAATTCTATGACGTCCAATAATATTGGAAAGGGAGCTAACAATGATGGTGATCAGCAGCAAACTTCTACCAACAGGAGCAAGGCCACCTATAGAAATCGTCAACAAGAAGAGACTGATCCGGATTTTCGTCGTGGAGCTGGTATACAGCTTCAGGCCAATCCGTATGCCCATATGCACACAGGGGTAGGATATGGAGCAACTGCAGGAGGTCGAGGAGCGGGAAATGTATATTACCCCAACAAAATTATTGCCGCTAATGGCAACAATAGGGTCGGCTACGGCTATTCGCAGCAACAACATTATCAATACCAACAACAACAACACCTTCCACAGCAACACTATAACACTCAACAACACTACCAAGCTCAGTATTACCAAAGCAATAATTCTGTAGGTGGTCGTGGATATGCGCATTCGAGTGCGCAATACCAACAACAACGGCGTCATCAAGAGCAACACTTTCCGGCTCTTTCATCATCTACTTCACGGAAATAATTATCATTGAACGAAAAGCTGATGAAAAAGTATCATGAGCTAGAGTTCTTCTGTGATTTTGGGGCAGGCGTACAATCGTGTGAAGGATGTATTGACTGATGTGTGGTTAGTAAGCATACCTGATGACTAAATTATAATCATACGTGTACACTACGATAAGAATTCACGACTTCATCTATCGATCTTCTTGTTCACACACTGAAATGAAATTTATATAATTATTTTCTAGATAGCCTGACGTTACTTCAAACCACAGTGGAACATGAGTGACTACACATTCGTCAAACTTTTCATGGCGAAAAAGTTCGCCTCATATAAGGTTTTGGTCAGTTTGAAAGACTTCCATTGCTTCTTCAAGGCGTTTGACGATAGCAATCTCACTTAACTCTTTAATGACCGCGTCTTCAGCATAGTTAGTTCGTCGGGCACGAACTCTTAGTTGCTGTGAGGGTACACTATTCTTGTCTATACCAGATATCTTGACTATTTCCACCACAATGTCAATCCCACCTTCTTTTGCGATCTTGCTCGATCTAGATTGTATATTGGAGCCCTTTGAACCTTCTTGTTCTCGCTTGATTTCTTCTTCGCGGCTCACGTAGTTCTTCCCGGTGTTGGTAGGCAAAAATAAGAGACGGACTCCTTCCTGATACAATAAAGTTCGACTCGTGGAAGGCGTTATCATTGACGTTGGGTCCAGCCCACCATCAGTTACTGCCCTAATAGGAGTCGTTAACCCTTTTCCAGAGAGCGCTAAAAGATCAGCCCATTCTCGTATGTATTCAATGAGTCGATCATAATAATCGAAAATGTCTTGCGACGATTCATCTGGTCGATCAATAACTGTTGTTCTCCAGAGTTCTGGTCCATCCAAGCACGCAAAGGTATCTCTCCAGAAATCGTCTTGTTTCTCAAATTCTAGAGATGCTGGATCATTTTCGACCAAAATCGATGGTGGCAAAGATCCTGACAAACTAATCGTTGAATTCCGAGCTGGTGGCTGATAAGCCACAGCTTGGAGGATGACTTTTGTGGCTGTTGCAATCGATGTTGCGTCGTCCAAAACATCCCCTGGAAGCAAAGAAAAGTTTGGTTCGCCACCTTCAGCAACGAATTCTCCCTCTTTCATTTTAATGATTGTGTAATCCAGAGGTGGTTCCACAACGCGATTTCTGACCGTATTAATCAAAACTTCTTCGATTTGCCGTCTCGTTTGGAGTTTCCCGCCTAAGAAGTTTTGAACATTATAGGGGAAAGCATCTGAACGCTCAGTGCCCAATGTTGATATGCCAATGAGCTGAGTCGGTGGAGTTCCGACCTTTCCTCCATCTGTACCAATAGTCTTGCGTAGAAGTCGATCCAACATCTTCTTTAGTGTATCAGGTTGAGTTAAACCGGCACAAAATACAATCACACAATCAGCATCATTCCCTCCCAGTGGCATGTTTGCTGTCGATGGAGCCAATATGTCGAGTTTCAGGTTTGGAATGTTCGCTTCCTCACTTTCGAAAGCTTCCACCAATGCTGGTACCAGCTGTTTTGCCAATTTGTCTCCTTTTACGTCAGCGACTATCAAAATACGATTTTCCTTCACCTCTACGACCACATCCTCCTGGATTATACTACTACTACTGCCGAAGTCGTTGAAGTCACTATATTCCACGGTGGATTTGCTTGCAGCTAAATCTGTTTCTCGAATGGCATTCCCCATGCTTCCAAGCAGGCCGCCACCCCGGTTTCTCCCTAGTGTATCATCTGCCACCACGGTGCGACCACCCAAAACGCCCCATGTACCGACTTCTAACCCTTTTGCCTTCATTCCTGTTGCTGCATTCCCTTCCATGGCACGGCTGGCTGCCGCTGCCATTTTGGTAGACTTCCGAGATTTTTCCGTGGAATTTAAGAAGTCTCCTGTTAGGCCATCAATCTTTGACATCAAGAGCTCGGACTGACGTTTTGCTTCCAGATCTGAGGCAAGCGACATTGCCTGGCGATTTGCATTTAATTCTCTTTTCATTTTAGCTTTAAGTTTTTCGATGTCATCCACACCGGCGTCAATCGCCTTCTCAACAATTTTGCGAGCGTCATCCCGCAACTGATCAGCATCTTCGGCGGAGAGGGCTTCCAGTGATAAGTCGATTCCCAGCAACTCGTTGGCATCGGCTCCCATAAAGTCCGGATCGAGCCGATTTGGCAAGGTATCCCACGACGTCCCTGGGTCGGGGAGGCTATTGCCGCCACTACCGTCACTGGAACCTTCCGGCCACTCCTTATCATAGTCTACATCATCATCCCATGCTCCTGTATTCTCCCCACTGTCACTTCCGCCTTCAAATAGAACCGTCGGCCATCTGGATTGCACCAATGATACCAAGGAGAAACCGTGAACGGCAAACACAGAAGTCGTAGCGACTAAAATGACGAATATTCCAACCTGGCGCATTTTACGTCTTGAGTTGCAAAGGCAATTTTTCCAAAATCGTCAAAGATAATGCTATTCTAAACAATTTGGTTAACAGCAAAGTTCTTGTTGTTGACAACCTCCTTCGTAGTTTGAGAATGGAATTTGCGAAGATCAAGATGAGACATTTTTAATGAAGAAAGATATCTTGTTGAACCGTTTGACTCAAGTCAGTCAACCATTTTGTTCAAACAGCATTCATGATTCACATCAATCAAATCGTCCGTTAAGAATAGAATCGTTTCTCCTCAATTCTTGAAAACTATCAGCCAGCTGACCTCAATAACGCTAATCGAATTACCTCGATTGAGCGTACCCCGCAGTGAATTATCATTAGTAAGAGAGCAATAGATTAACCGACCGATTTGTTACCTATGGAGAATGGGAACTTTGGGGACTCGTCATCAGATCTGCCCCCAGGTCTGTCCGAGATGTTTATAAACTCCACTGACACCCTTCGCAATCGAGAGCTCGACCAATCGATCCCAACTACATGGAATGACAAGCCCCCGTTGTTTTACTCTGGCAAGCCTAAACGTAAGTCATTTCTATGGAGGAATGAACAACCACCACCTGGGACGCAGGGTGCCAATGATTTAGATCAAGAAGACCCAAACCTGTTGAAAGGGGTGAGTACTTGAATGAATTTCGATTTTTCATGAATTTGGTTTCGCAACTTTCATCATTTCATTTGTTCTAATCTTCTAATTTGCTTATAATTTGATTTGTATTGCCTTTATTTAATTTGTTTAGATGGTACGCAGGGGGATCCCACCATCTCTTCGTTGCGCTGTGTGGCTCTCCAACATCATACAATCGTGTCGCACGGATCAAGACTTATCCGAGATTCATGAATACAGAACATTATCAAAAGTCCGTTTGGTAGATAGGTTGTATGAATCGTTGTGGAAAAGCGAGAGTACCGAAATGGATAACGCTATTGCACCAATACATCGGCAGGACGTGAAACTCGTCGATTTCGGAAATAATTTATTTTGGGAGAAACTCGAAGAGGAGAAGTGCCCGGGTGCTGATGTCGTGAAAAACCTTCTTTTTGCCCTACATCACTCAGTTCTAGGAGGTATTGTCGATTATGCGCCTCTCTTACCCACGCTGGTGACGATTCTTCTTGGCTTCATGAGCGAATCGTACGCCTTTTATGCCTGCCGAGAGATGTCCCACCATTCAGCTTGGTTTTTTGCCAGTAGTCGCTCAGAACACATAGCTATGCAGCGAGCCTTTTCGGATATCCTGGGTCGTCTTCATCCTAACACGCTTCAAACTATGAAAGAACAGGATGTTGTTTCACAATTCACGAAAGAAATATTTGAGAACTTTTTCACGACCATTTTTCCTGAAAGCATGGTTCTGCGCCTGATGGATATTTATTCCCTCGAGGGCCACAAAGTCCTTTATCGATTTGGTGTTGCGTTGGCTGTCTTATATGGAAGATCATACAAAGAGCATTATATGTACGCAAGCACGGAGCCGACCAAGTGGTGGCTTGGATTGGTGGACTATTGCTACGGAGGCGCCGATAGTCAAGGTCTCAATTTCGAGGTCTTGGTAAAAAAAGCGTACGGCGTTCACGGAAAAGGTATGAGAAAACGTTTTCGTTTCCCTCGTCGTCCCATTTTGGCTAGAATCATTGAGATCGAAGAGGAAAAATACCGCAAGGAGAAAGAAGAAAGTATGACTCGGAACACGTCGATGCAAGTTGACGGCAGCCTTCCGGACAAAGTAGAAGATGAAATCGATGGCACAGCTGGATTTTATCTTGATCAGATCGAACCCCTTGGCCTAGTGTCTCCTCCTATGCCAACTGATCCATCTCGAGAACGGGTGATGCCCAAATTAGCCATATCCGCCTTTGTGCGAACAAAACTAGCCGAATGGCTTCCTCTATCCCTTCGATTTACAAACCTGGAACTGTGCTATAGCACGTCATATCACGGAAGGACATTGGAAAATGTCTACCGATGCCTAGCCAAATCAAGACATACTATATTCATTCTAGAACCATTTGAAACAGAAAAAAATTGGGGGCGATACTTGGTAGGGATGTACGCATCTCACACCTGGCATCCATCGACCAGGGTGTACGGCGACGGAAGAAGTTTTCTTTTCCGAATTGACTTGGACGACAATCCTGATCAAGAGAATGGTTCGAAAAGTTGGAAATGGCATCCTGATGACATGCTAGATTTTGGACCATCGGCCTCGTTCGATAACGAAAAGGAGGATGGCCAATCGAAGTCCATGTTCTCAAATCTTCAACAAACAGCTGCTAGGAATGCGGCACTCTTAGAAACCTTTCAGGTCTCGACTGATGAGTTTATAAGTCTCGGCGGAAACAAGGATGGTGGATCTGGATTGCGTTTGAATGAAGACCTAACCAAGGCAGAATCGTCATGCGCAGACGGTTACAACAACCCTAACCTCCTACCAGATGCTGGTGGCATGTTTGAAGTAGGCGTCGTTGAAGTGTACCAGTTGGTCCGACAAATGGATGGCGGCCCTGTGCGATAAGTATTTGTGAAGGTTTAGAAGGTATGTAGAAAAGTAATCTCCCTACTGATTATAATCAACAATACTCCCCAAAACTGCACGAACAAAAATTAGTCTCGATGCATGCTAAAAGTGGTTTATATTGTTTACCACGTAAACTGCGCTACTGATTTCACAAGACCTCAAAAGCAATATAGCAGTAATGATTTTAAAATGAGACATTAATTATTCGTTCTTTTCTGGTTTCTGATTCATGGTTTGATTCAAAACCTTTTCCAGCGCTCTGTTAAGCCTTTTTTGTTCATTCATCATTTGTTCCATCATTCGGCCCTGTTGCTCTACTATTGAACGCAGATGCTCGTTCATTTCTTTGTGCCCCCCCGTGTTATTATTCCCTTTGTTCCCGTCTACTGGCTTTTCACTTTCACTAGGTGATCCACTTTCAGTACGAAAAGACGCCTCCTTGATGGTGGACATATCATCGTGATCCGGAGACTGAGAACTCATCTTCTGATCATGACGTCGTTCAAATGCGCGAGGAGGTTTCCAAAAAGAATCTGGATGAAAGCCAGAATATATAGTTAGAAGCGACTCATTGAATTCTGCCTGATATGTTACCACAGGTAGTTCGTTTGGTATATTTCTAAAAGGATTTTCAAGTTCTTTTGCTACCTCGTCGATACTCTGCAGACACATGACGCTAAAAAAGGACAACACGACACCAAGCCAAATATTCTTAATGTATTGGTCCATCAATAGGGGCACAATAATCCACATGAAACAGACAAAGAAAGAAGTTACTTGTGCAAATGGACTGAATAGCAGAATTATTCGTGCTTGTTAGTAATGCAAAACTCTGACAAGATAAAAGACTAAAAGACAAAAATGTGACGCAAAACGCGTCTTTACTTACAAAGGGAAGGGATTGAACATGATCTTTCGACAATCATTATATGCTAGCATACCATCGCTAAGAAATTGCATAATGCGGGCTAAAAGGGCGCCGTGTTCAATATGTTCTCTGACAGCAAGTTCTGATAACCACCCGAAGCATAATTGTGTCTTTGCCATAGCACCCCGTGCCATTTGTAGCATCTGTATTTCTGCATCAGAAACTCCTCCTAGAACTGGAAGCGGCCGTGCTACATTGTACTTTGCACGTTCGAATGGACTACGTCCTTGGCCGAGAAAATACAACATAGCATAAAGCCAACCCTCTAGCTTGGAGTCGTAGAGATTCTTGTCCCATTTTGGGTCGACAGCTGGCCAAGCACTTCCCGGTATATATAAACTAAGTGGTGACGAAACTCCTTCTACATCATTGCGAAGGGTACTCAAGGCCACAGCATTCATGAGAGAGGCTAGATGAGCTAATTCCTGTAAGAAGAGAATCGGAGTACGCCCTCCTTGGATACTAGCAAAGCCATTGTGATCGATTTCTGAGAGATTTTCTGGTTTCAAATAAGTGCTGTGTCTGTCATCAAATAGTTTTCCCCAATTACCATCTGTCCTGGGTGGCCCCGTCAAGAATTGAGGAGGTCGTTCGCTTTCGGTCACATTTTCATCGTCACCACTATCAACACTATCGCAACTATCTTGTGATGCCGCTGATTCAAAGCGACGTGACGAAATGCGAGACACAAGTACTCGCTTCGGTAGCGGATCAGTCATACTGCGTCTCATACTGTGTCTCGCACTCTTCACCATGGTGTTGAGAACCGGAATGACACCTAAATCCGTTGTTGACGGCGATTCCTCCCCAAATGAAGGTGTCATTCCAACCATCTTAGATAAATCTCCCTTAGCATCGAGAATTTCTATCGATTTTTGTTGTGCCCGCTGAGTGCTTATCTTACCCGTAGTGCCAAGACTTAAGCGTGAAGATCGGACACGTTCGCGGTCTCGTGTTAGACGGTGCTCGTTCAAGTAATGATGCTCTGAGTAGCGAGGTGGTCTAATCTCATCGTATTGGCTCGACTGCATGTGATAGTTTGCAACATGAACAGCAGCATCCATCCATTTACTTTGCATTCTATATACCGCGCCTGTTGCTTCCCCTGTGAACGAAAATCAAGATATGAGGCAACTAGTGTAAACAAAGTGGGCCTGTCGTCTTGATGGGCATCGCGAAGTACCTCGCTGAAATGCAATATTTTAACTTACAATATCTCCCATACGATTGTGTAACCCGGAACACAAGCAAAAATGTAATTCCACCAATAATGACACCAGCGGCATATGGGTGCAATAATTCACTCTGAGGCGGCTTCTCCCATTCGAGAGACCAGGCACAGAATATCAAAGAAGAGAGTGTAGCCGGTACAACAGCTCTGTAGATCGCGCTTCCGTGCATACGGAATAGCAAATTGAGACCGAATATTCCTTTCTTATACTTTATCATTGTCGTTACTGTAATCTCGTTTGGACGATGAGAATCATTTCCCTTCCGCCTATTCGAAGGGTTTATTGTTCTCTTTGGTGTTTGTCTTTGACGTGAATTTCTACGTTTTACGACTTGAACGAAGCGTTGGGCGCGACGCAATCAAGCTTTCTTCAGAACAAAAAAATGGTCATAATATCTCGGCACTCCAAAATCCCCCCAAGCCCTGGGTGGGCGCATGGTGAGTTGCCCACAGCCAGGGGTGATGCACCTGCTCAAGCCAGCAGAGGGGGTGGTGGCCAACCAAGCCAACACCCCATGGGGCACCACTCCCCTGGGGCACCCCAGCACTTGCTGCCCCCCCCCCCAGTGTAGCCCCCTGCTGCCCTGCCGCCCCTCTTGTCGTGGCCAGGAGGGGCCACGCTCAAGGGGGGGGGGGGCTGAGAGGCGGTAGTCTCAGAGACCAA
>Ga0115013_10002339_pt1 | contig 10604 bp, 9 predicted proteins | sample SouAtlMetagenome_2_FD_88686 | JGI IMG/M metagenome (GOLD analysis project Ga0115013, IMG submission 88686) | Marine eukaryotic phytoplankton communities from Atlantic Ocean - South Atlantic ANT15 Metagenome | ecosystem: Environmental > Aquatic > Marine > Oceanic | place: South Atlantic Ocean...
AAAAAGTCCCCCAAGGAGGACGATAAGAAGAAGGAGAAGTAAGATTCCAGGAATTCTTATCGAATCTAAAATTTCAAAAAGCGAGGGGCTTGGGCTCTTCGCTTTTTTCTTTGGAGTTTTATTCAGCTCTTTTCCTCGAGGGATCATCCGCTAGAGTTCCTCCGTGGATCGGACGACTTCGACGCTTATTGACCTGGCGCTTGCTGAAGATATTGGCCCTGGTGATGTCACTTCAGACTATTTCATTCCCAAAGATCGCGAGGCCCGAGGTCTGATCGTGGCCAAAGACGAAGGGGTGATTGCGGGGGTGGAGATCGCGGCCGAAGTCTTTCGGCGGGTTGATGCCAGCTTATCCGTGAAGATTTTGTTGGAAGACGGGAGTCATGTGACTCAGAAAGCCTGCGTCATGGAGATGCGAGGAAATGCGCGTTCGATGTTAACTGCCGAGCGGGTTTCCTTGAACTTTTTGCAAAGGCTTTCCGGGATTGCCACCAAGACCCACAGATTTGTAGAGTTAACCGAGGGGACTCCGGCCCGTATTCTCGATACACGGAAGACGACCCCCGGATGGCGGTCGCTTGAAAAAGATGCGGTGGTTGCTGGAGGCGGATTGAATCACCGCATGGGCTTGTATGACCGTGCCATGGTGAAGGACAACCATCTCGTGGCTGAGAATGGTGTGGCTGAACTTCAAAATGCTATCGACCATCTGAGGCGGGAAAAACCTGGGGTTGAAGTTGAGCTGGAGGCTGATCACTTGGAGCAAGTAGAGGCTTTTCTCGAGTTAGAGGGAGTTGATTACATTCTTCTCGATAATATGGACAATGAGACGATGAAGGAAGCGGTCGCGATGAGAGGAAGTGAAGGTCCGAAGCTGGAGGCAAGTGGTGGAGTAACTCTTGAGACGGTTGCGGGAATTGCCCGTACCGGTGTTGATTTTATTTCGGTGGGAAGAGTGACGCATTCGGCGGTTGCTCTCGATTTGTCCCTAGATTTTCTTTTCAACGATGAATGAGGACGAGTGGGACGGGGCTGTCATTGAGTCTTTGTCCGAAGGGTGGGCCGAAAAAATTATTTTTCTTCCTGAATGTGGTTCTACCAATGATGAGGCCCGAAAATTGGCATTGAAGGGGGCTGCAGATTTTTCGGTCGTGCTGACTGAGACTCAAACTTCCGGGAGAGGTCGCCGCGGGCAGCCATGGACGTGTCCTCCTGGCGAGGGGATAGCTTGTTCGGTGATCGTGCGGCCGGGTGATCCTCCGGCCTTATGGTCCCGCATTGCTCTTGTGACAGGATTGGCAGTGTCGGAGGCCTTGGATTCCTTCGGATGTTCATCGGGCGTCAAATGGCCCAATGATGTATGGATCAACGAGCAAAAGGTGTGTGGGATTCTTGTGGAAGCTGGTGATGGCTTTGTAGTGGTGGGAATTGGTCTTAACGTCAATGTGACCTGCTTTCCCGAAGGGTTAGCGTTTCCCGCGACGTCTCTTGCTCTCGAGGTGGGCACGCCGGTCTCGCGAGAGGATGTGTTGGTAGCTTGTTTGAATCGGCTTCGGCTGCGGATAGCTCAAATCGGCTCGTCTTTTTCCGAATTGTTAGAAGCATGGAAAATGCGGTGTGTCCTGCAAGGGAAGGAAGTGAGCTTGATAGCGGGGGATGAGATGAAGCGTGGAACTGTGGTGGGCTTGTCTCCAGGCGGCGAGCTTATTCTGATGACTTCAAGCGGTCGAGAGAGTTTATTACAGGCATCGGAGATTCGGGTGATCGGAGAATAACATCGCATGGTATGAGGCTCGATCGCTTGATTGGAAAATGGGGAAGATGGGGGAAACGTCGGGTAAGAGAACAGTTTGAGGTCGGGGAGGTGAGCGTGAATGGAGAGCGTGTCAAGGAGGCGGCCAGGCTGGTTGGGAAATTTGATCGGATCGAGGTTTCCGGGAAGGTCATACAGGCTGAGATAAGACGGGTGATTATATTTAATAAACCCCTTGGTGTGGTGAGTGCCACGAGTGATCAGGAGCATCTTACCGTGATTGATTTTATCGAGCGTCCCTGGGCCTCCAGCTTGCATTTGGCAGGACGGTTGGATCGTTACACGAGCGGATTGATTATTCTTACCAATGACGGGAAATTCTCCGAGTCACTCACGGAGCCCGCGCAGAAAGTCGGCAAGCGCTATCTTGTTGAGGTCGATGGAGTGATTGGGAAGGAGGTGGTGGAGGCCTTCGAGGAAGGGATGTGGTTTGCGAAAGAAGAGATCACGACAGCTCCAGCGAAGGTTGAACTCATTGAAGATTCCCGTTGTCGTTTGATCATTTATGAGGGCAAGCATCATCAGGTAAAAAGAATGTTCGCGCGATTCGACCTCAAGGTGATTGCGCTGCACCGCGAAGCGATCGGAGAGATCGAACTTCCGGATGATCTTCCAATGGGTGCCTGGCGTGAACTGGAATAATACCACTCCAGCGAAAAATATGTTAGGCAGATCGTCGGGGTCTCCGATTGCTTCGTCGGCGACGATTGTTACCGGGTCGTCCCTCGTGTCCTTGGGACTGGTTGCGAGCTCCGCCACCTCGTCGTCCGCCCTGGCTTTTTTTCTTCCCTCCGTTTTCGCGGGTGGATTCGCGGGATTTAATTCCGCGTGCGTGAAGATCGGCCAGTTCATTATGATGATTTTCGTGTCGGGCATTCACCGGGATCTTCTTTTTGATAAGCTTTTCGATATCCATAAAGAATTCGTGTTCTTCAGGAGTGCAGTAGGAAATGGCATTGCCGGTGGCTCCGGCTCGTCCGGTGCGTCCGATGCGATGAACGTAAGCCTCGGCTTCGTTGGGGAGGTCGAAATTAACGACAAGAGTGACGTCTTTAACGTCGACCCCGCGGGCTGCGACATCTGTGGCGACCAAGATTGGAAGTTTACCTGATTTAAAGCGATCGAGGGTTTTCTCCCGTTGGGGTTGGGACCGGTTTCCATGGATGGCTTCGGCGGTTAATCCCTCCGAGTTGATCCAGCGGCAGAGCTTATTGGCTCCGTGTTTTGTTTTGGAGAACACGATGGTAAGTTCACCGGCCGCCTGGTCTCCGAGGTGCTGCATTAGGAGTTTACGTTTGTGTTCGCGATCGACGAAGCAGACTTCCTGGTCGACTTTTTCCGCGGTGGTGACTTTGGGGGCGATGGAGACTGACTCGGGGTTGTGAAGGATTCCGTGAGCCAATTCTTTGATCGCGGGGCTCAGAGTTGCCGAGAAGAAGAGAGACTGACGTTGTCCGGGAAGCTTGGCGATGATGCGTTTGACGTCGCGAAGGAATCCCATGTCGAGCATGCGGTCGACTTCATCGAGAACGAAGTAGTCGACGCCGGAAAGGTCGATATCTCCCTCGTTCATGTGATCGAGAAGACGCCCGGGGCAGGCGACGAGAATGTCGACACCGGGTTTCATGGCGTTGATCTGAGGTTTTTTGCCAACGCCTCCATAGACGAGGGTCTTGCGAAAGCGCAGGTATTTCCCGTACGTGTCGAAGCTTTGGGAGATCTGGGTGGCGAGTTCCCGGGTGGGGGTGAGAACCAGAACGCGTGCGCTTTTTCTCTGCGGCCGCTTTGGGTCCTTCAGCAGGGCATTGAGGATAGGCAGTGAGAAGGCGGCGGTCTTACCGGTTCCGGTTTGAGCGATCCCGAGGAGATCCCTACCTTGAAGGAGAGTGGGAATTGACTGGGCCTGAATTGGCGATGGCGTGTGATAATTTTGCTCGGCAAGAGCACGTTTGATGGGAGTGGCCAAAGCCATCTCCTCAAATGAGGTCGGAGTCATAGTTGATCTGGTGATCCCTTTTTGGGGTCTGGTCTCGATAAGGTCTAGGATAGATACCCGGAACCAATCTCTCATCGAACTAGAGTGGAAGGGGGGTGGAGAGCCGTGGTGTGGCGATCTCCTCATCAGGATTCATCGATCCGGCGGGCCAAGAAGTAAGGGGGATTGAGATTAATGCAAGCGATCTTTGTTGTTTCGGATTTTCTTGGGAAACAAGAAAGCCCGGTCGCTTGTGGCAGACCGGGCTTTTGAATTTGTCAAACCAAGAGCGCTTACTCGCTCTTGTCGGGCGTTTCTTTTTTCGCTGCGTCGGTTTTTTCGGTAGTCTCCGCAGGTTTTACCTCTTTCTCTTTGTTGCCGGGGCGGGGAGGGATAGCGATCGGAGGAGTGACTGCTTCGATCCGTTTTCTGGGCTTGGCGTCTGCAGGAGCGGGTGTGCTACCCGGGATAGGCGGAGGGTTGACGAAGGGGCTTGGTGTATCCGTGACCGGTCCGGGTGTCGGGACCTTGACCGGCTTGGTGGTCACGCTGACCTTTTTCGCTTTCTCAAGTTGTTGCTTTCTCTTGTTGATCGCTTTGATGTGGGTCGCAGCGATCTTGAAGTTTCGTCCTTCAAGAGTCTTCTGAAGCTCCATGTTCTTGACAAGCTTGTCGCGATTGGCGACGCGAGCTTGGTATTCAGCCTGTTCCTGGACGGTGGCGTCGGCGGCAGGTTTTTTGGGTTCGGTCGGACCGTTCAAGATCTTGAAGCTTACCACGAAATTGGAAGGCTCGACTTTTGCGGGGGGGGCTTTGTCGTCAGGCTTCTTCTCAGGCTGTTCGACTTTCTCCGGGGTGATGGTGAAGAAATACTTTGCGCCGGATGAATCAGTGATGTTGACTTCACGTTGGTCGCCCTCGTTGACGAGGTCCTTAACTTCCTGCTCGTTGAGGAGGTCGGTGAAATTGACCTGAGTGAAGAAGTTCTTCAAGGCCATAACTTCGGTGCTGTTGGTTTCCCAACCGGCGGTGCCATCTTCGAGCGTGAACTCATCGACGGCGGTGGGACGGGAAACGGTCCAAGATTCATACGACGCACCTTCCTTTGCCTTGACCTCCACTTTGATCGGAGAATCGAGCAAAGTGAGAGATTTGGTAATCCAGTCTTCGGGTTTAGCCTGGAGGTTATCGAACCCTTCTTTGATGACGTAGACTCCGCTGTCGTCGTTGCTCAAGCGAATGTAGCGTCCACCCCCGCTGCCGCGTCCACCTTTAGTCTCGTTGCGTTTTCCGATGTAGTAGGTGGTTAGGGTTTCTTCACCGCTCTTCAGAGTGATCGTTTTAGGACGGTTGTCGGTTTTTTCATCTTCGGGATCAAGATGGAATCGGTCGTAGTAGTCTTTTTCCACCGAGGTAGCTTGGATGACCCTGGCTTTTTGCAGGTCATCAAAGATACCTGAGAGGGTCTGCAGGTTGATGGGGAAGTTGCCTTCTTCCGAGACGAACCAGCGATTGCCCTTGAGGACTGCGGTAGTAGTGTCGTCTCCGGCGGTGACTGCGACTTCGGTGACTTTACCGAGGTCGATGTCACCAAGGGTTTTTGCTCCAATTTCGAGCTTGGTTGAGACTGTAATCTTGTCGTCTTTGTCGTTCTTCGTTTTGAAGACAATGAGTCCGGCGACGAGGGTGAGGATCCAGAGGATGAGTAATTGTTTACGTGACATTGTTTTAGTGACTGGGTTTTGAAGTGACTAAGGAATGTGGATTAACGAGCTTGGGTGCTCATGCGTCGATAGATGAATACTCCGATTCCCGCAAGAACGACGAGTCCGGGCACAATGAGAAGGGATTTAAGGAAGATGCCGGACTTGATGGCGTCGATATCCGACTGAAGTCCTTTTTGTTCTTCCCGCATTTCCCTCTCTTTGGCGGCCCGTTCCTTTTGGGCATCGAAATAGAATTTGGTTTCTTCGGGGCTGAAGCGAGCGCGGCCGTCGGCGGCTCGTTTTTGAACCAACTCGGAGAGCTTTTTATTGGCCGCGTCGAGTTCCTCTTGAATGGCTTTAACTTTTTTTCCAATGGTCTGCTCATATTCTGCCTCCAGATCCTTGAAGACGGTGAGTGGGCGCATGACCGGCGTGCGGGCCCGCGCTCCGATGAGGTAGGCCGAGTTGTTGGCCTGGTCGACGATGTTGAGAAGGAACGGTCCGTTCCCGGAGAGGGGGACGGCCCGGAGTTGCACTCCTTGGGTCGTGAGAGCCTGGCGGTAGTTGTAGGCGACACGGTCCATGATGAAGTCTGAATCGGCAACGAGAATGAGGTTGCCAGTTGCGGTGCCCTTTTTGAGACCCTCGGCCTTGGGTTCCTCTATCTTTTTTTCATCGTTTTCCTCTTCCTTCTTATCGTCGGAGACTTTCTCCTCCTCGTCCTCATTTTTGTCGGCCGGGTTACCGTCGGGAAACGCGGTTTCAAATTCACCACTGAGGCGCACGACGAGATCGTAGCCTTTGTCTTTTGAACTCAAGCCCTTGGTGAGCATTTGAGGATTCTGGAAGGATGCTTTGACCCTGCTGTCGGGAACAAAGCCGCTGCGGTCCGAGCTTTTCAGGATGCGGGAGACTTCGAGTCCCTTCGCTTCGATGGAAGTGAAGGCGCCCGGCGCAAGGAAGACCAGGTTTTGAATGGATGCCAGAGTGATGTCATCCTGAATGGTCATGTCTTCCTTGTTGTAGACTGAGAAGAAGGGATTATCAGCGGCGAATTTCGGGTCGAATAGGACTTCCGGTCCGCTAGTGACAATGCCGTGCTTCTCAAATAGCCGAGGCAGGGTCGATACCGTCGGGGTGCCACCTTGGGGAGGCATCCCGGGGAACTGCGGTTGTTGGGCGGTCTGCTGGGCCGCGAGGGAGAGGGAGTCAATACAGGCGATCACGTTTCCTCCGCGAAGTAGGTATTGGTCGAGGGCAAATTCCGCTTCCGGAGTGATCCCGGCCGGGTGAACCACGAGAACGACCGGGATACGCTCTGGGTCGAGGTAATCTGGAGCGTCGCCCCACTCGTTGTTTTCGTATATGGTGGGGAGGTTTTCCACGATACTCATGCCAAGATCGGCTAGCTCACGGGAGTTTTTGAGTTCGCTGTAGATGGCCTGACCCTTTCGGCTTTGGCCGCCCGTGCTGATGTTGAGCGGCGTTACAAGTCCGATGACCGGGCGATTGCGGACGGTGACTTCGGCGATGGCGCTGATGATGTCGTACTCGAGCTGGGTCTCGGATTCCGGATTGAAGAAGGGAATGACTTTCTTTTTATCCAGGGAGCTAATGGAGGCTCCGAAAAAGAGGCGTCCGGTTTCACCAACCTGTGTGATGTTAATTTCATCTACGATGGCGGCGTCTTCCTCATCGGTATTTGCCTGCGGATCAATGAAGTTTAGCGTGATGTTTTTATTTTTGGCTAAGCCTGTGATCTCTTCGAGGAAGTTATCTACTCTTGGAATGTAGCGTTTGACATCGGCCGAGGCTCCCTCGATGTCCCGTGTCACGTAGTAGTTGATCGTGACGGGATCATCGAGTTCGGCGAGGATGGACTTGGTTCCTTCGGTAAGGGTGAAGCGGTCATCTTCGGTGAGGTCGATATTTTTCCGGCCGATGGTGGTATCACTAACAATTTCGGTAAAGAAGAAGACAAGGGCGGCGAGCACGGCAGTGCCGACGGCTGCCCGGGCGATGCGATTTTCCGTATGCATGGAAAAGGCTGCTAATCCGACGACGAGTGCAGTCCAACGGATTGATTCAAGGGATTCGACGGCAAAGGAGAGGAGGAGCAGGAGAAGTCCGATGCCAGCTATGGCGAGGAGAGCAGGTTTGAGAGCTTTCATTGGTCTAATATTGAGTAAGAAGAATTAAGCGCGCTGTGATTTTAGAACGAGGTTGGTGCCAACCAGGCAGACCGAAATTAGTCCGATGAAGTAGATTAAACTTGGCAGGCGAATGAGGCCACGGGTGGCGTCGAGGAAGTGAGAGTAGACTCCGAGGGTCGAGAGCAGATTGACAGTCTCGGCGGAACCGGAGCGCCGGATTTCATTGATGACAGGATCAATTCCGCAGAAGGTGAGAATAAAGCAGATCGCCACTGAAACGATGAGTGCCACAACTTGGTCGCGGGTAAAGGCGGAGATCAGGGAGCTGATGGCAAGGAAGGTGCAGCATACGATGAAGCTACCCAGATAGCCGGAGAAGATCGTCCAGTTATCGGGATCGCCCAGCCAGTTAACTGAGACAACGATTGGGAAGGTAAGAGCGAGTGCGAGGAGCCAGACGAAGGCCGAGGCAAAGAACTTGCCTAGAATGGCGCTACCCATGGAAACGGGCATGGTTCCGAGGAGTTCGATGGTGCCCGTGCGATGCTCATCTGACCAGAGACGCATTGTCACGGCGGGAGCGAGGATCATAAGGAGGAGAGGATGCCACCAGAAGAAAGAGTAGCTGAGACTGGCGTCTTCATAACGCCAGAAGCTTCCGAAGGTGAATGCCAAACCGATGGAGAGAAGTCCGAAGATAACAATAACGGCGTAGGCAGTTAACTGGGTAAAGTAGCTTGTCAGCTCACGCTTAAAAATAGTCCAGGTATTCATAATAATATTCTTAAGTAGTGAATTAAGCTGCAGATGATTCCTGACTGGTGACTTTGCGGAAAAGCTCCGAAAGGGAACCTCCACCTTGTTTTTCTAATTCCTCAGGAGTGCCATCAGCAACGATGTTTCCCTGGTCAACAATGACTGCGCGGGTGCAGGCGGCGGAGACTTCTTCCAAAATGTGAGTGGAAAAAAGAATGGCGCGATCTTCTCCAAGGCGCTTGATTAATTTACGCACCTCGGATTTCTGGTTGGGGTCGAGTCCGTCGGTCGGTTCGTCGAGAACGAGAACCTCGGGGTTGTGGAGAAGGGATTGCGCGAGGCAGGTCCGGTGACGATATCCCTTGGAGAGAGTGTCGATGGACTGGCTGGCGACGGTTTCGAGAAAGCAGGTTTCGATCGCTTCCTCTACCGCGGCAGTTTTTGCGGCTCCTTTTAGTCCCCGCATGGAGGCGCAGAACTTAAGGAAGCTTTGAACGGTCATGTCATTATAGAGCGGAGCGGACTCGGGTAAGTAGCCGATCTTGCGCTTGGCTTCGGTTGGACTGCCGATCATGGAGATTCCGCAAATTTCGATTTCGCCGGCAGTAACAGGCAGAAAGCCGGTGACCATGCGCATCGTCGTCGATTTTCCTGCTCCATTGGGCCCGAGGAAGCCAAGAACTTCACCCTTCTGCACCGAGAAGGAGAGGTTATCGACGGCAACCTTGTGGCCGAACTGTTTTTTAAGACCTTTTACTTCTATCATTGTTGAGTTTTGGGGTTTGTATTCACGATGTAAGCGTCGTGCCGCTGGAAGTTGTCGAGGAATCTTGTTTTTTTCAAAAATTTTTCAAGTCGAAAGTTGATTGGCAATCTATGGCTAATCTGCGAGGAATTGAGTATGAAATTGCGAGCGGGGGTTGCCGGGGCTGGATCGATGGGAAGAAATCACGCCAGATGCTACTCGTTGATCGAAGAAGCTCGGTTAGAAGCAGTTTATGATGCTGATTTGCAACGCGCTAGAGAGATTGCAGAGGAGTTCGGGGCTCAAGCGGTGGATTCGCTGGAGGCGTTGGCCGAAGCTTGTGATTTGGCGAGCGTAGCCGTGCCAACGGTGGCCCATTTGTCTGTTGGGGGTGAATTAATGAGGCGGGGAGTTCACGTTTTGATGGAAAAACCGATTGCGCCCAATGTGGAGGAGGCCCAGGAATTGGTGAAATTGGCCGGGGAATTCGATCGCATCCTGCAAGTCGGACATATCGAGCGCTTCAATCCAGTGATGCGGGAGTTGGAGGCCAAACTGCATCAACCCAAGTTCATCGAGGCCCACCGTCTCTCACCCTTCCCGAACCGGAGTATTGATATCGGGGTGGTCTTGGATCTCATGATTCACGATTTGGAAATCATTCTCCATCTGGTCAAGTCGCCGGTGGCAAGCATCGATGCGGTCGGAGTGCCAGTGCTCATGAAAAGTGAAGACATTGCCAATGCCCGCCTACGATTTGAGAATGGCTGTGTCGCAAATGTCACGGCGAGTCGGATTAGTCCGGAACGACTTCGTAAAATTCGAGTCTTCCAAGATGACGGCTATCTCTCGCTTGATTATCAGGAGCAAGCCGGGGAAATGTATTGGAAGGAAGGCGGGGAGATCAGGAAAGCGCCAGTTGAAGTTGAGAAAGACGAACCCCTCAAGTTGGAACTCTCGGCTTTTGTCGAAAGCGTGCGGCATGGCAAGACTCCGGCGGTGACCGGCCAGCAGGGAACTGATGCCCTTGCTATTGCCTTTAAGATCACGGAGATGATCATGGCTTCGTGATTTTCAAATCTGAAAAAGTCGTGGGGATGTCGACGACGCGGAGGCCGATGGTTCCTTGTTGGTAGTCTCTGTCGGTGTGAGTGAGGAGTTGGCTTCCATTGAGGGAGATGGTGAATTCGGGCCCGACACCAGTGACGCTAAGTTGGTGTTTTTTTGAAACGTCGATGGGGAGAGTGATCCGTCTCAGCTCCTTCCAACCGGAGCCGTCCATTTTTCCGAGGAGGACGGAATTTTGGCTGGGTTTGACGCCGACGAAGTAACCGCGGTGGGCATCGTATCCGACGGAAGGGGCGGTGACGCGGAAGAGGAGGCCGGCACCGCGGCCTTTGCGATTGTTGTGGAAGTCGAGAGTGACTGAGGCGGTGAAGTCCTGAGGTGCTTGATC
>Ga0115013_10002340_pt1 | contig 10602 bp, 10 predicted proteins | sample SouAtlMetagenome_2_FD_88686 | JGI IMG/M metagenome (GOLD analysis project Ga0115013, IMG submission 88686) | Marine eukaryotic phytoplankton communities from Atlantic Ocean - South Atlantic ANT15 Metagenome | ecosystem: Environmental > Aquatic > Marine > Oceanic | place: South Atlantic Ocean...
TACGGCCATAGTGATGCTTCCGCCCTGAACTTTCGGTTCACGGGCGAACGATGAACAGCGGCATTTCGGGAGACGCCCTCTTTCGACGGAAGAAGAAATGGCAATAATAAATTTTGGCTCTATAAATATCGATCATGTTTATCAGGTAGATCACTTCGTTCAACCTGGTGAAACCCTTGCGTCTACTCACTACCAACAACTGCTTGGTGGTAAAGGTGCGAACCAGTCAATTGCCCTAGCGCAAGCAGGTGCTGATGTTCGTCATGTAGGCAGCATTCATGAAAATGACGCAACGTTTAAACAAACGCTAATTAAAAAAGGCGTCGATTGCCGTGGCGTTAAATGCTCTGAAACCCCTTCAGGCCATGCCATTATTCAAGTAACGCCCAGTGGTGAAAATGCTATTGTGTTATTTGGTGGCGCAAACCAAACCATTACTGCCGATACGGTAAACAAAGCGTTGTTAGATACGTCTTCTTCGGATTGGGTATTAACCCAAAACGAAACCAGCAGTATTGCTGACGTACTTCGTTTAGCAAAAGAACAACAGCTTAAAGTTGCCTTTAACCCTGCGCCTATGAGCGAGTCGGTTAAAGCCCTTCCTTTAGATTGTATCGATTTACTGATTGTAAACGAGACGGAAGCAGCAGCATTAACAGATAAAGAAGCGCTTGACGATATTCTTAACGTTTTCAAAGAGCAGTGGTCTCATTGCGAAGTTATCATTACACTAGGTAAAGCGGGTGTGATGATGTTAAGAGGAAGCGATACTATTGAAGTGGAAGCGTTTTCTGTTGATGCAGTAGATACCACAGCCGCTGGCGATACGTTTATAGGTTACTTCTTGTCTGCTTACAGTACTCACACTGATGCCAAACGTGCATTAATCAGAGGCTGCGCAGCATCTGCAATTGCGGTTACCCGTGAAGGCGCTGCGCAAAGTATTCCTACGCAAAAAGAAGTTGACCGTTTTTTGGCAAAGCACACTAAATAAGAAAACGCACTAGAGTATTATTAATGGCACATAAGATAATTTTAGATACGGATCCTGGCATCGATGATGCGATGGCAATATTTTTTGCGTTTCAATCTCCAGATATCGAAGTTCTTGGTTTAACGACTGTTTACGGAAATGTACCGGTCACCATGGCGGCACAAAACGCCCTTACGCTTTGCGAAATTGCGGGTAAAGATATTCCGGTAACCAAAGGTGTTGGTATGCCTTGGGTAGGTCCTGAATCAACTTACGCGCATTTCGTACATGGCGACTATGGTTTTGGTCACATTAAACCTGAAGCGCCTAAAACTGAGCTAGACCCTCGTAGTTCTGCACAGTTTATTATAGATATGGCCCGTAAATACCCAGGCGAAATAACGCTTGTGGCTATTGGCCCATTAGGTAACTTAGCGCTAGCACTACGTTTAGAGCCTGAACTGCCTAAGTTAGTGAAAGGCGTTACCATCATGGGTGGTGCTGCATTTGTACGTGGTAACGTAACACCACTTGCCGAAGCTAACATTTGGAACGATGCCTACGCTGCCGAAATTGTATTTGGTGCAGATTGGGACTTAACCATGTTTGGTTTAGATGTAACGAACGACACACCGTTTTCTCCTTCTTTCGTTGAAACCCTTGAAGCGAAAAACGAGAAGCTTGGCGGTTTTGTGAAAGACACAGCTCAGTTCTATATGGATTTCTATTCAGCTAATCGTGAAGATCGTGTTTGTTTCTTCCATGATGCTTTCCCACTTGCACACTTACGCCACCCAGAGTTATTTGAACTCACCGAAGGTCATGTGCGTGTTGGTACTGGCGAGCTAGATCGTGGTCAAACAGCAGTGGCACCTAAGGGTACAACCCCTAGTCCACTGTGGAACAATGCGAACACCATTAAAGTGGCTACAAAAGTAGATCACGCTAAATTGGAACAATTGTTCATAGACACCTACGCTTTATAGATGTGAAAGGAGGCTGTTCTACGGTAGTCAGCCTCCTGCTTTCACATTTTAGTTGAGGTAATGTGAACGAATGATCCCTGCCAAGGTTCCAGAGAACGAAGAACAGCGCCTTAGAGAGCTATTAAGCTACGATGTACTCGATACAGACGCCGAGCAACTCTTCGACGACTTAACTCAACTTGCTTCGCAAATTTGCGACTCACCCATTGCGTTAATTAGCCTAGTTGACCCTAACAGGCAATGGTTCAAATCTCGTGTAGGGATTGAAGCGACCGAAACCTCTCGTAATATCGCCTTTTGCTCTCATGCTATTTTACAGCGTGAAGTGTTCGAAGTATCTAACGCAAAAGAAGATCCGCGTTTTCACGATAACCCGTTAGTTACGGGCGAGCCAAACATACGATTCTACGCTGGAGCCCCCTTAATTACCCCATCAGGGCATGCTATTGGTACACTATGCGCAATAGGCGATAAACCTAAAACGCTTACCAACCTTCAACGCAGTGCACTTAAAACACTGAGTGAATCTGTGGTTGCTCACCTTGAATTAAAACGCAAAAACAGAGAGCTTGAGCGAACCAGCCAGTTTAAATCTGACTTTCTTTCCTACATTAGCCATGAAATTAGAACGCCCCTAAATGCGATAAACACCTTCAGCCATTTACTTGAAGGCGAGGCCAAGCAATATTCACTGCCCGCTAACTTTAGCGATTCCTTGGGGCATATAAGCAAAAGCGGCGAGCGTTTGCTTGAAATAGTGAACTCAGTGCTGGATATGAAACAAATTGAAGCGGGTAAAATGCGCGTTATGCCCCGCCCTGTAGCTACAGCCGACTTTTTCACTCATTTATTCTCGTTAACCCGAATTCGCGCTGAAGATGGCAATGTTATTTTTAATGCTGTGATTGATGACAATGTTCCCCACTCGCTTAATTTTGACGACACTAAATTTGGTCAAGTTGCCCTAAACCTGTTATCGAATGCCATTAAGTACACGCATGCCAACAAGCATGTTTCTATTCAAGTGAAGTATAAGCAAGGGAAATTGTTGCTGGCGATCAAAGACGAAGGCATCGGCATTAGTGAAGAGGAACAAAAGAAGCTGTTCGCACCTTTCGAGCGGATGGAGAACGCGCATCAATTTGATGGTACAGGCTTAGGCTTAAATATTACCAAGAAGCTGGTAGAGCTGATGGATGGTTCTATAAAGCTAAGCAGTAAGCTAAACGAGGGTACGCGTGTAAGCGTAGCCATTCCTGCCGAAGAAGTCAGTGCCGATACTGTCGAGCACGACCCCACCCTGTTGCAGCCCGAAAAGCTAAATGTTCCTGCTGACTCTCTCGTATTAGTAGTGGAAGATCATTATATAAATCAAATAGTGATAAAAACCATATTTGATAAACTTGGTTTATCAATATCGGTTGTAGGTAGCGGTGAAGAAAGCGTAGAGTATGTTAAATCGAACCCTGTAGATTTGGTGCTAATGGACATCAACTTACCGGGTATTGACGGAACAGAAGCCACACGGCAAATTAAGCAAATGCGCGCAGCACTGCCTGTTATCGCCTTAACCGCAGATGTAATAACGCAACGAGATCTGTTACTAAAAAATGGCTTAGACGACCTACTCACCAAGCCCGTTGAAAACGCAGAGCTCATTAGGGTACTTAATCACTATTTGGGGAAGTAAGACAACGTGGAGCCTCTGGAAGACTGCTGTATGGAACGGAATACATCACAAATCATGTCAAAGAAAATGTCACGAGTGTCGCTTCGAAAGACATTAAGAGCATTGCGCAACGAATTATCTGATTCACAGCAGCAGCATGCCTCTTTAGCTGTTCGAGATAACCTGCTGTCATTACCCGCGATTACCGATGCATCATCTATTGCTTGCTACCTGCCAAATAACGGTGAAGTAGACTTACGCCCTTTTATGCACGCATGCTGGGAACTTAACAAAAGGTCTGCCCTGCATACTTCCTTGCCTGTATTGCACCCAGTTTGCAAAGGCCACCTGCTATTTCTTCGGTATACCAATAAAACGCCGATGCGCATGAACAAATACAACATTGAAGAGCCAGTACTGGCTTGCCCAGATGTTATTCCTACCTTTCATCATCAGGTGATACTTATGCCATTGGTGGGATTCGATGCAAATGGAAACCGCTTAGGTATGGGCGGCGGCTATTACGATAGAACTTTAGCCAGTATACAAACACAAACGATAAGACCAAAACTCATTGGTATTGCCCACGATTGCCAACAAGTAGACCAACTTCCCGTTCAGCATTGGGACATTCCTGTAAACCGTATTGTTACCCCCACACAGCAATTGAGCTTTAATCGAGCATAACGCACCGTAAATTCCCCTATCACGGTGGGCTAGGCCGTGGTTTTCCGGTAAACTGATGAAAATTTAGTTAGGAGAGTCACTATGGATCAGAATGCAAAGAAGCAAGCAGTCGCTAAAGCAGCCATCGAATATGTTGAAAAAGGCAGTATTGTTGGCGTAGGTACAGGCTCTACGGTTAATTTTTTCATTGAAGAACTCGGCAAAATTAAAAACAACATTGAAGGGGCGGTATCAAGTTCAGATGCCTCTACAAAGTTGCTTGAAGCCCTAGGCATTGAAGTATTCGCGCTAAATGATGTAAGCAATATTTCAGTGTACATCGACGGTGCCGATGAAGTTACCGAACACAAACACATGATCAAAGGCGGCGGCGCAGCCCTCACCCGCGAAAAAATTGTAGCCGGTGCATCAACCACGTTTGTGTGTATTGTAGATGACAGCAAGCGCGTGCCTGTGCTTGGCAAGTTTCCACTGCCTGTTGAAGTTATTCCAATGGCGCGCTCTTTTGTGGCTCGTGAGTTGGTAAAACTAGGCGGCGACCCAGAATACCGCCAAGGCGTAGTGACAGATAACGGCAATGTTATTTTAGACGTGCATAATCTTGAAATACTAAATCCAAGAGAGCTTGAGCAGTCGATTAATAATATTCCAGGTGTGGTCACCAACGGCATATTCGCCCTACGTGGCGCAGACATCGTACTGTCGGCCACCGATACCGGTGTTGAAACCTATAAATAATAGCTTTCAAGTTAAACTGATTTCTGTTAGATTTCCGTTTAGACGTCTAGATGGCCTTTCGAGAGTGTGAGGCTGGTGCTAGTCGGGGTAGGTAAGACTTCCGCAAACACGCTGTGAACCCATCCATGGGAGCTCCGCCGCCGCATCCATGCGGCGGAGGGTTTGCTCCAGTCTTACCTACCCCGCCTGCACTAGCCTCGAGCTCTGTAAATACTAATACTTTTTAAGAGATAGCAAATCCATGAGCAAAGTTTCACTAGAGAAGGATAAGATCCGGATATTGTTGTTAGAGGGTGTGCATCAAAGTGCATTAGAAACCTTTAAGAATAATGGATACACCAATATTGAGTATCTCAAAACGTCCCTTCCTGAAGAAGAGCTTGTTGAGAAAGTGAAAGATGCCCACTTTATTGGCCTTCGTTCACGTACTCAAATTACTGAGAAGGTAGTCGATGCTGCTCAGAAATTGGTAGCTATTGGTTGTTTCTGTATTGGTACGAACCAAGTTAATTTAGAAGCAACACAGCGCCGTGGTATTCCGGTATTTAACGCACCGTTTTCTAATACCCGTTCAGTAGCAGAGCTTGTGCTTGGTCAGCTTATTCTTTTGCTTCGCCAAGTACCTAGTAAAAGTGCAAAAGCGCACCGCGGTGAGTGGGAAAAAACTGCCAATGGTTCGTTTGAAGCCCGTGGTAAAACATTAGGTATCATTGGTTATGGCCACATTGGTACCCAGCTAAGTATTCTTGCTGAACACCTTGGTATGCGTGTACAGTTTTTCGATATTGAAGATAAGTTGGTATTAGGTAACTCTACGCAGATAAAGTCGTTAGAGAAGCTATTAAACACCTCTGATGTGGTATCGCTTCACGTGCCTGAAACTCAGCAAACGCAAAACATGTTTGCAGCTGAGCAATTTGCACAAATGAAGAAAGGAAGCATTTTTATTAATGCGTCTCGCGGTACGGTTGTAGATATTGATGCCCTAGCCGACGCGCTTGAAAGCGGCCAGTTAAATGGCGCAGCTATTGATGTATTCCCTGTTGAACCTAAGTCGAACAATGAGGAATTCCAATCGCCTTTACGTAAGTTCGATAATGTTATTCTTACGCCGCATGTAGGTGGTAGCACCCAAGAAGCACAAGAGAATATTGGTATTGAAGTGGCCGGTAAATTGGCGAAGTACAGTGATAATGGCTCTACCTTATCTGCTGTTAATTTCCCTGAAGTATCATTACCAGAGCACACTAACCGCTCTCGCTTACTTCACGTACACAAAAACCAGCCTGGTATTCTTACTCAAATTAACCAAGCGTTTGCAGAGAAAGGCATCAACATTGAAGCCCAGTACCTTCAAACTAACGCAGAAATTGGTTATGTAGTAGTAGATGTTCAGCAAGACAGAGCCTATGACGCGCTTGCACAACTACAGCAAATTGACGGTACGATTAAAACCCGTATTCTTCACTAATGCTCTGTATGACGGTGGTTTAATACCGTCATACACTTTTAAAGACATAAAAAAACGCTGCCAACTGGCAGCGTTTTCTGTTTCTACAATCGTTAATACGATTTTAGAAGAAGTTGTAAACTAGCGTTACTGCAGTTTCAGTATCTAGCTTTTCTACGTCGTCAGATACGTTAGAGTTGTGGTCTACCTTGAATGACAACTTCATAGAAAGGTTACCGCTAATGGTAGCCGTAAGCGCCGATTCAGCACGAGATTTCGTGTTGTCAGAACCCACTTCCGTACTCACTGTTTGCGTGAATTTAGCCGTATCTGAAATTTTCCAAGAGTATGCACTTGAAGCACGAACAATCATGCTGTTCTGCTCTTCGCCTTCTTGCGTTTCAGCAAACGAGTAACCAGGACCGATTGAGTACTCTAAAATGTGACGTTTATTTTCAAGTACTTTTTGGTTCCAACCCACAGCAAGTGTTGATTGATAGTCGAAGTTACTTAAACGGTCATCTTCATACGACGCGAAACCAAATAAACGGTAATCAGGGTTATCTAGCTTGTAGTTACCCTGTGCAGAACCGTAAAACTTTTGCGCTGATGTGTACTCTTCTTCGGTACCATCGTCGTTATCAACAGTTTCTTTTTTGTAAAGACCTTCTAGAGTATAGTCGTTGCTCCACTGCTCTAATTCTTGGTGAGCAGTAATACCGGCACTGATTGATGACGTTTCGGTGTTACCTGTTGTTGCGATAATACCTAGCTCACCTTCCATCGTGAAAGGTTTAACGTCGTCTTGAGCAAAAGTAACAGAAGAGAAAGACAAGGCCAAAAGTGATGCGAGAAGCTGTTTTTTCATTAGCAATCCTAGTAGTGTTTTATCCTTTGCCATGCTGTGAAAACCTAGCGTAAGCGCTAGCCAGCATAGCCTGAAAAATCTGCGCCAATAGTACCTACCTAATAGTGCGAGTCAATGAGGGTCGAACAAAAATTAGACTATAAGACGTAAAATTTACACTTATTGATAAGCTTTAAGCGTAATTGTTAGAAGAATTGATAAACCAAGGCAACCGAGGTCTCGGTACTTAACCCATCTACATCTTCGGTAGTATCGGTTTCGTGATTCAAAATAAACGATAGCTTCATGGCTAAAGAGCCGAAAACATTGGCCGACAAAGATGTCTCGGAACGAGATTTAGTATTTTCGTCGCCCGCTTCCGTGCTTACAAATTGTCGAAGGTTAGCACCTGAGGCCCAATGATATTTGTATTCAGCTGATGCACGTACAATTACCCCATTGTTAATATCTTCTTCGAGGGGTTCTTCTAGCTCAACAAAAGCATAACCCGGCCCAACACTGTAACGGAACTCGCTGACTTCATCTCGCCAAACTCGTTGTGACCAACCGGCAGCCAGTGAAGCACGATGATCATAGCCGCTGAAGGCATCATCTTCATAATCGCCGTACATGAACAAGCGTCGACCAGGCTGGTTTAATTTGTAATCGAACTGAGCACTGCCATAGAAGCGTTTGGCCGACACATCGCGACCAGTGCCATCGGTGTTACTTTCTTGATAAAGCATTTCTGCAAAGTACAGACTGCTCCAATTTTCAGTTTCATGGTCGGCGTTGATACCCGCTTTAATACTCGCTGCTGATGTATTACCCGTGTTTGAGAGTATACCTAACTCACCATTTAACGAAAATCTAGGCACTTCGTCGTCGGTGTCTGGCGTAAAATCAGCGTGATAAAGCGTTTGAATTAAGTCGCGATCTGCTGCGAAGACGGCAGTACTTATGCCAAGAAGACAGCATACTGCACAGAAAATTTTTGTTAGATTAAGCATAATTTTTAATAAATTTTTATTGGTTTGGTGTTGTTATGGCATAGCCATTTAACACCCTATTATGCCCTTCCATGGGTATTACGTTAGCTATGTGGTTTTTTACCGCTTAGTTGTACGATTGAACACTTGTAAAGCGGTTTCTGAACTTACATTCAACAACCATCAAGCTGCCTTGGCTAGATAAAGCTCAAGGCTACTTATCCATTGATTTACCTCATTACCGGTAAATCAATGGATAAGCATGGAAATTTTTGCTGTTTCTCTGTCGGCGAACTCTATGGCATTTGCCACGTCATCTATATTCACACCACTATTATTGGCTATGTCTTCTAAAAAAAGTTCAATGTCACCGTCAGTTTTTTTATTTTGCTGCATGGTAGTAACCCTTGATGCTAATGCCAGTAGCGCAATATCGCTATCTGTTGCCTGTCTAGACATATCATTAGCGTGCATAACCGGATAATAGAGCACAAGAGGAAGCTTCCAATTTTCTAATATGGTACCGCTACAGTTTGAAAAGGTAAAACCAAAATGTTGAATTTGTCTTGCCCCGAGAAGCATATCGCTATCTTGCTCAATATAGCTTTTATAAAGCTCTGGCGAACGTTTAGCAATGACCAACTCACTGAGGTTTTGCAATATCCCCATAACGAAGAAACGCTCACTACCACGCATATTGCTGGCCTTAGCCAAATGTTTCGCCACCATTCCACAATAAACAGAGTTGAACCAATGTTTATCAAGGTTAATAAGCTGGGTATCAAAGTATTTAAAAGCGGTATTGGCGGTTTCTGCAACCACCAAATTATACAAAGCTTCACCACCAATGACATTGATGGCTTTTGAAACAGACTCTACTTGTGATGGAAACCGGAACAGTGAACTGTTTGCCAATCGCAGCACTTTGGCTGTTAATGACGAATCTAAACTGATTAAATCGCCAAGGTCGCTTGCACTTGAACGAGGGTTATCTAATACCGAGCGGATACGAATACATATATCTGGCAAGGTAAATGACTTTGTTGCAAACGACACATATTTATCTAAGGACATGCAAAGGTTCCACTTTTATCATCTGCATTAACAGCTATCGCGAGGTCAGTCTCACTGCTTATGCTTTATCAATTGTCTCGAAAGGCACATCAAACATATTTATTTGACTAGGCTCTCGTACTTCTATTGGTTTTTCATTTTGGCGACGGGCTCTACTTAGCGCCGCTTGCTTTCTTCGCTGACATGCCCCAATTATCTTTCGGCGAGTTCCATCATCAATCTTAAGCCAATACAGCCGCTCTTCTCGGCTGCGGTAACATCCTTTGCAATACCCTCGCACTCCAGACTCACAAACACCAATACAGGGACTTGGAATTTCAAAGAACTCCAATTGCTGTGCTGGCGGTGTTTGGTCTGTCATGTTTACCTGTATGCGCTTGCTAACACGCGTTTCGTTAAATTAAAAACACCCTCTTATTGCCACTAACGCATTGTTATTGGCAACCTAATCTGGCCACGTAATTTAAGATAGCTTTACATTACTCCAGTATATTTTGGGCAAACTCACCAAAATAGCAACTCTGTAATAATACATCAGTATTAATCTACTAGTGTATAGTCAATAGTCGAAACTACCCGAACCTGCTTAATATGGGGGTGATGATGGTCTCTGCTAGCGATTGAAAACCGCCCTTGATTAGCCCGTTTTATTTTCCCTAACGTACTTTTCGAGTCCTGCGCGAACTTTTCAGCAACCTCTCTGGCATTAACAGTGGCTTCCTCGATCATTGCCGGTTTTACTTCATTTAAACGCGTAAATACATAGTCGGGCTGTGCTTGATAGTGTTGATTCGTTAGCACAACACCAGACTTTAATAAGCTACTTATCTGGCTCATGACTACACGTACCTTTTCGACCTCGTTTGAAAATACGGTAATGGTTTGCACTGCGGTGTAACGAAATGGCGCTTTTTCTGTACCGCCATATTGCTGAGCTAGTTTATCGGTAATGTCTGGCTTACCAATGGTAATACCCTCTTTGGCAATCCCTTTGCTCTGTAAGAAGTTAGACACTTTCATGCTGTTTGTTTCTATCTGGTTGTAAAGCGCGGGTAAATCATTGCCTGCATCAACAAATTGAATAGGCCAAATCACTCGATCTGCCACGTACTCCCTTTCAGACAACCCTTTAACGGTAACTACCCTATTCCAAGTTTGCATGTCGTTTAGCGCCGAAGACACCTGTTGA
>Ga0115013_10002344_pt1 | contig 10595 bp, 8 predicted proteins | sample SouAtlMetagenome_2_FD_88686 | JGI IMG/M metagenome (GOLD analysis project Ga0115013, IMG submission 88686) | Marine eukaryotic phytoplankton communities from Atlantic Ocean - South Atlantic ANT15 Metagenome | ecosystem: Environmental > Aquatic > Marine > Oceanic | place: South Atlantic Ocean...
TGAAAGTCCAGTCTAGTCCAGTTGAATAATAGGTACCAAACCGCATCCCTTTTGCACGAACCGCATTTGCAAGCTCCCCTACCAGATCACGCTGGGAGCCCCAGGCATCCTTATTTGGATTTTCAACCTCGCTAGGCCACAAAGTATAGCCATCATGGTGCTTCGTAACGAGGACAACATATTTTGCCCCAAACGACGCGAACAGCTCTGCCCACTTTTCTGGATCCCAGTCTTTGATGTTTTCCTCAAACATTGGCTGAAATGCATCATACGGAAAGTCGGCACCATACTTCTTGTTATGCCAACGGCGCGTATCTCCCTTTGGATATTGCAATGAAAATTGATACCACTCGGAGTAGGGGATCTCTCTATTGTTCCCCCACCCTCCCGTTTCATCGAGCTCTCCTTGCGCATAAGGTCGGCCAGAGGCAAATGCTGGTACAGAGGGTAACCCCCAATGAATAAATACTCCCATCTTTGACTCATCAAACCAGTCTGGAATCTGAGTAGAGCGTTCTTTCATAGATTTGCCTTCTTCAGCACTAATCGATATCACCGCAAACATGCAAAAGAAAAGCACTGACAAAAGCACCCTCTTTCGAAGGGAATAACCCAAAATTCGAATAATCTTTCCCTCAGAAATATTTCTCATAAGTCACCCTGTGCAGACCCAAGATCAGACATAAAATCAAATTTTTTCATAATACATCGCAGATTACTTCTCAATTAATCAGATTTTTAAGCGATAAATTTTAAAAAAGCGTGCGTTATTAAATATAAATAGTCAAATCTGGATACAAAGTAGTAGTTCTCATTGTTACCTTGACTATTCTCAAAATTTGCCTTGCTGAAGTATATAAACCAGCAAAGGTATCGGTAGTGTAAAGGCACATTATGTAAGGATAATTAATAATCTATAAAAACTAAATAAACATTAAAAATCATTAAAATTTCTTATGTTTTCTAAATTTATTTCGTAGACTGAAGTTAACCGGTACAAATAATTGTGCGGAGGTGCTTGGTTGATCTTATTGGTTAGTTATATTTTTCTGGCGCTGGGTGTTTCTTTTCTATGTTCTATTTTAGAGGCGACCTTGTTGTCGCTAACTCCCACATACTTGGCGAGCATTGAGGAGAAACGCCCCAAAGTTGGACTATTGTGGCGCGATCTAAAACAAGACATCGACAAACCTCTGGCGGCAATCCTATCTCTTAACACAATCGCTCATACGGTGGGTGCAGCTGGCGCTGGTGCTCAGGCTACACTACTTTTTGGCGAAGTATATTTTGGCATCATATCCGCTGTCCTGACCCTGTTAATTCTTATCTTTTCAGAAATTATTCCTAAAACCCTAGGCGCACGCTATTGGCAGCAACTGGCTCCCTCTTGCGCTTATATTTTGCTTTGGGTGCAGTGGGCCATGTATCCATTGGTTTTAGGCTCCAAGAGTTTAACTAGCCTATTAGTATCTGATACAGAAGCCAAAACACTGTCAAGAGAGGATTTTTATACATTAGCCAAAGTAGGTCGTAAGGAGGGAGTCATAAATGCAGATGAAGCCAATGCTATTAGCGCTCTGCTGGCCTTCCGCGGACTGGTAGCCAAAGATGTAATGACACCTCGTACGGTCATTGCTACCCTGCCTTCACATGCTTGCGTGGGTGATATTTCCACAACTGATCCCTCACTGAAATTTTCTCGCATTCCTATCTTTGCAGACCATGGCGATGACTTTATAGGCTTTGTGCGCAAGGACGAAATCTATCGCGAGCTAGCTCAGGAACGCCTGGACACCAAACTTGTAGATCTCAAGCACGATTTTATTAGTGTTTTGGAGGGAAAGTCGCTACCAGATTTAATGAAAAAAATGGCAGATGATCGCACGCCGATTTGTTTAATAGTGACTGAGTATGGAGATCCACTAGGAATAGCTACAATGGAAGACTTAGTCGAAACCATGCTTGGCATTGAAATTATGGATGAATCAGATAGTCACATTGATATGCAGGAACGCGCTCGAGAGTTGTGGCGATTAAGAGCTGAGGCTACTAGCTTAGATCCTGATACAAAGAGAAAATGAAGGCATGGAAAAGGGTCATGCCGCTGCTGTTAAAGAAATGTTGAATTTTGCTTATCATGAAAGATGTGAGTTGGGAGAAAAATTTAGCTTTTTAGATCTCGGCTGCGGCAACGGTTGGGTAGTGAGGCAAGTAGCAGAAAATGGTCTATGCAAAAGAGCAGTTGGGGTTGACGGTGCTCAGCAAATGATTTTCAACGCAGAGTCTCGTGATTCAAAAATGGTGAAGAGGCTACGCACGGAAATGGATCAACTTTGGGCTTCAACGCAGATTCAATGGAAATCGTGGATGCATGGCATAAAGCTGGACTTGATAATGGTGGTATTGCTATCGAAGATCCACCCGGTTTGAGAACTCAAGATCGATTTAGCTTTTATTTGGCATATCTTTTAGATCCCGCAGGAAATAAGATTTGTGCAATGAACGTGAGCTAAACAAATAGTAATTATTTGGTGATTATTAATGACTGATTTTATTAGAACTAACGAGGCAAATTTCGATAATCTCTCCGATTATAAGTTTTCTCCACATTTCCATTCTTGGCAAGATATGAGGGTGCATTACCTCGATGAGGGCCCTCGGGACGGGCCGGTTATGCTTATGCTGCATGGCATGCCAACGTGGAGCTATTTATATCGAGATTTTATTATTCCTTTAACTGAAGCGGGATACAGATGTATTGCACCTGATCACTTAGGCTTTGGTAAGTCAGATAAACCAACCGATATTCACTGGTACACGATTGCGCGACATACTGAGGTGTTAACGTCACTAATTATGACTTTAGACTTAAATAATCTTACTTTGGTTTGTCAAGATTGGGGAGGTCCTATAGGGTTGGCTCAAGCCGCAATGATGCCTGAGCGATTTGACAGGCTAGTAATAATGAACACCTGGCTACATCATGATGGCTATGAGTATTGTGATAACGTAAATAGTTGGGTGCAAGGCTGGAAAGAGGGTGGTTTTTACTATCATGAAAAACCTGATCTTGCTCTAATACCTCTTATGGATGGGGGCCTGATTAGCAGAAAAGAACTATATGAAAGTATTGCTCTTGGAAAGAAACTAGACTTATCCAGTGAGGTACAGCAAATGTACGATGGTTTCCATGCTCCTATGAAAGGGCTTTCTGATAATGGCTATAATGGTTATCGAAGATTCCCTTTGTCTATTCCACTAAACAGCTATCATCATGGCAACGCTGCAGCTCAAGAGATGCACTATAAAAGTCTTTTGCGTTGGAATAAAAAAGTGGACTTCATTTGGGGTGTTGAGGATGTAATATTTACTGAGAATTGGGGAAGGAAGTGGGCTAAAAGTATGAATGGATCATTCACACCAATTCCCGGCGCTAATCATTTCCTTCAAAACACACACGCTGAAGAAATCGTAAATTGTGTTCTTAATAAAAAATAGCTAGGCAATTGATAAAGTTATTATTACTAATCATTTTTCGGAAGATCAATTAATCGACAACTATTTATTAATCTCGACAAGAACAGCAGGTTGAGGATCTGGAGTTGGTTGCAGAGGAGCTGAATCTGTGCCGCCGCCACCGCGGCCACAGCCTACCAAAAATGCCATAAATACTAGTACAAACAGCTTATTAGACAACAAAAACTCCAGTTTATAAGGGTGAAAATCAAATCGAGCACAGTGATCTTGATGATACTTTTCATTATTATGACAATCTAGGAAGTTATTAAATTAATCATCAACCGAAGATTTTTTACTTTGGATTCGTACTATGAGCTTTTTTTACACTGGCAAATCTTTGGAAAGACAATTTATCACAGCAGAAATACATCAGAGGGATGAAGAAGGGTGTGATGTTACAGAAATATCAAGCCGAGTAAAAAATGCACTAGATTCTCAGGCTGATGATGGAGAGCTCAAGTTACTATATGACGAATTAATGAATCTCCCTATTAGAGGTGATTTCTCTTTCACGGAACCATCAGAACTGGATGAAATAAAACTACAAAGACCCAATGCCCTGCGTGAGCTGAATATAAACTATGATGATGATGAGCTGTTGGATCGAATTTATGGGGGTTGGCTCGGTAGATCCGCCGGATGCGCACTAGGCAAGCCTGTAGAGGGCTGGAGCAAGGACCAAATCGATAAATACTTAAACGAAACTGATTCTCTTCCTCTAATTAATTATTTCCCTTTCAAAAAGGGCTGGGTCATGGATAGTCAACAAGGATCGACTCTTGGAAATATCAAATATATGGATAGAGACGATGATATGGACTATACCGTTTTAGGTCTCCTTGTTCTAGAACGTCATGGATCGAACGTGACATCGCGACTTATGGCTTCAAATTGGATGGAAAATTTACCTTTTGGTATGGCATGTACAGCAGAATATGCAGCCTACCGAAATTTTGCTCTTGATATATTACCTCCAGAATCTGGAACCTATAGAAATCCATTTAGAGAATGGATTGGGGCACAAATTCGAGCTGATGTTTTTGGTTATGCTGCACCAGGCCGACCAGAAAAAGCTGCTGAATTTGCTTTCTTTGATGCTGCAATTTCACATGATAAAAATGGTATTTATGGAGAAATGTTTGTAGCGGCAATGATTGCGAGTGCTTTTGCTTATGATAATGCAGAAATGATTATCAATGCTGGCTTGTCAGAAATTCCAGAAAATAGCCGGCTTGCAGACGCGGTAAGAAAAACTGTTCATTGGTGCAAAAATGAGAAAAATTGGCTAGAGGTTTGGAAAAAAATATACAGTAACTATGGTCACTATCACGGAGTCCATACAATTAATAATGCTGCACTTGTCGTGATGGGAATTTGGTATGGAGTACAAGACTTTGAAGCAGGGATCGTCACCACAGTAAGAAGCGGTTGGGACACTGATTGCACGGGTGCTACTGTTGGCTCTATTTTGGGTGTCATGAATGGAGCGAAAAAATTACCCAATAAATGGATTGATGTATTCAACGACAGATTAAAATCAACTGTGTCTGGTCATAGTGATAATAAAATTTCTGATCTTGCGATGCGAACGCTAAAGGTTTCCAAAAAGGTTTGCGCACCTCCAAAAAAGACAGAATCATATGTGTTAGACAGCAGTGTAGGTGGTGTTTGGAATATTGATGGGAAATGGGGGAAACAAGTTTTAGATTTTAATAAGGGCTCAATTGAGTTTGTTAATGAGATAAGAGGAATTGAAGATGTACATCTGCTGAGGACAAGTGAATATAGCCATCCTCATGTTAAATTCTCATACGCTGTAGATAAGGGTGGATGGGACTTCGTTGTCGAGTTCTCAGGCACAGTGAATGGAGATAATTTAGAGGGATTCTACAGTCCTGGCATGATTCCAATTAAAGCTGTTAAATCAAAAGATGATCAGTCATGACAAGATTATCTAAAAAATCAATCTTATCAATCACACTCATTACTGTTTTATTTTTATTCATTGCTTACGTTTTTACAGTTGATATATATAAAAATCATCAATACAAAACAGGATCATTTGTACACTACGAAAAGTTCCGATCGAATAATATTCCATCAAGGCCAGTTGATGTTTGGCTACCCGAGGGCTATGACGAGAATGCTGATAATTCATATCCAGTAATCTACCTTCATGATGGTCAAATGATGTTTAACACAGACACATCGCCACATTCAAGCAGCTGGTATCGACCACTGGATTGGTTATGGGGAGGTATATTTTGGGATGTAGATGCAAGCATCTCAAAACTAGTATCTGAAGGAAAAATTAAACCTGCGATTCTTGTATCTACCTGGACCACATATGGCAAAAGGGCCATAGAGCTCATGCCGCAAAAACCAGTAACAAGATCCACATCATTTATTAATGAAATCGGTGATTCAAACTATACTCCAGATATGATCATTTCAGATAATTATTTAAAGTTCATTGTTGAGGAACTAAAACCCTTTGTTGATCACAACTATCGTACGAAACCAGAAAAAGAGAATACATTTATCCTTGGTTCGAGTATGGGAGGATTAATATCTGCGTATGCTATCTCTGAGTATCCTGAAGTATTTGGTGGTGCGGCATGCCTTTCAACTGACTGGACTCTCGGCAAAGGTGCTGAGATTGCCTGGTACGAAAAAAACTGGCCTGCAGCGGGTTCACATAAAATTTATTTTGACTATGGTACAGGTTGGGTGGATGCCAATTATCAGCCCTATCAAAATAAGATGGACAAGGTAATGATCAAGCACGGTTACATTCAAGGGGAAGACTGGATTACAGAAAAATTTGAGGGTGCCGGACATTTTCCACACGAGTGGCGCTCAAGAATGCATATACCCCTCACTTTTCTTTTAGGTCAAAATTAATTAGCACCAAAAAGCAACTCTGCCGCAAGCTCGGATGCAGCGATATAATCATGACCAGTGTTTTGAAGAACATCAAAAGTCCAATTATAAGGAACCTGCTGTTGCTCAGAAATATCTCTCGCTTGCTCATACCTTAAAATAAGAGATCAACCACCGGCAATTAACATCTAAATACTACTTGTTGATTAATCAACATAATTACGCGATCAAATGCGTATAATATTGGCGTAAAATAATAGAGTAGAAGTGCGATAAGAACAGAGACGAAAAAACATAATACCTGTACATAATTATTTTTACATCTTTAAGTAACTGAAATAAAAGGAGTTTTAATTGTCTCAATATGTCTACACAATGAATCGAGTTGGCAAGGTCGTACCTCCTAAACGAGAAATCCTGAAAAATATTTCGTTATCATTTTTCCCTGGCGCGAAAATTGGTGTTTTAGGACTCAATGGATCAGGTAAGTCGACGCTATTAAAAATAATGGCTGGTCTGGATAAAGAGATTCAGGGCGAGGCTAGACCAATGCCAGGTATCAAAATTGGATATCTTGCACAGGAACCATTGCTCGATCCAGAAAAGGATGTCCGTGGTAATGTTGAGGACGGAATGAGAGAGGCTGTTGATGCATTAAAAGCACTCGACCAGGTTTATCTGGACTATGCTGAACCCGACGCTGACTTCGATGCTCTTGCTGCGAAACAAGGCGATTTGGAGGCTATTATTGAAGCTTGGGATGCTCACAATCTTGATCATGCTCTTGACGTAGCAGCGGATGCACTTAGGCTTCCAGCTTGGGACGCAAATGTAAGCTCGCTCTCTGGAGGTGAGAAAAGGCGTGTCGCTCTTTGCAGACTTCTCCTATCGCGTCCAGATATGCTACTTTTAGATGAGCCAACTAACCACTTAGATGCAGAGTCTGTGTTTTGGCTGGAGAAGTTTCTTGAGGAATACTCCGGGACCGTAGTCGCTGTGACCCACGACAGGTACTTTTTAGATAACGTTGCCGGATGGATTTTAGAGCTCGATAGGGGACATGGTATCCCCTATGAGGGAAATTATTCCACCTGGTTGGAAGGAAAAAATCGGCGTCTGGAAACAGAATCAAAACAAGAAATTTCACGCCAAAAAGCTCTTAAACAGGAACTAGAGTGGGTAAGACAAAATCCAAAAGGTCGCCAAGCAAAGAATAAAGCAAGAATTGCGCGGTTCGATGAACTCAACTCCCAAGAATTTCAAGCTCGTAATGAGACCAATGAAATTTATATCGCTCCCGGGGAACGACTCGGCGACAAAGTAATTGTCCTAGATAAAGTAAATAAGGGCTATGGAAATGAGTTACTCATTGACAATCTTTCCCTATCTATACCGAAGGGTGCTGTAGTCGGAATCATCGGTGGTAATGGGGCCGGAAAATCAACATTATTCAGAATGATCGCTGGATCAGAGCAACCAGACAGTGGAAATATTACTCTTGGGGAGACCGTCAAAGTGGCCTTTGTGGAGCAAACTCGAGACTCTCTTGATGACAATCATACCGTGTGGGAAGCCATCTCTGGAGGACATGACATCCTCAAAATTGGTGGCTATGAGGTGTCTTCCAGGGCTTACGCTGGTCGCTTTAATTTCCGCGGAACTGACCAACAGAAACGTGTGGGACAACTCTCTGGTGGGGAGCGAGGTCGGCTTCATCTTGCCAATACCCTTAAACAAGGAGCTAATGTTCTTCTTCTTGACGAGCCATCAAATGATTTAGATATCGAAACCCTTCGAGCTCTTGAAGAGGCAGTGCTATCTTTCCCTGGATGCGTATTAGTGATTTCGCATGATCGCTGGTTTCTTGACAGAATTGCAACACATACACTGGCTTATGAAGACAACGGAGAAGTTGTCTTCTTCGAAGGTAGTTACAGTGAATACCACGAGGACTTTGTGAAACGTAGTGGTGGCGATGCATCTCCTAAGAGAGTAAAGCACAAACGACTAAAGACCTAAGAAACCATTTTTGAAAGAGATAATTATGTCTAGTATTTGGCACCGCCGACCTGATCCCGCACTGATTCATAAAATGAGTCAGAAAACGATTGATGGTCATTTGGGTATCGAAATTATCGATGTAGGTGATGATTACATTATGGGCACCATGCCTGTGGATCAGCGAACCGTTCAGCCCTACGGAGTCGTTCATGGCGGTGCTAATGTTGTGCTAGCTGAATCCTTGGGAAGCATTGCTGGGGGTCATGTCATCGATATGACCAAGCAACTGTGTTTTGGGCAAGAGGTCAGCGCTACTCATGTGCGCCCAGTATCATCTGGCTCGGTAATCGGCACCGCCCGTCCCATACACCTAGGAAAGCGCTCTCATGTATGGGAAATTCGTCTCACAAATGAGGAAGGAAAGCTCAGTTGCCTTGCCAAACTTACTTTAGCCATCGTCCCGAGAGAGGCATCTTAAATCTAGAGAACTATTTGTTTTTTATCTTTTGAAAATAGATTCATTTCAATAAAGAAGAATGCGACTAGCCAAAGGAAGGCGTCCCAAAAATCTAGAAAATCCCCTAAAAATCCCCAGTAAATAGCAGCTAACAGTACAGTGATATACAGTAACAACTTAATCACTCTGCTCATCATGAGCATAAACTCCGAAAATTTTTGCTTTCTTCTCAATCGAATATCCAACTCTAAAACAAGAACTATTAAGATCCATGCCATGGAATTAATAACATCTACCCAAGTCAGTCTTTGAATAGCAATCCACTGCTCAGCAGAACCAATAATTGGCTGTCCGTCTAACGTGAAAAGATCCTGGCCTTTCAATACAGCACAATTTTCATAAGATAGCGGCGGATACTCATCTAGATTATCTATCACGGAAAAGTTTTGGCCTATCAAGGTGCACGCATCATTAACTAAGAGGGGCGAAACACCATTAATCAGAAACATTTTTGTAACGTAACCGTAAAAGGCATACAGAATAAATCCATAGCAGAAAATCCGAACTGCAAAAAATAATAATTTAATTCTCGATTTCGACAGTGTATGGGTCGAAAAAATTGAAGTGGTAAGTTCGAAAAGAATTAACAGAAATACCCACGCAGCAGTATCTATGGTAGCTGCAAAGCCCTGAATAATATCAGCCACACCAATACCCTGGCTAAATGTTTGCCGAGTTGCCAGGGACTCCTCTTGAAAGAATAAAAATATGTTGAGTGTCAGGGATGCATACACCGCATATTTGAATATTTTATAAATTGTCTGCATTGATATCGATGAATATGTATGCATGTGTGCCTTTGAAACTAAACTTTTGTAGGGGCTATTATCAGTCATTTCTGTCAACAGATATATTGATTTTCATATGATTAGTGAAAAGCAGTAGCCAAATTTGAATATTACGGCACAGAAATTGCTGTATCACTTGCAGAGGGAAATAACATCGTTTTCTTTTTATTTATGACTGAAAATGGTGCGCTTCTGTATATCTAATAATAATTTATGCACTAACTTGGTGCTATGACTTAGGGGAAAAATATGTCGGTTATATCTCCGCGCAACATCTGTGTTGCGCTTTCAACTCTTCTTTTATTATTACCAATCCAAGGGTTTGCAGACGAACTTAATGGTGCTAATACATCCTGGATCTTAACTTCCACCGCACTAGTTTTATTTATGACAATTCCAGGATTATCGCTTTTCTATGGCGGTCTAGTTCGGTCAAAAAATGCTTTATCAGTCTTGATGCAGTGCTTCTCTATCACGTGCCTTGCATCAATTATCTGGTTTGCTTTTGGTTACAGTTTGGCATTTGGTAATGGCGGTTCACTTAACAGCTACATTGGGGATCTCAGCAATTTCTTTATGGGTAATATTACTGAGGAGAGTATGGCAGGAGACATCCCAGAATCGGTTTTTGCTCTATTTCAAATGACCTTTGCCATAATCACTCCTGCGTTAATTGTTGGGGCATTCGCAGAGAGGATGAGATTTAGCGCGATGCTGCTCTTTAGCGCTTTATGGCTCATAGTTGTTTATGCCCCAATAACGCATTGGGTATGGGGAGGCGGCTGGCTTGGAGAAATGGGATTATTAGATTTTGCTGGCGGCACCGTTGTGCACATCACAGCTGGTGTCGGAGCAATAGTAGCTGCCCTAGTATTAGGGAATCGTAA
>Ga0115013_10002345_pt1 | contig 10594 bp, 9 predicted proteins | sample SouAtlMetagenome_2_FD_88686 | JGI IMG/M metagenome (GOLD analysis project Ga0115013, IMG submission 88686) | Marine eukaryotic phytoplankton communities from Atlantic Ocean - South Atlantic ANT15 Metagenome | ecosystem: Environmental > Aquatic > Marine > Oceanic | place: South Atlantic Ocean...
CCAATTTGCCACTATATTATTTTTATATAGAACATAACACATTGGGATACTACCAATTCCCAAAGAAAGCATTGCTATATGATATCCTAAATCATATGATATATTTATAGTTGGGATTAAATTCATTAATATGCTTGATAATGCTAAAGCTTCAATGACTCTTGTTAAAAGGTATATGTTCGCTGTAGGAGAATGATATGATTTTATTGTTTCTCTTAAGAATATTCCAATATATACAACAAAAATTGAATTTAGGATAATTAAAAAGCTTCCTATAATTTGTTCCGAATTATTTTGACTTTCAAATAAATTTCTTCCAATACCATAGCATAAAAAAGCACCAAGAAATAGTAATCCAATTATTCTGTCTTTATAAATTCTTGTAGTATTCATTTTCTTATTTTAAAATAGCTGGCAATTATACAAAAACCCACTCAATTGAGTGGGTTTTATTTGGTGAACCTAAGCGTCCTTATTTCGAACTTTAAACTTTTTTAAGTTATAATCATGTTGCCCCGACTTTTTCTGCTAGAAATTGAATTCTTTCTCACATTTTTTCCAGAAAGTTTCTCCATTAATTTCATTCAAATGATTTTTAAAGAAACTAAGAACCTCTTTCTTCATAAAATCCTTTGATTCGTTAAAAATATTTTTTATTTCTAACATGCTAATGTCTCTATAATTCCAATCTAACTCTTTATCAATATGTTGAAAAATCTCTGTTGGATGTACGTTAACATGACACATAGTCAAACAAGTTCCTGTAAGTTTTGGATAGTTAGTTAATACTCTAAATCTTGAGTATATTGAATTAAAATATGTATAACATACTTGATCTGTAAGTGTAGTTAGAAACAATGAAATACTAAAGTATATTTTATCCTGTGGACTTAAGAATTTCAAATGTTCAATATTTGTTCCTCTTCCATGATTACTTAATTTATCAACTTGAATTGTAAAGGTTTTGTTTTTATCATAGGAAGTCTGATGATTATGATGTCTCAAGTCATTAGGAAGTGAATTGTAAAATTTTTCTAAATGTGATTGAAATTTATTTTGATAGTATGTTTGAAAAGACATCCTCATTTTCATTACAATATTAAATAATTATTTATAAAAGTATCGAAAATTCTATCCCACTCAGTATGTTAAGATGTATCATATGAATAAAAATGTGAACTTCTGCAATTTATTTTTCTAAGGGGAAAGACCTACAATAAAGAAAATCACCGATTTAGAGCTCCTGAAACACATTTGTTATTTATACTAACTAAAGAGAAAATCTGGACTCTGTGAGAATAAAAAAAGCGGAATAATATCTCAAAATAAGATGGATTCCGCTTTGGTAGACCTAAGCGTTATTATTTCGAACTATTTGATTTTTAAAACTTAAGTTGAGTTAAATACGTAAAAGAAGCTTAAAAATAAAAGGTCCATATGTACACATTTTTACTTTTTCATTTACTAATTATAGAGTAACTTTATTGAATGAAAAAAGTTGTAGTATTTACAGGTGCAGGAATTAGTGCCGAAAGTGGTCTAGCCACATTTAGAGATAAAGACGGTCTTTGGGATAAATATAATTTAGAGGATATTTCTACATATTCAGGATTTGAAAATAACCCTACCAAAGTTTTAAACTTTTATAATCAAAGGAGACTGAAAATGATCAATGCAAAACCAAACAAAGCTCATTTTGCATTAAATAAACTTTGTGAAAAGTATGAATTGACCATTATAACTCAAAACATAGATGACTTACATGAGAAAAGCGGTTCTGAAAGAGTAATACATTTACATGGGAAGTTAAATCAAGCTAAAAGCATCATTAATGATAAAATTTATGAAATTAATGGTGCTGAGCTAAATGTTGGTGATTTATGTGAATTAGGAGCTCAGTTAAGACCAAATGTAGTTTGGTTTGGTGAAGAAGTGGAAAACATGGATTTAGCAATTAACTTAGTTATGGAAGCGTCTATTTTTATTATAATAGGCACATCTTTGAATGTTTTTCCTGCAGCCTCCTTGATTGATAACGCTGTCAATTCTGAAAGAATAATTCTCATAGATTTAAAGCCAAATTTCATAAATGGCATTGAAATACACTCAGGAAATGCGACTGATTTAGTCCCAAAAATTATTGATGAAATACTAAATTTATGAAGAAAACTCCTTGCAACAGTCTATTTATTATTTTTTAGATTGAGAATTTAATTTCTTAAGTAAATACAGAATTATCAATCACTTTAAATATTAAAATATGAAAAATTTAATTTTGTTTTTTTTATGTATTCCATTAGTTTGTATAAATCAAAATTCTTTTAATATAAAAGATGTTTTTTCTAAAATGGATATTCATGATGTTTACATCTTACAAAATGAAATATATTCTAACTTAAGTGATTCAATTATTGAAATTAAAAAAATCCCATTTAAAATTTTATTTAAGAGTAAAAAACATTTAAAAAATACAAATAATGCGATATACATCTCTTTTTTTAAAGATAAAATTAATACGACTGATTTTAAAATTGGAACTAAAATAACTAATAATTGTATTTTTCATTCTAGTAATCAATTAGCTCAAGGGCCTTTTGCTGATTATTTTGGTGTTAGTGGAAATAGTGGGTGTCATAGATACGAGGATGAACAAATTGAATTTTGCTGTAATGGAATTGGACATCATTTCTTTTATTATACAGATGAATATTACAGAAATATGAATTTGCTAGAATCAAATAATGATATTCTAAATTTAGAATATGAGGTCAGTAATATTTATGATGCCGAACTAAAAAATATTAGTATGACATTGTTAGATACAATTTATATACTCACTTTACAAGATCTTAATTCCAATAATATTCTAAATAAGAATGAATTGACAATCTCAACAATTAAATTTATTAATTGATTTTATTATTAATTTCAAACATTGATAAGATTATTTGTGAGGATAAAAAAAGCGGAACGCTATCTCAAAATGAGATGGATTCCGCTTTGGTGGACCTAAGTGTCCTTATTTCGAACTTTTTTTAGTAACTTAATTAAATTGAAAGCTTTTAAAAAAGGCAACCAAATTAAATTTGTAAAAGAAGAGAAATCTCTCTGATTTCCTGCCACTCCAAACCTTACTCTGGAAGTTTCTTTGGATAGAATAAGTGTTCCAAAAATAAAGTCCCAAATGGCAAGTTTAGAACCCATGTTTTTATCATAATGATGTTTATTTATACTATGGTGAATTTGATGTTGATAAGGACTAATAAAAATATACTCTAAAAAACTAGGGTACTTTAACTTTACATGTGAATGTCTAAGATTTGCACCAAAAAACATAAATAAAAATGTAAAAACATTAGCTCCAATAAAAACAACGGTGTCCAATTCGTGATTTGAATAATAATCAAAGATACCTGTGACAACACCAAATCCCATTATTCCTCTTGCATTATTCAAAATAAGCTCAACTGGGTGTATTCTGTATTGGGTCATTGGGTTCATTGTTGTTGCAGAATGATGAACCTTGTGAAACTCCCATAAAATAGGTGTTTTGTGTAGTGCTAAATGTAAAAGATAACTTAAAAAATCATTTACTAAAGTTAAAGTAATTGTGTAGAATATAACGGTCTCAACTATCGATAAACTTTTTTCTGGAAAACCAAACCAAATTACAAGGTATTCTTGAATATAAAAAGCTAAATATAAGCTTAAAATCAAATAAGGACCAATAAACAAAACCTTGAAGAGGTTGTTAAAAGCAAAGATTAAATAATCGTTTAGAGCGGATTTACTCATCCATATTCTCTTATCAAAAATATAAGAAAAAAAGGATTTTTTTTTCTTTCTTCTGCTATACACAAATAAGGCCAAAAGCAACGAAGAAATAAGATACAAATAGTAAATTCTATTTTCTGGACCTAAAAAATGGTCTTTACTCAATTCAAAAGCATTTACAATAGTATTTAATACGTCAACTAGAGTCATAACTTATTAAGCAAAAACTTATTTATTATGTAGTAATATATGCTTGATATTTTTCAGATAGAAACTACACAAAAATATTGTAAGTATCAATATGCTGCCTGTAATAATATTTTCGTCAAGACGATTGTCGAAGAAAATATGCATAAAAAAGATATTAAAAATGATAGGTAAAAGTAATAATAAGCCAGTCAGTCTAGTTACGGGAATGATTATTAATATACCTGCCACAATTTGGAAAATAGAAACAAAAGCCAAATAGCCAGATTGCTTAAATGTATTCATGACTATTTTGTATCCAACGGGGGGAGCGTATGAATCATTTTCTATAATGTACTCTTCAACTAATTGTTTATCTAAAGTTTTCAGTTTGTCACTTGAAAGTTTGCCAATACCCTTATAAATAAAAAATAGGCCTAGTATTATCGATAATAATATTCTAATTTTTTTCATTTTATATTTTTTTTCAAAAATACAATTTTTATTTAGACTAATTATAAATAATAGTATATTTGCACAATAATTATTAAACTAAAACTTTACACAAAAATGAAAAATTTTAACAAAATTTCAATTACAATTGTTTCGGCATTTGCATTTATTTTAGCATCATGCTCAGGAGATTCAGATCCAGTGGATCCTATTCCAGCTGATATAAATCCGCCTACTACTTATAGTTGGCTTGATGATAATGGCGAAGAGACTGTTAGTTTTGGTGGTCAAACAACAAGACTTCATCAAGCTGCTATAATTTGTTCGAAAATGGGTTCTAGTGATGCTACTTTCAGTGAAATAGATGAAATGTTTAATTTAGGAGAAGGGTTTTATAACCCAGCATTAAACTACTCTAATTCTGGTAAAAAAGTATCAAACAAAACAGGTGGTTACAGCGCTAACTCAACTGAAATACTAGCTATGTTTAATGGTTGGATTACTGAGTTTACAACTGACGTTATTCCTGCGATGATCTCAGGTACTGAAGCAACGCCAGGTGTTGCCGGTGTATTACCTGATGATGGATCAATTAGAGAATTAAATTCTAAAGGAATGGAATTAGATCAATTGTTTACTAAAGGTCTTATTGGTGCTCTTTGTGCTGATCAAATTATTAACGGCTATTTATCTGAAATTAAGATAGGTGATGATGTTAGTAATGTTCGTGGTGATAACGGTGGCTACACAACTATGGAACACCACTGGGATGAAGGCTATGGATATCTATATGGATTACAGCCTAATCAAGGAACTTATGATCTTGACGTAACAAACGGTGATGTTTTACTTTATAAATACTATGCAAAGTCAAACTTTTCTGATATACAAGTTCCAATATACGATGCCTTTAAAATGGGTAGAGAAGCTATTACAATGGACGCTTCAAATGGAGGAACAAACATCTATTCCGATGTAAAGATGAGAGAAGCAACTACTATTAAGAATCATATTTCTCACATTATAGGTCAAAAAGCATATGATTATCTTAAAGGGGCTGCTGACCATCTTGATGCTGGAGGAGAGCGAAATGGAGATTTCTTCCATGGGCTTTCTGAGGGGGTAGGATTTGTAGTTTCACTACAGTTTACATACAATGATGGCGCTCCACATTTTTCTTATTCTGAAGTTAATTCTATGTTAGAAACATTATCAAACGGAAATGGTTTATGGGATATAACAAGTTCAGAGCTAAATCAAATGGCTAGTGATATACAATCATCATTTAATTTATAACTAATTACTAAATCAAAAGGGCGCTAATTAAGCGCCCTTTATTAAACTTATTTTATGTATAGATTATTAATACTATGTACTTCACTACTATTTTTAATTTCATGTGGTGGCGGCGATTCCAATGATAATACTCCGCCAAGCTTGTCAGATGATTTTGATAGAGTAGAATGCCTATCAAACATATATGATAACATAGCTATTCTTTCTTTTCAGGAATTTCAGCTAAAGCTTGATAATCTTGATGAATCTTCAAGCTACTATATTCAAAATCCGTCAGATATTACAGCATTGAATTCCTTAAGGTCTTCTTGGCTTGACGCATACTTAGTATGGCAACATATTGAAGTTTTTAGTCACTTTGGAAAAGGAGAAGATATTTTATATGGATTTAAGATGAATACCTATCCTACTGATATCAATCGTACTAAAAATATTATAAATGGAATAGCACAATTTAACCCTGCATTTTTAGATAATCAAGGTTTTCCAGCCTTGGAGTATTTGATTTATGGTATTGAAGACAGTGATGAAGAAATTCTTAACACCTTAAATAGTTCTTTATCACTAAGTTTAATCGGTGATATAGTTTCGGAAATGAAATCAAATACATCTTTAGTATATAACTGGTGGTTGAAAAATAGATCTATGATTGTAAATGATAATTCTAGTACAGCTACTTCAAGTTTAAACTTATTGATTAATGATTTTATATATCATTATGAAAAGGGTTTTAGAACAAATAAATTCGGTATACCAGCAGGATATTTTTCAGGTGGTCAAACATTTCCTGAAAAAACAGAAGGTTACTATGCGGGTGATATTTCAAAATCATTAGCATTAAGTTCTCTTGAAAGTATATATAATGTCTTTGAGGGAAGAAAATATGATGACAATACAGTAATTGGAGAATCAATGTATACCTATCTTAATTTTTTACAAGAGGGTGCATTAGCTGATGATATTTTAACTAAACTAGATAATGTTAATGTATCTATTGATAATTTAAACAATGATTTTGCAGTTCAAATAGAGACTAATAATGATGAAATTTTAAACACATTTAATTTAATCCAATCTATAGTTGCTAAATTCAAAATTGATATGACAATGGCTATGGGTGTGGGTATTGACTATATTAGTGGTGACGGAGATTAAGCTCTAATTGAACGTTGAGAATGTCAAGATTTTTAATCGTATTTTTTTTTCTATTATCTAACCAATTATTCACACAAAACATCTTTAAGGGTAAGGTTGTTTCTTCCACAGATTTACCCTTGAAAGATGTTGAGATTTACGATAAAGATTTAGGCTTCTTAGTAAAGTCAGATACAGAGGGTCTGTTTTATACATCTTCTGTTAAAAGTTCTTTAGATCTATTCTTTGTTTTAGAAGGATATACCACTGGCCAAATAAGTATTCACGATTCAAGCTTTCAAATAATTGAATTATCACCTTTTTTAATTTCTTTAGAAAATGTAGAGGTAATGGCTAGTGATTTCGAGACTTTTAATATTAGAAAGTTAGACGATATTGAAAAAATGTCTGTTTTTTCTGGTAGGAAAACAGAAGTTATTAAGGTGAATCAAGCTATTGCTAGTTTAGCCACAAATAACGCTAGGCAAATCTATAATCAAGTTTCAGGCCTTAATGTCTTTCAAAATGATGATGCTGGACTTCAGCTAAATATTGGCGGTAGAGGGCTTGACCCAAATCGAACATCAAACTTCAATACTAGGCAGAATAATTATGATATTAGTGCAGATGTTTTAGGTTATCCTGAAAGTTATTACACCCCGCCAGTTGAAGCGTTGGAAGAAATTCAAATTGTTAGAGGTGCTGCTTCTTTACAATATGGCACTCAATTTGGTGGCCTTTTAAATTTTGTTTTTAAATCGCCTAATTCAAAAAAACCAATTGAACTTATTAGTAGAAATAGTATTGGAAGCAATAATTTATTTACTAACTTCACAAGCCTATCGGGCACATTAAATAAATTCAGTTATTACACATTTGCAAACTATAAAAAAGGTGACGGCTTTAGGCCTAACTCTAATTTTAGTTCATTAAATCTTTATAGTTTTTGGAAATATTCTATCAACCATAAGTTGGACATCAGCTCCGAGATAACTTATATGAACTACTTAACCCAACAAGCTGGTGGTTTAACAGATCAAATGTTCGGTAACAATATTTTACAAAGTAATAGAGGTAGAAATTGGTTTGAGGTAAATTGGCTGTTATTTAATACAAAAGTTCAATATGAACTGACTGAGAAAACAAAACTTTCTTTAAGTTTTTTTGGTCTGGATGCAAGCAGAAATGCATTAGGATATAGAACAAACCGAGTCAATCAAGCAGATATAGGTGGTGTAAGAGACCTCATTAAGGGAGATTTTAGAAATTATGGGTTAGAAGGCAAGGTATTATACAGGTATAAATTATTTAATAAATCAACAGCATTTGTTTTTGGATTCAAGCATTATAAGTCAAAAAATAAAAGTAGTCAAGGACCTGGATCTGAAAATAGTGATGCTGATTTTGAATTTTATACTTCTGATTTTCCATACTACAAAAATCAATCAGAATATGTTTTCCCAAATCTTAACAATACGTTCTTTATTGAAAATCTATTTTATATAAATGATAATTTATCAATTACACCGGGCCTACGATATGAGTTTATAAAAACTGAGAGTGACGGCTTTTACAGACAAATTAATTTAGATGCCGCTGATAACCCTATTTTTGACACAACAATTTTTCAAAATAATTTAAATCAAAGACAATTTTTACTAGCGGGTTTAGGTCTTAGTTTTAAGTGGAATGATCAACTCGAAAATTATTCAAATATTTCTCAAAACTACCGATCTGTTACTTTCTCTGATATCAGTATTATTAGTCCAACTTATAGTGTTGACTCAAACATAGGTGACGAGAAAGGCTACACTTTTGATTTCGGCTTAAGAGGAAAAGTTAAGAATGTAATTCTTTTCGATATAAGTACATTTTTAATTTCATACGAAGACAGAATTGGATTTGTTTTAAGAGAATTTGATTTTGGTGGTGTTAAAAGTGTTAGAGATAACGTTGGAGATGCAATACTATATGGAATAGAATCTATGGTTGACATAAACATCAAAGAGTTTACTAACCTTTCAGATCAGCACCGATTTAATCTGTTCATTAATTTTTCTAATATAAAATCGAGCTATATTAAATCAGATCAAGCTGGAATAAAAAATAACAAAATTGAGTACGTTCCAGAAATAAATCTAAAAACCGGTTTAAATTTTGGATATAAGAGAACTAATACTTCATTACAGTTTAGCTATATCTCAGAGCAATATAGCGATGCATCAAATGCTATTATGGGTAATTCAAGTGGTATAATAGGATTAATACCGGAATATAGTATCGTTGATTTTTCTTTAAGTTATAAATTAAATAAGATTAAAGTCGAAACTGGTATTAATAATCTTTTGGATAGAGAATACTTTAATCGAAGAGCTGTTGGTTATCCTGGACCAGGAATTATCCCATCACCAAATAGAAATTATTATCTAAGCTTAGAGATTAAAATTTAATTTTTCTAGTATTAAAGTCTAATATGTCGTTTTTTAAAAAAAAGCGGAACCAAATCTCATATTGAGATAGATTCCGTCATGGTGAAACTAAGGGTTATATCCAACTTTAATATCAATTATTAATTACATTTGTTAAATTATAATTAATAAAATGTGTAATGAATCATAACTACTTTAAGCAAATAACAAAACAAATTATATTAATCTTATTTATTACTAATATAAGCTACGCTCAAGAATACATTAGCGAAACTATACAGCATGATGGTTTAATAAGAGAATATAGTATTTATGTTCCTGCAAGTTATGATGGAACTACAAATTTTCCTTTACTATTTAATTTACATGGAGGTGGTGGTACTATTGCTTTTCATATTGGTATTTCAGATATGAGTCCTATCGCTGATACAGCAAACTTCATTATTGTATATCCTCAGGCACGCCCAGACCCAAGTGATGGAAATTCTTTCAACTGGATTGCTAAAGACCCGGGTGCTTTTGATGATGTACAGTTTTTTAGTTCATTGATAGATACAATGTCTAGTAATTATCAAATAGATCAGAACAGAATATATGCTTGTGGTTATTCATTAGGAGGCGATATGTCCTTTGAGCTTGCTTGCAAACTCAACAGTAAAATTGCAGCTATAGCTCCAGTTGCAAGAACCATGCAAGCTAATCCAAATAGTTTTTGCTCTCCGGTGCATCCCACTGGAGTTCTCACAATACTTGGTACCGATGACATAACTTCTCCTTATAATGGGATAATTTATCAAGGTGTAGAATATTATCTTTCTGCAGCTGCAACACAAACTTATTGGGCAACCTTTAATAATTGTGATTTAACTGCTAGTGTTAATATTGTAAGTCCAAGTGTTGAGCAATATAGTTGGTCAACCGCATCAGGTTGTACCTACGTAGAGGAATTAAAAGTGATAGGAGGAGAGCATGATTGGCCTGGAAGTTTTGGAAACATGACGATTGATTCGAATGTTGAGATTTGGGAATTTGTTTCACGTTATGACATCAACGGATTAATTAGTTGTGTAACAACTTCTATCAACGAAAGTAATGTAAAGATTGATAACAAGTTATTTCCAAATAATAAGCAATTGATTAAGATAGTAGACTTATTAGGAAGAGATTCTGAAGGATTGATAAATCAACCTCTCTTTTACATATATGATGATGGAAGTTTTGAGAAAAAAATGTTTTTTGAAAAATTCTAAAACTTAATAATATTTAAAAGCTCGCCACTATCTGTAAGAGTCTAGTAAGTATCTTTTACTGTTTCAATCGTA